>ENA-OQAB01000858-OQAB01000858.1-human-gut-metagenome-genome-assembly--contig:-NODE-858-length-15303-cov-4.503295_pt1 | contig 15303 bp, 13 predicted proteins | sample MGYA00242490_ERZ504517 | MGnify/ENA primary metagenome ERZ504517 (study PRJEB26092, sample SAMD00036298) | human gut metagenome | host: Homo sapiens | study: EMG produced TPA metagenomics assembly of...
GATATTATTTATCATCACGGCATTTGCCTCCGCTACACACGACATTGCGGCGGACGGTTTCTATATGCTGGCGCTAAAATCGGGCGAACAGGCAGAGTTTGTCGGCATCCGAAGCACTTTCTACCGCCTTGCATCCATTTTCGGACAAGGAGTACTCGTAGCTATCGCCGGAGCCATCGAACTGAAATACGACAACATTCCGTTATCATGGACGATCACGATGCTGGTTACAGCCGTCATGTTCAGTGCGGTAAGTCTCTACCATCTCTTTGCGATACCCAAACCCGCTTCCGACAAGTCTGTCCTGGCACCGGGAACAGCCAGTGCAAAAGCCATTTTCAAGGAGTTCGGGCGTACATTCGCTACCTATTTCACTAAACCCGGCGTATTGCTTGCCATTATATTCATGCTCCTCTACCGTCTGCCCGAGGCATTCCTCATCAAAATGTGCATGCCGTTCCTCGTTGCCGGCAAAGAAGCGGGCGGCTTAGAGCTATCCACAGCAGAAGTAGGTATCGTATATGGTACTATCGGAGTGATATTCCTCACGTTGGGGGGTATTCTCGGCGGACTATTCGCATCACGTATAGGATTAAAGAAATCCATTTGGTGGATGGCGGCTTGTATGACGCTGCCTTGTCTGACCTTCGTTTATCTGGCTATCTGCCAACCCGAAAACCTGTTTGCCATATCCACGGCCATTGCCATCGAACAATTCGGTTACGGATTCGGTTTCACAGCCTATATGCTCTATATGATGTACTTTTCCGAAGGAGAGTTCAAAACATCCCACTATGCCATCTGTACCGCATTCATGGCATTGAGTATGATGATTCCGGGTATGTTTGCGGGCTACATCCAAGAAGCTATCGGCTATACCAACTTCTTCTGGATGGTAATCATTTGTTGTATCGCCACTGTGATAGTTACCGTTTTCGCCGACAGAAGAATAGACCCGGAATATGGAAAAAAGTAAGTAGTGATTAATGATTAGTAAATGATTATGAAGAAGATAATGACAATCTGCCTGATTTGTATCCTCTGCGGAAGCATGGTACAGGCACAGAAAATCAGATAAAAACCGGCATTGAAGTATGAAAGAACAAAACTTCAAATGCCTGGAAGGTAAGCGTGTAGGATTAATCACCAATCCCACCGGAGTAGACAACCATATGAAATCCACGATTGATATTCTGCACGAGGCACCGAACGTAAATCTTGTGGCTCTCTATGGCCCGGAGCATGGCGTACGCGGCGACGTGCATGCCGGCGACCATGTAACGGACATGAAAGACGCTTCTACCGGACTGCCCGTTTATTCCCTGTACGGGAAGTACACGCAAAGCAACACCGGAAATGCTGAAAGACATCGATGTACTGGTATATGACATCCAGGACATCGGTTGCCGCTCGTTCACATATATCAGTACCATGGGACTGGCCATGGAAGCCGCTGCCGAGAATGGGAAAGAACTTATCGTATTGGACCGTCCCAATCCCGTAGGCGGACTGAAGATTGAAGGTAATCTGACGGAAGATGACTGTGTTTCTTTTGTCAGCCAAATTTTAAAAATTTCCGTATCTTTACGGTCTCACTTGCGGTGAGTTGGCTTTAATGTTGAATGGAGAAAAAGATGTTGAAAGAGGGTAAGCAATGTAAACTGCAGGTTGTAAAGATGAAAGGCTGGAAGCGCAAAATGGACTATACACAGACCGGATTGCAATGGGTACCTTCTTCCCCGCACATTCCGCATCCGCATTCCGCGTTTTTCTATCCCGTCAGCGGTATTCTAGGCGAACTGGGCTACATGTCCATCGGAGTAGGTTACACGATTCCGTTCCAAATGTTTGCCGCTCCATGGGTAGAGGCTGAAAAAACTCGCCGGGAACCTGAATAATCTGAACGTACCGGGTGTTATTTTCCGACCGATGTACCTGAAACCCTTCTACTCCGTAGGCAAAGGAGAATTACTGCAAGGCGTGCAAGTACATATCATGGATTTCGGCAAAGCTCCGCTCAGTGAAATACAGTTTCTCGTTATGCAGGAAGTAGCCGCACTCTATCCCGACCGCGCCGTATTCGACCATGCAGACAAAGGTCGTTTCTCCATGTTCGATAAAGTAAGCGGTTCGAAGCAGATACGTGAACGTTTCAGTAAACGGAACCGTTGGGAAGATGTCCGGGACTATTGGTATAAGGATGTCGAGAATTTCCGCAAACTATCGAAACAATATTATTTGTATAAGTGATATGAAAAAGAGTAACTATATGGCTTTCCTGCAGGAAGCGAGACAATTCATCCCACAGGAAAGAATTTATACCGACGAACTCCGCCGGCTGGCCTGGGGAACAGACGCAGGATTTTACCGCCTCATCCCGCAAATCGTAATCCGTTCGGAGGGAGAAGAGGAAATCTCCCGATTGCTGAAACTGGCTGATTTGTACAATCTGCCCGTGACTTTCCGGGCGGCAGGAACCAGCCTGTCCGGACAAGCCATTAGTGACTCCATACTCATTGTAGCCGGCAAGCATTGGGAAAAATACAGTATATCTCCCGACCACAAGGAAATTACCCTGCAACCCGGTATTATCGGACAACGGGTAAATGAGCTGTTAGCGCCCTTCGGACGAAAATTCGCTCCGGACCCGGCTTCCGTTAAAAGCGCCATGGTAGGCGGTATTGTCATGAACAATGCTTCCGGCATGAACTGCGGGACCCACGCCAATAGCGACAAGGTACTTCTCTCCGCCCGTATCATTCTGCCGGACGGAACGCTGCTCGATACCGGAGACAGTGTCAGCCGTGCCGCATTCGAAGTGACACACCGCGATTTCATACGCCGGATTTGCACCCTTCGCGATGAAGTACGTGCCGACGAGAAGCTGGCGGAACGCATTCGCTACAAATATTCCATTAAGAATGTAACAGGTCTTAATTTGCTTCCCTTCGTCCGTTTTGACGATCCGTTCGATATTATAACCCACCTATGGTTGGTTCGGAAGGGACATTGGCATTCCTTTCCCAAGTAACCATGCAAACAGAGTACGACTATCCTTTCAAAGCAAGCGCCATGCTCTACTTCAAGACCATCAAAGACGCTTGCCGTGCCGTAGTAGCCATGAAAAAGCTCACCGACAGCAACGGCGAGTGGATTGTAAAAGGGGCGGAACTACTGGATTGGAAGTCTTTGGCATCAGTCAGCGATCCTATATTCCTGAAATATAAGGGAGAAGTATGTTCGTCTCCCCTACCCGGTGTAGAACCGGGAGACGAAACCGGACTGACTGCCGTACTGACCGAGACCAAAGCCCGCAGCGCGGAAGAACTGAAACGGAATATCAGCGGCATAGAATGTTGTCTTTCTGATTTCCAAACTTATACACCCGTCCGTTTCACCGACAAACCGGAAGAATACTCACAATATTGGGCGATTCGTTCCGGCATCTTCCCTTCCGTAGGAGGAACTCGAAAACCGGGCACAACGTGCCTCATCGAAGACGTGGCTTTCCACATCGAGGATTTGCCCGAGGCAACCGCCGAATTACAGCAACTCATAGCCCGCCACGGTTACGAAGATGCCTGCATATACGGGCACGCACTGGAGGGAAACTACCATTTCATCCTCAATCAGTCCTTTAGCAGCGATACCGAGGTGAAACGTTACGAAGACCTGATGAATGATGTCAAGACACTGGTTGTAGACAGATATGACGGTTCTTTAAAGGCAGAGCACGGTACAGGTCGTAATATGGCTCCTTTTGTCCGTTATGAATGGGGAGACGCTGCTTACGAGGTAATGAAAGCCGTTAAAAAGCTGTTCGATCCGAAAGGTCTATTAAATCCCGGCGTTATCTTCAATGACGATCCGAAATGCCACATCAAAAACTTCAAACCGCTGCCACTGATACCTTTGGATACGGAAAGCCCGGCTGCCAAAGTAAACCGTTGCATTGAATGCGGATTCTGCGAAGTAAACTGCCTTTCCTGCGGTTTCACCCTTTCCTCACGCCAACGCATTGTACTGCAAAGAGAAATCGCCCGCCTTCGGCAGAATGGTGAAGACCCCGAACGTCTCTCCCTGCTGGAAAAGCAATACCGTTACCCCGGCAACCAAACCTGTGCCGGTGACGGGCTGTGCTCCATGTCCTGCCCTATGGGAATCAATACAGGCGACCTGACACATGTTATTCGCCAAGAGGAAATACCGCAAGGCAGCTTTGGATATAAAGTCGGCAATTTCGCCGCCAATCATTTTGCCGGTATCAAGAATACCCTGCGCCCTGTATTGGGCTTGGCTGATTTCGGTCACTCCGTATTAGGCACCAAAGCCATGAGCAGTATCACCAAAGGTATGCACAACGCTTTCGGTATCCCCTTATGGACTCCGGCAATGCCCAAAGCTTTTAAAACCAACTCTCAACTCTCAACTCCCGCCCCCCGGCAAAACAAGGTTGTTTACTTTCCGAGTTGCATCAACCAAACTATGGGATTACCCAAAAAATCTCCCGTAGAGCAGGCATTGGTAAGTAAAATGATTGCTTTACTGCAAAAAGGCGGTTACGAAGTCATTTTTCCTAAAAACATGGAAAAACTTTGTTGCGGTACAATCTGGGAAAGCAAAGGCATGCTCGACATTGCCGACCGCAAAACAGCCGAGTTGGAAGCAGCGCTTTGGGAAGCCAGCGAGCAAGGCAGATACCCTGTTCTATGCGATCAAAGCCCATGCCTGCACCGCATGCGTGAAACCATTCGTAGAATGAAGCTTTATGAACCGGCTGAGTTTATCTATACTTTCTTGCGTGACAAGCTGGTATTCACTCCCATTGACCGCCCCGTAGCAGTTCACATCACCTGCTCCATGCGCAAAATGGGACTGGCGGATACGATTATAGCACTGGCGCGCCTCTGTTCCACAAAGGTCATTGTACCGGAGGAAGTCGGTTGTTGCGGTTTTGCCGGTGACCGGGGTTTTACCTATCCCGAACTGAATGCATACGCCCTGCGCAAGCTTCGCCCCCAAATAGAAGCTGCCGGTGTCAGTATCGGCTATTCAAACAGCCGTACTTGCGAAATCGGACTGACAACCAACTCCGGCATTCCATATGTGTCCATCGCCTACCTTGTAGACCAATGTACCGAACCTGTAACCGTTAACCCGGAACTAACTTAACACACATACAATCATGAGTAATCCAGTAAAAACAAACAAACGCATTCTTGCCCTTGACATCCTTCGCGGCGTCACGATTGCAGGAATGATTATGGTCAACAATCCCGGTACATGGGCACACATCTATGCTCCCTTACGTCATGCGGAATGGAACGGTCTTACCCCCACCGACCTTGTATTTCCGTTTTTCATGTTCATAATGGGAATTTCCACGTACATATCTTTGAAAAAGTATAATTTCGAGTTCAGCCGTGCCGTCGGCATGAAGATTCTAAAGCGTACCATACTCATCTTCCTCATAGGTATGGCCATCGGCTGGTTCTCGAAATTCTGTTATTACTGGACTTCTCCCACCGAGGGCATCAGCTTCGGCGCGCAACTATGGGAATCCGTATGGACATTCGACCGCATCCGCATTTTGGGTGTCATGCAACGTCTGGCGCTCTGTTATGGCGCCACCGCTATCATTGCGCTGACCGTGAAGCACCGCAACATCCCCTATCTCATCGCTACCCTCCTGACAGGCTATTTCATCCTGTTGGTTTGCGGCAACGGATTTGCCTATAACGATACAAATATCCTTTCCGTTATAGACCGTACCATCCTTACCCCCGCGCATATGTACAAAGATAACGGCATCGACCCGGAAGGTTTACTGAGCACTATCCCTTCCATAGCTCACGTACTGTTGGGCTTCTGTGTAGGCCGTATGATGCTCGAAAGCGGTAAAGCAAATGAAGACCGTGAAAGTATGCTCAACTCGCATCTCATCAAACTGTTTTTAGCAGGAACCATCCTTACCTTCTCAGGTTTCCTGCTAAGCTACGGATGTCCTATCAACAAAAAAATATGGTCACCCACCTTTGTACTCACCACCTGCGGACTGGCTTCCAGCTTCCTGGCACTCCTCATTTGGATTATCGATGTGAAAGGATATAAAAAATGGAGCCTGTTCTTTGAGTCATTCGGTGTCAACCCCTTATTCATGTATGTATTGGGCGGTGTACTTAGTATCCTCTTCGGCAGCATCAGCTTTCCGTGGGGCGCAAGCAGTATAAGCATACACGGATTCTTATATAAGATACTATTGATGCCGGTGTTCGGTGAAACCGGCGGCTCATTAGCCTATGCGCTGTTATTCGTCGGTATCAACTGGTGCATCGGCTACCAACTTTACAAACGAAAGATTTATATCAAGCTATAATCGAAAAACCCTAAAAACTAACAATATGATTCTAATAGCAGACAGTGGCTCTACAAAGACCGATTGGTGCGTTGTAGAGGATGGACAGCTCATCCAGCAGATATTTACGAAAGGGACCAACCCTTTCTTTCAGTCGGAAGAGGAAATCAGTAATGAGATTGCAACGGCACTGTTGCCCCAGTTAAAAACGAATGCATTGGATGCTGTATATTTCTACGGTGCGGGATGCGGATTTCCCGACAAAATAGCCATGGTTCACCGTGCCATTACCAAGCATCTCCAAGTAAAAGGAGAAGTGGAAGTAAATACAGATATGCTTGCTGCAGCCCGCGGACTTTGCCAACATCAAGCAGGTATCGCCTGCATCATGGGCACAGGTTCCAATTCGTGCTATTATGACGGAAAGCAGATTGTAACCAATGTATCCCCGTTAGGTTTCATTCTCGGAGACGAAGGTAGCGGCGCCGTATTGGGAAAGTTATTGGTGGGCGATATTCTGAAAAATCAGATGACTCCCGAATTAAAGGAGAAGTTCCTTGCACAGTTCAACCTGACTCCTGCCGACATCATCGACCGCGTTTACCGCAAGCCATTCCCTAATCGTTTTTTGGCGAGCCTTTCCCCGTTCCTTGCACAGAATTTGGATGAGCCTTGCATACGCGCATTGGTGTTAGGAAGCTTCAAGGCATTTCTCAAACGTAATGTCATGCAATATGAAAATTACCACAAAAGCAAAGTACATTTTATCGGTTCCGTAGCTTTCTACTATAAAACAATATTGGCAGAAGCCGCCCAAGAAATGGGTATCCAACTGGGTACTATCATCAAAAGTCCGATGGAAGGACTGATAGAATATCATAAATAAAGTGGTATGGTGAGAATAGTAAATTGTAAATCACAAAATAATAAATAGCTTTATGTTTGTAAAAATCTCAGAGCAACCCTCGCTCTATAACGACTTGGAGAAGAAGTCTGTCCGTGAAATACTGGAAGACATCAACAGAGAAGACCAGAAAGTGGCTCTTGCCATACAAAAGGCAATACCTCAAATAGAAAAACTGGTGACACAGATTGTTCCCCGCATGAAGCAGGGAGGACGTATCTTCTATATGGGTGCCGGCACAAGCGGACGTCTTGGCGTACTTGACGCTTCTGAAATACCGCCGACATTCGGCATGCCTCCAACATTGGTTATCGGTTTGATAGCCGGTGGTGATACCGCTCTGCGCAATCCGGTAGAAAATGCTGAGGACGATGCACAACGTGGCTGGGAAGAATTGGTAGAACGAAACATTACGGATAAAGACACTGTTATCGGTATAGCGGCATCCGGTACGACTCCCTATGTAATCGGCGCGTTGCATGAAGCACGCGAACATGGTATTCTGACAGCTTGTATCACCAGCAACCCCGACTCTCCCATGGCAGCAGAGTCCGATGTACCTATCGAGATGATTGTAGGTCCGGAATATGTTACGGGAAGTTCCCGGATGAAATCGGGTACAGGGCAAAAAATGGTTCTGAATATGATTACCACTTCCGTAATGATACAATTAGGCCGTGTAAAAGGTAACAAAATGGTAAATATGCAGCTCAGCAACAAGAAGCTGGTAGACCGCGGAACACGTATGCTCGTCGAAGAATTAGGGCTTGACTATGGAAAGGCTAAAGCCCTCCTGCTAATGCACGGCTCTGTAAAGAAAGCAGCGGATGCGTATCGGAATAAAGAATAATCGCGAAACGAAGTTTCTATTTTCCAAATTAACTTTCAATCCCTCCATATGAAGACACTTACCAGTATCATTTTATTTCTGTTCAGCCTGCAGGCCATTACTATGGCGCAGTCTTTACAGCGTGTGGCTCCCGAACAAGTAGGAATGGATTCCCGTAAACTGATGTATGCCGACGAAGCTATCGAAGAAGCCATTGCCAATAAAGAAATTCCCGGTGCCGTACTTGCGGTAGTGCGTAACGGTAAGATGGCCTATCTGAAGGCCTATGGCAACAAACGGATCTATCCGAATATGGAACCGATGACTGCAAATACCATCTTCGACATGGCGTCTTGCAGCAAATCCATGTCTACTGCCATATGTACCATGATTTTAGCAGAACGCGGAAAGATACGCCTTCTTGATCCCGTCAGCCGATATATACCCGGCTTCAAAGACTGGGAAAGTGAGGACGGAAAAGACAAAAAAGTCATTCGTATAACCGACCTGCTGACACATAGCTCCGGTCTGCCACCTTACGCTCCGGCAGCCGAACTGGAAAAAAAATACGGCTCTCCCAACCCTACGGGACTAATGGAATACATCGCCGGCTGTAAACGCGACTTTAAACCCCAAACGGACTTCCAATACAGTTGTCTTAATTTCATCACCCTGCAACACATTATCGAAACCGTCAGCGGCCAATCCTTGCGTGACTTTGCCCGTGAAAACATCTTCAATGTATTGGGTATGAACCATACCGATTATCTCCCTTGCCAACGTGATAAGAACGGTCAATGGGTCAACACCGCCAACTCCCGACTTTCAACCCTCGACTTTCAACTAACCCGGGTGGCCCCTACGGAAAAACAACCTAACGGCCAGGTGCTTTGCGGTCAAGTACACGACCCCCTCGCACGTATTCTCAATGGCGGTATCAGCGGTAATGCAGGCGTATTCTCCTGTGCCGAAGATATTGCCATACTGTGCGCTGCTTTACAAAATGGCGGTGAATGGAACGGGCGGCGTATCCTCAGTCCGCAAGGAGTGAAAGCTATGCGTACAGTTCCTCGTTCAACAGCTGCTTTGGGGCGTTCTTTAGGCTGGGATGTCTTCACTGCCTATGCATCCAATTCCGGAGACTTTTTCAGTCCGAATACTTACGGACATACGGGTTATACCGGCACATCCATAGTGATTGACCCCGACAATGACACTTCAGTAATCCTGCTGATTAATGCCGTACATCCCGAAGACGGACACAGTGTAGTACGCTTACGTTCATTGGTAGCCAATGTAGTAGCATCTTCTCTGTACTCCTCCCCACGTATTTATACAGACCATTACTACGAACGTTTCCTCCAATTCATGGATGAACCCGCCATCGGTAACAAGGACATTGTAATGCTGGGTAACAGTCTGACGGAGAATGGTGGCGACTGGGCTGCCCGCCTTGGCAATAAAAACGTACGTAATCGCGGCATTATCGGTGATGAAGTAATGGGTGTATACGACCGTCTCCATCAAATATTGCCGGGACATCCTGCCAAATTATTCCTTCTTATCGGCGTGAACGATGTTTCGCACGACCTAACGACCGACACCATCGTCGGTATGATTCGTGTAACAGTAGAGCGCATCCGAAAAGAATCTCCCGATACCAAGCTCTACCTGCAAAGTCTGCTTCCCATAAACGAAAGTTTCGGTCGCTATAAAAGGCTGGTAGGCAAGACGAACATGATACCGGAAATCAACAAACAGTTAGAAGAGCTCGCCAAAGAAAAGGGTCTGACATACATAAACCTCTTTCCCCTATTCACTGAAAAAGGAAGCAATGTATTACGTGCGGAGCTGACGACAGACGGATTACACCTCAAAGAAGAGGGTTATAAAATCTGGGTCAAGGCTATTAGAAAAAAGATTTAGCAAGAGAGTTTATAAAACAATCTTGATAAAAAATGGAAGATGATGAAGTATAGTCTGCTTACCTTACCTTCATTTCATTTACTTTTTTATGATTTAGTTCATTCTCAACAATCCTTCCAAAATACACATCAAATGTCAATGATGTATAACCCGGAATAGTACCGGATGAATTACCGCTTGAACCATATGCACTTTGCCAAGGAATATACAACATCCAACGTTCACCGACCCGCATATACTGCAAAGCCCATGTCCATCCCGGAATTACTTCCGATACAGTGAACTCAGAAGAAGAATTAAACTCGGTAGGCCATTTGGAGTCACTTGATAAAGGTAATGGTATGTCACGGTCAGTAGCCCCGTAACCATCAAAGTTTCCGTCAAACTCATCACCTGTAATAAGAGTTCCGTAATAGAAAGCCTTAACAGTAGAGTTATACCCGTCAAAATTAGGACGCTCTCCCGTTTCTTTCTTCACAAGTTTCTTGCAATATGCGTACTGAGGTATCATATTGGTACTGGTTGTCGGCACCTGTATTGCAAATAATTCACCCTCTTCCATTTCATCAGCATCCTTTGCGGTAAGTACAAGTCTATCACCGGCTTTCCCCTTGATTGAGTCAACAAAAGCTTCGTTACGCGGTCGCCAATTATCATATTTTCCAGCTTCTTCCACTTCTTCGCAAGCTACAAACGTACCTGCCACGAAAAACAAGAAAGGTAAAAACAAAAGAAACAGTCTCTTCATCTAATTATAAATTACGGAATTACTATTATTTACATTTGCCACCTGTCACTCAGGACGTAGCGAAAAATCTCCTTTGCGCTTCATAATAAAGAGAGTATATTCGCTACGCTCTGAATGGCAGATAAACAAAATATTTCTTATTGCAACGTTTTCAGCAAAGATGTAATGCTTACGCGATCTGCAATGATATTGTTCAGTTCGGAGATAGCCACACGTTCCTGCTGCATTGTATCACGATTACGCAGCGTCACACAGTTGTCTTCCAGCGTCTGATGGTCTACGGTTACACAGTACGGGGTACCGATAGCATCCTGACGGCGATAACGCTTGCCGATACTGTCTTTCTCATCATACTGGCAGTGGAAGTGGAATTTTAAATTATCGATAATCTCACGAGCCTTTTCAGGCAGTCCGTCTTTCTTTACCAGCGGCATAACGGCCAGTTTCACCGGAGCCAATGCTGCAGGCAGTTTCAAGACAACTCGGGTTTCACCGTTCTCCAACTGCTCCTCACAATAAGAAGCCGACATGATGCTAAGGAACATACGGTCTACGCCGATAGAGGTTTCGATAACGTACGGAGTGTAGCTTTCATTGGTTTCCGGATCAAAATACTTGATGTTCTTGCCGGAGAATTTCTCATGCTGAGACAAGTCGAAATTCGTACGGCTGTGGATACCTTCCACTTCTTTGAAACCGAAAGGCATCAAAAATTCGATGTCGGTAGCTGCATTGGCATAGTGTGCCAACTTGTCATGGTCGTGATAACGATAATGGTCATCGCCGAAGCCCAGCGCCTTATGCCATTTCAGTCGGGTTGCTTTCCAAGTCTTGAACCAGTCGAGTTCAGTACCCGGTTTTACGAAGAACTGCATTTCCATCTGCTCGAACTCACGCATACGGAAAATGAACTGACGCGCAACGATCTCGTTACGGAAAGCCTTACCGATTTGTGCGATACCGAAAGGAATCTTCATGCGGCCGGTCTTCTGTACATTCAGATAGTTCACAAAGATACCCTGGGCGGTTTCCGGACGAAGATAAATCTTCATTGCACCTTCCGAGGTCGAACCCATTTCGGTGGTAAACATCAGGTTGAACTGACGAACTTCCGTCCAGTTCTTTGTACCGCTGATAGGGCAAACAATTTCTTCATCCAAAATAATCTGGCGAAGTTCATCAAGGTTATTGTCGTTCAATGCTTTTGCAAAACGTTCGTGCAAAGCGTCACGCTTAGCCTGATGCTCCAGTACACGAGTATTCGTGCTACGGAACTGGGCTTCGTCAAAAGCCTCACCGAAACGTTTGGCTGCTTTGGCTACTTCTTTGTTTATCTTGTCGTCATATTTGGCGAGTTGGTCTTCAATCAATACATCGGCACGATAACGTTTTTTTGAATCACGGTTATCAATCAAAGGGTCGTTGAACGCATCTACGTGTCCGCTTGCCTTCCAGATTGTGGGGTGCATAAAGATAGCCGAGTCAATGCCTACTATGTTTTCATGCAGCAGCACCATGCTCTGCCACCAGTATTGTTTGATGTTGTTTTTCAGTTCCACACCCATCTGACCGTAATCGTATACGGCTCCCAAACCGTCGTAGATGTCGCTTGAAGGGAACACGAATCCGTATTCCTTACAGTGTGATACGAGTTTCTTAAAAACGTCTTCTTGTGCCATTTTTTGTTGTATCTTAATTAATTTGAAATCTTTATTTAACTAAAAACGCCACAAAGATAGGGATTTATCTTATATGTAAGGCAACGGGGGTATTAATTTATCTTATTCTTCCTCTGTCTTTCGGTTCTCGTTTGCCCGTTGCATCGCAAGGGCCGTATGAACTGAAAGAATAACAGACAGAAGAAACCAAAGGAAATCCAACCATAACAGGAAACCTGAGAAACGGATAAAAGATATAATACCTCTATATTCCGAACGGCAATCAGACGTAATCAGCCAACTTTTACTTTTTTAGAATAACTTCGAAATAAAAGTCCAAATAATTGAGATAATTCTGAAACTGAAAACCAAGAATCTTCCGTAATTTTGTTTTAAAAGAAATATCTATTTTTAAGCATATAAATATGAAGACAACATTTCTAGTGATCGGATTATACCTGTTCTTGTTGACAAGTTGTTTTTCTTCTAATAGTCAAGCAAATAAAGATCTGCAAGTTAGTAAATTATTTATGGAACTTCCATATAATTGCCCTACTCCCGATGGTATGGCAATAGCTCCCGACGGAAGTTTGATATTAGCCTGTCCCAATTTTGCCAACCCGGCCATGCCTGCTTGCTTAATGAAAATCACTTCCGAGAAACAGATTTCCAAATGGATAGATGTACCGGTACTGCCCGAAACAGGTATCGCTTGCCCCATGGGAATTGCATTTAACGAAAAAGGAGATTTATATATCTGTGACAATCAAGGCTGGTCGGGGAGTGAGCGGGGATACAGGAAAGGTCGTTTGTTAAAATTAATATTTGATAAGCAAGGAATACTGCAAGAAACGATAACAGTGGCATATAATATGGAACATCCCAATGGGATACGCATACATAATGGAAAAGTATATGTCACTCAAAGTTCCCTATCCGCCATTCCATCAGAAAAATTGGTAAGTGGTGTATATTGCTTCAAGGAAGACGATTGTAATATAGAAATAACCAATACGCTGGAAGATAAAAATCTATTAACGACGGTAATTACCCGAAATCCACAAGTGCAATATGGTTTAGATGGTATCGTGTTCGATAAGAAAGGTAATTTATATGTGGGTAACTTTGGTGATGGCTCCATTCACAAAATCACTCTGGATAAAAATGGAAAAGTATTATCCAATACTATATGGGCACAAGACAGTACGCAGTTAGTTACGACAGACGGTATTTGCATGGACGAGAAAGATAATATGTATGTAGCGGACTTTTCCGCTAACGCTATTGCGCGCATCACTCCTGATAGAAAGATTGTTCGAATAGCGCAGAGCCCTGATTGTGACGGTAGTAATGGTGGACTTGACCAACCGGGAGAGCCAATCGTATGGAATGGGAAACTGATAATTTCATGCTTCGACATAGTTACAGGACCCGACAAAATAAATACCAAGCATGACAAACCTTACACACTGGCGCAATTGGACTTGGAGAATAACTAAAAATTATTCTTGACAATACTGATTATAAAAAGTTTAAGATAAAAGTTTAAGATATTAGAATATGAAAAAGATTTGGATTTTATTTTTATGTTTCAGCAGTTTAACCATTCAGGCAAAAGACTACTACGTAACACCTGCTGACATCAGTAAGTTAAAAGAGATTTTAGGCAATAACACTTTGCGACCCGGCGATGAAGTAATTTTACGTGACGGGATATATACCGGATTGGGAGAAGTAGACTTTTCCGCCCGAGGAACAAATACCGACTCTATCAAATTAAGAGCTGAACATGCAGGAAAAGCCGTTATTTCAGGTGCTCTGAAGATGAAAGTATACGGGCAATATCTGCAAATGGAAGGATTGTTTTTCCATAAAGCATGGGCAAAAGATTTATGTATGATTGAATTCCAAAAAGAAGATGGTGTGTATGCTTCCCATTGCCGATTTACTAATTGTGTAATGGACGATTGTAACGATCCGGATAAAAGTGAAAAACCGGTAAAAGGGGTAGACCCTATTACAGTCAGTGAATATTGGTTAGGGTTGCATGGAAAGAATATCCGTATAGACCACTGCTATTTTGCGAATAAACGCATTGGCGGATTGATACTTCAGATATGGTTAAATGAATATGACCATCTAAATAATCATCAAATTGATCATAATATATTTGGAGCACGCCAGCCTTACGGCGGAAACGGCGCTGAAATTATCCGTATAGGCAACTCTTGGTCGTCACAGTTAGAATCCCACACATTGGTGGAAGACAATGTTTTTCTGCATTGCGATGGAGAGAATGAAATCATATCGGTTAAATCCTGTCATAATATTCTGCGCCGTAATCTATTCTTTGAATCACGTGGCGGTTTAGTTTGCCGGCATGGCCATGATAATATATTAGAATCTAATACTTTTGTCGGTAATAATATTGAGGGAACCTGTGGCATCCGTCTTATCAATCAAGGACACACCGTATACGATAATTTGCTTTGCCGCTTAGGTGGTTTTGGATTACTGGTACGCATGGGCATATACGAACGTCCGAATGCCAGTACCGATATTCAAAAGGAACCATTAACCTCTTATCATAGAGCTGAAAACATTGATATATCCCATAATGCTTTTATAGATTGTAAAACGATCGATTTAGGTTCCGGAAGCGGTGATAAAGAGCCTCGGAATGTACGTTTAGCTTACAATTATTTTAGCAACAAAACCAATAACATTCGAATATCCTATCCGGAAAAAACATTATCAGGTTTCTATTTTATGGAAAATCGATACGTTTGGGCAGATGGGCTCATTATTAAATTTCCCGGATTCAAACGCTTATTACAAGCAGAGAATCATGATGCAAAAGAGCAAACAAGAGTTCGGGAATGC
>ENA-OQAB01000859-OQAB01000859.1-human-gut-metagenome-genome-assembly--contig:-NODE-859-length-15300-cov-7.665590_pt1 | contig 15300 bp, 14 predicted proteins | sample MGYA00242490_ERZ504517 | MGnify/ENA primary metagenome ERZ504517 (study PRJEB26092, sample SAMD00036298) | human gut metagenome | host: Homo sapiens | study: EMG produced TPA metagenomics assembly of...
TCTTTTTTCCCTCCAACACTCCTTACACAGTAATCTACCAGTTTCGGAAACTGAAACAGTAATTCATCCATTTCTCTCATACTTTTGGACTGGTCGATGCGCCTTACAAAATCCAGACGCCTTACCTGGGGAAGATAGTAGGCTTTATCACCGCGGATTTCCACACGTTCCCAGTCAAATGGCTGACCGCAGAGGGTTTTCAGACCGATTTCGTTCAGAAATTCCTCAATCAGTGGAAATGCGTTTTTGTCCGGTTTTGTGTGAGGACGGGAGCTTTCCTTGATTGTCTGTCCTTTTTTATGGAAGAGCGCAAGGAAGTGTCCCTCTCCGTTCATTTTGTGTGGGAAAATCCGGATGCATTTGATAAGTTCAGGATTTCCGTTTCCCCATTCAGGAACTCCATGGGAGAAGCCTTCATAATCTTCCATTTCTGCCAGTTCCATGTCAGGACGGTTTTCCAGAAGCCAGGAAACAGTTTGTTCGTCTTCTGCAGGCGCGAATGTGCATGTAGAGTAAAGCATCAGTCCGCCGGGACGGAGCATATCGGCTGCCTGGAGGATAAGCTCTTTCTGGATTTCGGAAAGCTCCATGGATTTTTCGGGAGTCCAGTCTTTGGCAAGTGCTTCTTCTTTACGGAACATTCCTTCTCCGGAGCATGGAGCATCCAGGATGATCTTGTCGAAGAATTCGGGGAATGCTTTGGTTAACTTTGCAGGTGTTTCGTTTGCTACGAAGACATTTGGGATGCCGAAGAGTTCCAGGTTGCGAAGGAGGGCTCTGGCGCGGGAAGTGCTGATATCGTTTGCTACCAGAAGTCCCTGTCCCTGAAGTGCTGCGCCTGCTGCAGTTGCCTTGCCGCCCGGGGCTGCGCAGAGATCCAGGACTCTGTCACCCGGCTCGATGGGGATGCGGGAGGCTGGGGTCATGGCGCTGGGTTCCTGAAGGTAGTAGAGGCCGGCCTGGTAGTATGGGCATCTGGAAGGACGGATGTCTTCATCGTAGAAGTAGCCGTTTTTGATCCATGGGATCTGACGGGTTGGAAATGGAGACAGGTTTTCGAAGTCTTCGCAGGTGATCTTGGAGGTGTTTATGCGCAGGCCGTAGGTTCGGGGAGCGCTGAAGCTAGAGAGGAATGCGGGGTATTCGTTACCGAGCATTTCTTTCATTCGGGTGAGGAATGCGGGGTGGAGGTGTGTTGTATTTTCGTTCATAATGGGTTGGGTTCCTTTGCTGTAGTTTTGATTGGTGGGTGGGGGACGCGCAGGAAAATATATCTGTCTGAGTGCGGTTTCGGCATCTAAGATCTTCTAAGTCGGTAAAAATCTGCTAAAAGCATGGAGAAAAATGCAAAACTCGCTCCGCTGCAGGCTTCGCTCAGACAGGTTGCGATTTTTCTCCATAACGCAGATTTCTACCGGCTAAGAAGATCTAAGATGCCTGCAAATGCACTCAGACAGATATATTTTCCTGCGCTGTTTACTGAAAATAACTGTAGTATAACGTGAGGTTTATGGAATATTAAGTTTTTGAAATACTATAGCAATTTAATAAAATAATGCAATCAAGACAGTTCAGCAGGACTTCATTCTATGATGGACTGGATTGTTTGCAGTAATTTATGAAATAAGAAATTGATATATGGCAATGCTTTTAAATGCATTATTTATGAGGATCGCTATAGTGAACCGGAAGACGTTAAGGAGGTATTTTCAGTAAAGGTATCAATATGATTATAAAGTATAAATGATTTTTGCTAAATAGTATTGACAAAATCATATTATACATCATATAATATCGTTAACAAAACAATATTGATGTTCTGTATAGTATGTGAACAGGATGGAATAAATGTATCAGATGTGAAATGGCGTTTACCTTTGGTATAGTCTGGAGCATTTTTCAGACACGCTCTAAGGCTGGATTGCAGAGATGATGCTGTCTGTACAGAACATAATTGAAACGAGGGAGTGAGCATATGGTTTTTAATACGGGTGCTGCGCTTCTGGATGCGGTTGTTCTGGCGGTTGTTTCTAAGGAGAAGGAAGGGACTTACGGGTATAAGATCACGCAGGATGTGCGTGGAGTTCTGGATGTTTCGGAGTCTACTTTGTATCCGGTGCTCAGGAGGCTGCAGAAGGATGATTGTCTGGAGGTTTATGATATGGCGTATGCAGGGCGTAACAGGCGTTATTATAAGCTGACGGACAGAGGTGCTGCGCAGCTGGAGTTTTATAAAGCTGAATGGAAAATTTATGCATCCAAGATAAGCGGGATGTTTGAGGGAGGAATAGGATGATGGACAGGGCGCAGTTTATGCAGGCGCTGGAGAAGCTGCTTGCTGATATTTCCGAGACAGAGAGGCAGGATGCCCTTGATTTTTATAATAGTTATTTCGATGATGCAGGAGCTGAGAATGAAGCTTCGGTGCTCAGGGAACTTGGAAGTCCCGAGAAGGTTGCAGCGATTATCAAGGCGGATCTGAAAGGTTCGGCAGGAGGCTATGAGTATGGAGAATATACGGAGCATGGCTATGAGGATGCCCGAACTAAAGAGAGAGGACAGATGCCTGAGAAATATGGAGAAGAGTCGGGAACAGGGAAGCGTTTTTTCAGAAAGGGGAATCAGGCGGTGCTGATCCTTGCGGTGATTCTGCTGGTTTTTATCTCTCCCTTTGTTAAGGGGGCTGTTGGTGGGATTCTGACATTTGCAGTTGGAATCTTACTGCTTCCGTTCTGGCTGATCGTTGGATTGGGTATAGGCGCTGTGGCTTTACTGGTTGGCGGGCTTGCAGCTGTTGTGGCTGGAGCAGGGCTTTTGACTGTAATGATCGGAACCGGGATCATGACAATAGGAATTGGATGTCTTATGATTGCTCTGGCAATCCTTATGGTATTGGGGCTGATCAGTGTCGCAGTACGTATTGTGCCGAAGTGGTTTCGGAAGATTACCGACTTTTTTAACAGGGTACTTTACAGAAAGAGAAAGGAGGCGGTTAAATGAAGAAGTTTACAAAAGGAATGTTGATCGCAGCGGGGATTTTTGGTGCTGTGGGAATCGGGCTGACAACTGCCGGTGGTGTTATGGGAGCCAGTATGTCGGAACTGACAGGGGTGGAAAGCCTGAAAAGGGTGCTTCTGGTGGCAGACGGGGATTATGATTATGATGACAGCGATGACTATGACAGCGATGATTATGATGACGATGATGATTATGACGATAGTAGTGATTATGATGACAGCGATGATTATGACGACAGTGAGGATTATGCCCGCGCTGTTGATGAGGATGAGGAAGATGGCACTGTATATCAGCTGAAGTATCAGCCCGCAAAGCTGGATATAGAGCTGAAGTACGATGATCTGATCCTGGAAGAGGGTGACAGTTTCTGTGTCAGAGTTTATGATGACAGTGGGAAGAATGTGACAGTGAAGGAGAGTTCAGATACTCTTAAGGTCAAAAGCACAAAAAAACTGTCTAAGAACAGAAAGGTGTGTATTTCTTATCCGGAAGATGTTAAGCTTCAGGAGCTGGAGATTGAGATGGGTGCAGGTACTGTTTATCTGAACAGAGATATTGAGACAGAGAAGCTGAGTGTGGAGATGGGAGCCGGGGAATTTGAAAGTAAGAATCCGGTGACTGCAAGGGAGGCAGATCTGGAAATCGGAACCGGAAGTATGACATTTGCAGATCTGAGCGCCAGGAAGACAGATGGAGAATGTGGTCTGGGTGAACTGGATCTGACACTGACCGGTACGCAGGAGGATTATAATTATGATCTGGAATGTGGAGTGGGAAATCTGGATGTAGGTTCTGATTCTTACAGCGGACTTGGACGGGAGAAAAGCATTTCCAATAAAGGCGCAGACAGGAAACTGAATCTGGAGTGCGGTATGGGAAATATATCAGTAGATTTCTCCGGGAAAGAACACAGGGATTTGCAGACATCCTGAGGAGTATATATTTATACACTCTGACGGGCAGAAATAAAAGTGGTATTTAACCGAATCAGGAAGTTATTCGGTGTAGAGTAAGTAGCGAAGCGGATGATTTTATCTGCTCGACTAATCTGGGTTTAAGGAGGAAATGGACATGGGTGACAAACGTTTATACAAATCATCAGAAAACAGTATGCTTTGCGGTGTATGTGGAGGAATCGCAGAATATTTTGATATTGACCCTACGCTGGTGCGTCTGGCATGGGTGATCCTTACCTGCTTTGGCGGTGCGGGAATCTGGGCATATATCATTGCGGCAATTATTATTCCCAAAAGATAACAGAATCTCAGGATCCAATCTGTAATGGACAGAAGTTTAACCGAATCAGGCAGGCAGCGAAGCGGATTGCGAATATCCGTTTGAATGAAATACAGTATAAAAATTAAGAAAACAGCCCATACTCCAAAGAAAAGGAGTGTGGGCTGTTTTGGATAAAGAGAAGGAAATAAAAGCTTATCTTGATGGAGAATTATTGCCGGAGGTCAGAATGAAGTATGAAATTGCAGAGGAAATGGGACTGCTGGACAGGGTATTGAGTGATGGATGGAAAAGTCTGTCTGCGAAAGAGACTGGAAGGATCGGAGGGTTGATGACGAAACGAAAAAAAGAGAAACTGAAAAAATAAATGAATGATATGGGATAAACATATAACGGAATAAACTTGTTCTCCGGGCGATGATGCTGTAAAATTAGAGTAAGTAGCGAAGTGGATAATTTTATCTGCTATAAATATGGGAGGACAATAAAATGAAGTTAGGTATTCTGGGAGCAGGAGGCATTGCCTCTACTATGGCGAAAACAGTGGCAGAAATGAAAGGTGTGGAGGTGTATGCGGTTGCTGCCCGTGATCTGGAACGTGCCCGGGTATTTGCACAGAAATATGAAGTAAAAAAAGCATATGGATCCTATGAGGAAATGCTGGCAGATGATGAGGTTGAACTGGTTTATATCGCAACCCCTCATTCACACCATTATCTGCATGCAAAGATGTGTCTGGAAGCGGGAAAACATGTACTTTGCGAAAAGGCATTTACTGTAAATGCAGAGCAGGCACAGAAATTATTTGATCTTGCAAAAGAGAAAAAGCTTCTGATCACAGAAGCAATCTGGACAAGATATATGCCGTCCAGAAAGATGATCAACGATATTATTGAAAGCGGCGTGATCGGCGAAGTTACGGCAGTTACGGCGAATCTCAGCTATACAGTAAGTCATGTGGAACGTATCCGTAAACCGGAGCTTGCAGGAGGTGCTCTTCTGGATGTAGGCGTATATCCAATCAATTTTGCTTCCATGGTGCTTGGCGATAAGGTAAAGGATGTAAAGGCTACTGCAATCTTTCAGAATGGAGTGGATATTCTGGACAGCATTGCCATGGTGTTTGAGGGAGACTGCATGGCAACCCTTCAGTGTGGAGCAAGGGAAATCTCAGACAGAATGGGAAGTATTTTCGGAACCAGAGGATATATGCAGGTGCAGAATATCAATAATCCGGAAAAGATTACAGTGTTTGATACCGAACATAAAGAAGTGGCTTCTTATGTTGTGCCGGAACAGATCTCAGGATATGAATATGAGGTAGAATCTTGCATGAAAGCAATCCAGGAAGGAAAACTGGAGTGTCCGGAAATGCCTCATGCAGAGACAATAAGGATTATGAAAATCATGGACGATATCCGTAAATCCTGGAATTATGAGATTCCCTGTATCGAATAAAAAGTGTGGAATAATCTTATAAAAAAAGACCAGTAATGTTTTTGATATATACCCGAAACGTTACTGGTTTTTCTTTTCTGCTATAATGGAAATGTAACAAAAAATCTATTGTGTCTTGATTTTACCAGATAAATTTATAAAGAGGATTTTATCATTATCTGTCGTGTATCATTGCTTGTTCGTGGGGTAAAAATCATTTATAGCTTTTTTGAATAAACCACCTGCTTTTATTGTATTTTTGAATTTTTGATTATTAATGGGAAAGGGTATAATAGAAGTTACAGTAAACAGAATGGATAAAAATACCAAAAAAGTAGGTGAGAAAAGTTGTATTATGTTGGAATTGATATTGGTTCGACGGCTTCGGAGATTGCTTCAAGGCTTCTGGATGAGGGGATTGATGTAATGAGTGAAGGGGTTCGTGTAGCTGCTACAGGATATGGGCGCGTAGCTGTGGATTATGCAGATTTTGTGATTACGGAGATTACCTGTCATGGAAGAGGTGGCAGAGAACTGGCGGGAAATGAATGTGCAATTATTGATGTGGGTGGTCAGGATACGAAAGTAATCCTGGTAGATCAGGGAATGATCCAGGATTTTCTTATGAATGATAAATGTTCTGCCGGAACCGGGAAGTTTCTGGAGATTATGGCGAATCGACTGGGAGTTACCATTGCGGAACTGTTTGACCTGGCAGAACAGATGAAATCAGAAACTGAAAAATGGAAAAAATATAAATTAATTGTAGAAATCAAAAAGACATAACGACTGACGAAGGAATGAATAGGATTCTTAAAGGAATTAAATTGATAAGATATGGAATATTTTTTGGAAGAAACAGATTAATTTAAATTTGCATTTTGGTTCGGGGTCATTAGAATACTTTTAATGCCAGAAATACAGGATCTTTTATAGTTAGTGATATATTATGATAATAGCTGAATATTATTGATTGGAGGAGATTCTATGAAGTCAAAGAAAGTAAAGAAAATATTGTTGATTGCTTTAACGTGTGCAGCAGTTTCTACATCTGTCTCAGCAGAAGCTGCTATGAAATCGCAGATAACCGTTGAAAGTAAAAATAAGTATGAACAGTTGAAAATTTCAGAGAGCCGTGTGTATGGAGAATACCCAACTGGAGATTATAAGAAGATAACACTTCTTCCTTCGGTTTCTAAAGTAGAAAAATTTTGTTTTGAAGATAATTTGAATATAGAAGAAGTAGAGTGGATAGCTTCAGTAGATACTGTTCCAGTTTTTGCCTTTAGCACATGTCCAAAGCTTAAAAGGGTAATACTTTCTGATAATGTGAAAAAAATTGGACAAAGTGCATTTATATACTGCGGTGAACTGACGAGTGTTAAACTTCCCCAAAATCTTCAAAGTATAGATTTTTTTGCATTTGCTGACTGTCGAAAACTGAAAACGTTATATATACCTGAAACAGTTACTGAGATAGGTGCTGAGGCGTTCATAAATTGTGATTCTCTAACAGTTCATGGAAAGAAAAATTCATATGCATACTATTACTGTAAGATGAATGGTATTCCTTTTGTAAGTGAGGGAACTGCTTCAAAACCAGAAACAAATCGTCCGTATATAAAATCTGTTGATTCAGATATAGTAAACAAACAAATCTATGTTACAATTGATTTGAGCGGAAAAGTAAAGAATGCAGATGGATATCAATATCAAATATATGATGGTACTAAGGTATTAGCTAATAAAAATTCTGCAAACACAACCTGTATATTAAAAAAAGTGCCGACTATGGGATTTGCCAGAGTCCGTTCTTATACTGTTCAAAATGGTAAAAAAAGTTATAGCAGGTGGTCTAATGAAATGCGTATGCCTCCTGTTAAACTAAATAAAGATAATATAAAATTAATAAAAATTACCGGGAAAAAGAAAACAGTAACCGCACAGTTTGGAAATTTAAAATACAGTGATGGGTTTGATTGCGTACTTAAGAATGCAGATTCAGGAGAAAATATTGTATTAAAAAATCAAAAGAAAAATACAGTTACTTTTAAAATATAAAACCGGGAGTTTACTATTTGAAAGCGCATGCATATACGTTGTTGAATGGTATTAAACAGTTTGGCGTATGGTCAGATAATAAAAAAGTTGTTGTTAAATAGAAAATTGGAATTATAAAAAGCAGGACGAAAACTGCCTGCTTTTTATAATGGAAATTTATGCTGTTATTGATGTAGCGAAATCAAGCTGTAATAAATTCAAGCGTATTATACTGAAAGAAGCCGTCAGTGGATGCTAAACCACTGGTGTGGGTAGCATCTTTGACATTGGCATTGCACACAGCGATTAATTTATTATTTTGATCCAGAGCCACTGATTCCAGTTCAAAACTGTTATATGTGCGGCCCTGAGCATCTTTAGCAGGAATATCTGTAACAAATCCAAAATCTGGGTATAAAAGTTTGCTATCATCAAGTTTTTTCAGATTATAATGAAGCAAAGTGTTTTTTGTTGTGATTTTAGTCGTTACTCCACTTACATTATGTGGATTACTGGTTCCGACAAAAAGCCCTAATTTATTGTGATAAAAAATATCCTGAGATGTAGGCTGACCGGCATTTATCAGTGTGCAAAGATAAGTGGCTTTTACATTTTTTTCATTTTCAAATGCACATTTATAGAGTTTTAATGTTCCGTCAACAACGGACAATAATAAAGCTGTATTTGCCTCATAAAAATAATTAATTGCTTTAAGAGCAAATGATTTATCGTTATCGTTGGGAGTTACTGTATATGTTATTTCCTCATCCTCTTTGTTACTGCTGATAGCAACCACTTTGTTATTTCCTGCGACAACAAAGAATTTTCCGTTAAAACAGCTCATACCGTTGGCATGACCTAATAAACCGTCAGTGAATGTTTTAAAGTGAGATACACCTGCGCTTGTATTCATATAATTTTTACAGTAGCCAAGAACAGCGACTTTATCTTGACTTTGTTTTATAAAATATGGAGTATTGTTTCCGTTAAAGGATACACATCCCAGATTGGTTGTTTCATAGTTGGGATCTACTTTGGTAGGCACACGGGCTCCTGCTCTAAAACCGCATGCAAAAGTATAGGTTTTACCGGAGTAGGTAATGCCTTCCAGTACAGAGAATTTATCTTCTGCGGTTCCATCGGATGTTATAACATTGGATGCAAGCACAAGGTGATTGGCTTTCATACAGATTGATTCAAGGTTGTACTGTTTATATTCACCTGTTTTATTTACATTGATGACCGCACATGGAGTGTATTTTTTACCTTTATCATCAGTAAGATGATAATCAACTACCAGAATACGGTTCTGAAGTGTTGAAAAAGTGTTATTTGTCAGGATAAATAATCCAAATGAAGTGTGATAGTAGATATCCTGGAGCTGTGTGGTATAACCAAAGCCTGAGTTAGTAACTGTGAATGTACTTGCTGCTTTAGCAGCCTTCCAGTCTACAACACTGAAGGTTAATGTCCCAGCATTGCTCTTGTCAGCGTAATGCATAATGATAAATTTCTCGTTAGTTCCGTCAGCAGCAGTGATACCTAATGCGCCTTTTGGACAAATTTCATTGATACTGTACGTACCGAGCTGATTGCCTTTGGTATCCAGTTTTACGATGGTTGTAGAACCGCCGTAACCTTTATGGTCTTCTGCAAGCATATACAGATAATTTCCAATTTTGGTAAGTCCCAGAGCGAACCAGTTCAGATCTTTTTTTTACGGCAGTTGCTTTTGTTGCCATGTAGTCAGTCGTTTTGAGTAATGTAGTTTTAAGACCGGTTGTCTTTTACGCAATACATATCTGACCCCACAATTGCAATTCCCGCTACGTTTGTTGCACCTTCATCGGGAATTAGTGCATGGTCTACGGGTGTAGCTGAAATGGTTAAAGTTGTTCCATTGAATGTTCCTGGCATAATTTTTTTGCCTCCTTTAAATTTTTGGAATTTGCAAATTCACTTTGTAAAGAGACGTTTTTCATGATTTGTAAACCGGAATAAAAATAATCAGACAGGAATTATTGTTTCAGAATGATAAAGATATAGTACTTTATAAACGGGTAAATTTGTTTGTGAAAGAAATTAAGTTAATCGATTATTTCTTTATAATGCAGGAACGGATACACTTCATCTGTCTGATTTTCCGCAGAGCAGGTATTTTGATTTTCCTATTCACCGATTTTCGATACGAATACAGATGAAGAAATGCAGACTGGAAGTTGTGCTGCTGTGGATATTGTTGATAAGAAGAATCTTCCTGCCGGAAACTATGAGGAACAGGATTCTTTTATTGTAGGAGACCGGATTTATCAGGGACTGGCAGATGCTGTTGAGCCTGTGACTGGAATTACCAATGGTGCAGAAAAAAACAGCTCAAAGTTTTCTGGTCAACGGATCTCTGGAACTGAATGAGGATGAAAATAATGAAGGACTGGACACTGCCGTACAGATAATGGTACAGGTGGATGCTTATCAGACATTAAACAGACCAGTTATTGATACGCGGTGGACCAGAGGGATCACAAATTATGCAATGATTATTTCCTGAGGATCTGCAGATTAAAAAAGACAGGCTAAATGCTGCAGACTCTTTGTTTTATGGGGAACAAGATGGAAGAATAAGATTCATGTCTATCAAAATACATTTAATGCCATAATTACAAAAATTCCTCCATCTTGTGATATATTAACATTAACGGTTAAATATCACGGAATGGAGGAATTTTTATGAATAGAAAAGAGTTCTTAGCGGTTGTTATTTCAGCAGCACTTGGTTTATCCGGTGCTCCGGTTTATGCATCAGAATCTGCAGCATTTTCTGATGGGGAAGTACAGGAATATGGAGCAGAAGAAGAGAAACAGGAATTCCAGACAGATAGTCAGGATCCTGAAACTGATACATTTCAGGATGAAGTGGAATCAGATGCAGATACAGACGGATTTGTGGATGAAGCAACAGGAGTATCCTCAGGGGAAGCGGATGCGAATGGATTTACATATCAATATCTTAAAGAATCTGATACATACCGCCTGACAAAGGGAACAGATACAGAGAATGTCATAATACCTTATGAGTATAATGGAAAAGTAGTCTCAGAGGTTGGAGAGAGAGCTTTTTACGGATGTATAAACATAAAGACTGTGAAAGCAGAAGAGGGAGCTGACAGAAGGAAAAATCGTATCCGCATTGATAAATCTGCTTTTGAGAACTGTGAAAATCTCAGAAAAGTTTCTTTTGATCAGGGAGCGAAGCTAGAAAGCAGGGCATTTTATAATTGTCCGAAGCTGTGGGAGTATACAGGGGTTTCCTACTATGATTCTTTTGATACAGAAATAGAACAGGATTCTTTTGACGCGGATACAAAGGTAATATTCAGAGCAGGAGATAATGGAATTCCGGAGACTGTTAAGGCTTTTGCAGACAAGAACAGGGTATTTATGGAAATTACGGATAATGATAATTATGTTCTGACAGATAAAGATGGTACTTCTTATTATGATGACTGGAGTGAAGGAGATTCCAGAACATTCTGCGTAGATTGTGATGATACAATGGCATCGGTAAGAGTGTGGTCTGCTGTGGAAGTGATTGGACGGAAAGCTTTTTATGGATGCTCAAATGTAAAAAAAGTGCTCATTGAGAGGAAAACTTCAACGATTGAGTCAAAAGCTTTTGCAAAGTGCAAAAATATGAGTATTATTATGCCTTCCGGTATAACAGCAATCAGTGACGATGCTTTTGATGGTGCTTCTGGCATTACTATTTACGCGGATAAGGGCTCTTATGCGGAAAAATATGCAAAGAAACATAATCTGACCTGTAAGACAATACCAGCACCGACAGCAGTACCGGTACCGAAACTGAAAGTATCTTATGATGCAAAAAATGGTAATGCTACATTAAACTGGACTCCGGTAGAATATACTTTTCAATATTATATTTACAGATATGATACAGCCACAAAAAAATATAAATGTGTAAGCAAAGTTGACCAGAATACTACGTCATATAAGCCTGAGAGCTCTGCAGGGAGAACAGTGAAATACAAAGTCCGGGTGAGAACATTAGCCGGAATATATACAGACCAGTACAGTAAGAAGAGTAATACAGTGACTGTCCAGGGACGACCGGGGAATGTAAGTGATGTTTCTAAAAAGAAGAAGGGGAAAAACCTTACGTTTAAGTGGACAAAGGCAAAAGGCGCACAGGGATATATTCTGTACAGATATGATGAAAATGCCCGGAAGTACAGAAAAATTAAAACTATAAAAAATGGAAATGTTACATCTTATACAGATAAAACCGGAAAACTAAATAAGAATGAAAATTATTATGTGAGAGCATACTGTACAACTAAAGATGGTACCAGATTATATGGATGGTACTGGGCGTAATAATTTCAGTCCCAAGAGCTGAAAAGCTGTTTCTGTTGGTACTCTCAATACTGGCTTTGGAGTCGGCTCATTCCATACGTTTTTTTACCGACACTTTTTATCCGGTATTACGAAAAAGTCGCTGAATGCCTTTTATTATGCGTGTTCCTATGCCAAAGTTGATTGTTCAGGCTTTATGAATGTAACAGCTAAAATAGCCCTGCATCTGATTCCTGAATCTCTAAAGTCACAACCAGTATTTATTCGTTTCGCTGGTATTGAAATCAGCTACTATGAACAGAAAACTTTCTGGTCGCTATGCAGCTACATGGTACGGAGCTGCAAGGGCATTGAGATGATGATTAATCTTATTAACATCACTTACTGTGGTATGAAACTATTGTCATATCAGGATGAAAAATTTTCTGATTATCGTGATAAAAGCGTGCAGGATTTCCGTTTTGCATTAAGCGAGTGTATCCGCCAGCAGGTATTTTTTGCTACTTTCGTGAAAAACATCGAAACCCGAATAAAATCATCCTCAGTAATAAATGCCTTAAAACGGGCGATTGTTAAGCAGGAGCATTATTTTATAAAGTTGTTTGTTTGTCCTCCTTTAAATGAACTTATTTTGAATTGATGTTTACCAGTTACACTAAATAAAGAGTAGAAAAAACAGAGATTGTAAACCAGAATAAAAATGAATCTATGAAAAGCAGGAAAGCTTTATCCAAAGAGAGATAAGATTTTTCTGCTTTTTTATATCGCGGGAATATTAGAAAGTAAATTTTTTCTGGTATAAAATTTTTCCGGACAGGAGTACTGGATAAATATCTGAATCAGGGACATTTGATGAGCTTTAAAACTATTTTACAGAAAATGGAAAGAAATATGGTATAGTAAAAATGAAATGTAATATTATTATATTTTATAATGATACGGAAATGGAGGAAAAAGCATTATGAAAAATAAAAAGATACTTGCATTACTTCTTGCATGCACAATAATGGCATCCGGTGTACCAGTGTATGCAGCAGATTTTTCGGATGGGACTGCAGAAAGTGTACAGGATGCGGAATCTTCTCTGTTCGGGATGGAAGACAGTGAACTGACGGAGGACACAATGCCAGCTTTTGCAGATATGGAAGAAAATGCAGATGCTGCACAGATTACAGATGGAAATAGCGAAGAGGAAGATCTGACAGGAGATAAAACAGAAGACAAAGGTACAGAAGGACTGGAGTATGAATATGTCCCGGAAATCGATGGATATCGTGTGAAGAAGGGCGTGAATGAAAAAGAAATCCGTATTCCGGAGAAATATGAAGGAAAAGAAGTTCTGGAAATCGGAGAAGGTGCTTTTGCAGGATGTGATCAGATAGAAAGAATCCGGATACTGGATCATCACAAAAATTTCAAAATAAAAAAAGATGCTTTTGAAAACTGTATCAGTTTAAGAAAAGTAAGCTTTTTTTGGAGGAATAAAGGTAGAAAGTGGTGCATTTCGCAACTGTCCGAAATTATATGATTTTGCTTTAATCAATTATTATGAGGGTACAGAAGTATCCATAGCGGATGATGCGTTTGATGCAGACAGCAAGGTACTTGTGTCAGCAGATGGCGGACTTCCATGGAAAGGAAGCCCTGAGCCCTTTTTCAATGAAAATGGTGAAGATGGATGGCATGAAAAAGAGCAGGGAATGGATTACTGGGATTATGTAAAAAATAATGGTCCTTCACAATACGAGGGAACCCGTGTTGCTGATTTTGACAATTCAGTCAGTAAAGTTCGGATTAGAGATAATGTAAAAGGAATTGGACGGAAAGCCTTTTATGGAAGTGACAGGCTGGAAGAAGTACGTCTGGGAAAAGAAAATTACTTCATTGAGTCAAAAGCTTTTGCATCATGCATAAATCTGAAAAAACTGTTTATTCCATCTGCAACTACAGTGATTGAAGAAAATGCTTTTGAAAATTGTCCATCTCTTGTAATTTATACGGTCAAAGGATCTTATGCGGAAAAATTTGCAAAAAAACATCAAATCCCTGTCCGTTACAGTGCTGAAAATATACAGGATGAAAAAATAAAACTTCAGGTATCCAGAATTAAGAGGAAAGACGACCAGAGTTTTACAGATGAAATCAGACTGAAATGGAATCAACCGGAAATGGCAGACGGATATCTGATTCAGAAAAAAGAAGCTGGAGGTAAATACACTACCTGCTTTAATATAAAAAACAGTGATATCTGTACTACGACAATTTCACTGCTTACAATTTCAAGTTACTATGGAAAAGATATAAGTTTTCGAATCAGAGCTTATTCTACAGGAGTGGACGGGAAGAAAAGTTATACTCCTTATTCTTATGCAGAAGTTAGCTTCTGGCCGAAACAACCAGAAATTACGTCTCTGACGAAAAAGACAGACAGAAAACTGACTGTCAGATGGAAAAAGACAGCACATACAGATGGGTATGAAGTATGGAGATCTGAAAACGGGAAACCTTTTACCTGTGTGAAAAGGATAACCAATGGAAAAACCCAGAATTTTACAGATACGGGATTAAAAAAAGGAGTAACTTATACCTATGCAATTAAAAGCTACCGTATCAATTCATTAAAAAAGAAAATATATGGGGATATTTTTACGCAGACAAAGTTGAAAACGATTAAGTATTCATAATACAGAACAGCCGCCATATGACTTATAATTTTCCTGCACAGATATATTATTTTGACTGTGAAAGTGGATGCGGTAATGTTTGGAAGAAACATCAAACCGATCAGCTTCCTGTACAGCGGACTGCTGACGGTGGGATTTTCCATGATCGTCAATCTGTTTATGCACCAGAAGCTGAAGAAGATTGATATGGTTGAATGACCGCGCGTCGCATTCTCGTTACTTCAGCCTGCAAATAAAAAGTCAATACTAAAATTGAAGAAAGTTAAAAAACTTTACAGGTTAAAAATTAGGCATTAAAATAAGGCCACCACAACCAGTGCTGGTCTGAAAGTAAAAGTTTTGAATTAGCTTGGATCAGGAAGAACAGAAAGATATTCTTTCACTCGTCCATAGTATATTCTGAGAAATTTATTAGCACCTGCAGTCATATAAACATAGTAAGGCTTACCCTGGGTGCGTTTTCTGTCCATGAATTGATATACAGGATCATCCTGAGGCATGGTTTTGATAA
>ENA-OQAB01000860-OQAB01000860.1-human-gut-metagenome-genome-assembly--contig:-NODE-860-length-15284-cov-3.129247_pt1 | contig 15284 bp, 17 predicted proteins | sample MGYA00242490_ERZ504517 | MGnify/ENA primary metagenome ERZ504517 (study PRJEB26092, sample SAMD00036298) | human gut metagenome | host: Homo sapiens | study: EMG produced TPA metagenomics assembly of...
GAGTAAATTTTGGGAGGAATTTCTCATGGAAGAGGAAAAGTGGATCAACAAGGGGCATGTAAGAGCATTTTTGGTTTGCGACAAATCATTTTTGGAATTTGATGCGCCGTTTGTGCAGTGGTTACGCGAAGAAGGATTTAAGATTGGCTGGTGCAAAGGACACTACTCAAACTGCCCGTGGATGTATATCAATATCACACGTAAATTGTACGCACATGGTATGCCGGGGGTAGCCATTGTACCTTCGATTGGCGAGCATGCGATTACCTTAGATGAGTTTAAAACGATCTATGCGATCTATAAAAAGTACGAGGGTAAAGAAATTTTTACTTTTCATAAAGAACGGTTTGATTGTTATGAATAAAGGAAACAGCTCAAATCACCTTGAATCGGTGATTTGTAGTTAAAGTATTGGCAAAAGGTTTTTGATTAAAATATTGGACATTTTTCGCCGCTAAGCAGGCTGGAAGCCGGAAACAGGTAAATTCAAGCTGAGCTTGAGTTTATCTGTTTTTTTCAAGGTAAACGTGTTGGAAACACGGCTGAATAAATGTTATGATTATGATGCAGAAGGGGTGGGGAGGATGATGGATACCAAAACTGGTTTGAAAATCGCATATCGCCGTAAAATGCCGGAAACTCTGCGTACGCTTTCCTTTGCTAAAGAAAAACATGCGGGGCAGTATCGCAAGGGGGATGGAAGCGTTCCGTATATAGTTCAACCTCTCAATATGGCCTGTCATGCTCTGGAAATGGGTATATATGACGACGCTGTCATTGTGGCTGCGCTGCTTCACGACGTCTGCGAAGATTGTGATATAGCGCCGGATAAACTGCCGGTAAGTGAAACTGTTCGCCGGGCAGTAAGCCTGCTGACGTTTGCTGTGAAGGATGGATAAACAAAGGCCCAGTCCAGGAGCCGTTACTTTTGAGCGATCATTGAAAATCGTGAGGCTGTTATTGTGAAATTGCTGGATCGCTGTAATAATGTTTCTTTTATGGCGCACGGCTTTTCGCCGTCTAAACTGGGTGAGTATATCGAAGAGACCAGAAAGTTTATTTTACCGTTACTTACAGAAACAAGAAGGCGGTATCCGGAGTTTTACGATGCCTGTTTTCTGTTAAAGTATCAGATTTGCTGTGTCATAAATTCTCTTGAAGCTGTTCTGTCGATGACAAAAAACAGGACGGAAATTTAATAAGCTGGGAGGCAGATAAGCTATGAACGCAGAATATTACGGCTGGTTAGGCGCTAAAGGTTATGATACTGTTATCAAAATCGAAGATTACGACGCGTATGTGTACAGGACAGTTGAACAGAAATTCGTTAAAAACAACGACTTTCTGAAAGCGAAATGGGACCCTGGCAGTGAGTTTGAAGCTATTACTAAAAAAGAAGCAGATAAGATTATCGATAGGATTAAAAGAGGCTTAAAAAATAACTATAGTATAAACATCTAGGAGGCAGTAAATTATGGATAAATATGAAGACCTTATAGAACAATATGTGGAAAAATTTGATGAAGGTTTTCCTACTTTCATGGCACCAGGTGAGGAAGAGGAGCATATGGAAATTATTAAAAATTGTTTAAAGACTGGTAAGTCATACGATCCGTACACAGATCCTGATTTTGATCCTTATGCTGACTATTAATAAAAATTACCGAAAAGAAAGTGAAACTTTATGAGAAAATTAACAGCATTGTTTAGTGTAATTGTTTTGATGGTGGGCATTCTGGCCTTACCAATTACAAGTTATGCTTATTGGAATCATGGTAAAGTGCGTATAGTATCTCGGGGAGAGGATTTAAAAGTTAGGATTGTTGAGCGTGGCGAGGATTTTACTATTAGATGGGTAGATCGTAATCCTGGCGTTGGTGAGTGGGAGGAAGTTCCTAGACTTGAAGATTTTACCATTCGTTTTGTTGAGAGTGGCGAAGATGTAAAGGTAAGATTTGTTTACCATTGAGGAGCAGATTTGCATATGGATGGAGGAAAGCTATCGCCTTGTGTTAAAGTGAATTAGCAGCTAAAAAATGCTATAATATTAGGGCCAAAATCAAAAAGAGCTTCTGCTAAAAACAGAAGCTCTTTTTGATTATAAAACCTTACTCAACAAGTTCAACACGTTTTTGTGGGTGATTTTTTCAATGGTACTGTCGCTGTAGTTTTTGCTTTGCAGGTATTCTACCAGCGGTTTGTAATCCTGTACGCCGTGGATATTATAAGGCGGGTGACTGATACCGTCGAAGTCGCTGCCGAAACCGACGTGGTCGTCATTGCCCAAAAGGTTCAGCATATAGTCGATATGGCGGTACACACTGTCGATGCAGGCATTGTTATAATCTTCTTCCAGGAACTGTCCGGCAAAGGTGATACCGATCAGGCCGTCATTGGCATTGATGGCTTTGATCTGGTCGTCATTGAGATTACGGGGATGACTGCAAAGTGTTTTGGCATTGGAATGGGTAGCAATGATCGGTTTGGTAGAAGTTTCGATAACATCCCAGAAGCCCGCTGTAGCAATATGGGAAACATCTACCAGCATGCCCAGACGGTTCATTTCTGCAACTACCTGACGGCCAAAGGTGGTCAGACCGCCGCCGCTGCATTCTTCGTTGACGCCGTCGGCAATATCGTTACGGTTACTCCAGGTCAGCGTCATAGCGCGCACGCCAAGCTCATAGAGCATGCGCAGAGCTTCCAGACTGCCGTCGATAGCGCCGCCTTCTTCGATAGTCAGCAGAGTTGCTGCTTTGTGGTTGAGCACGTCGGCAGCATCGGCTTTAGTTAAAACGGGAAGCACGTCGATGCCTTTCTCCTGCAGTGCTTTAAGCTCCTGCTTATATTTGTCGAGGAGGGAAAGCGTATAACGCAGTCCGCCGTAGTAACGGAATTCGTGGGTCGGGACAAAAATAGCGCAAAACTGCAGACCGCCGCCCAGCTCTATCTGACGTTTAATGTCGAAGTGCTGATCGTTGTCATACAGGGAAGTGCCTTTTTTGTAAAGCTCGGTAAGTGTGTCGCAGTGACAGTCGCAGATGAACATGATTTACACATCCTTTCTAAAATAAGAATAGCCGCCCGCAGGCAGCTATTCTGTTTTATCAAAATTTCAATTACCCTCTGTAGTAGTAGAAGAAGGTCATACCGATATTAACAAGCATTGCGCCGGCCATTGGTATAGCGGTACGTTTTACCAGGTCGAACGGAGAAACGCCGCCCATGCCGGAGGATACAACGATAACTGCTGTGATCGGCGAACAGTTACGGGCAATAGAAGCCGCAAAATGCATCGGCAGGAGCATCAGTACCGGATGCAGTCCTGTATGGGCTGCAACAGCAGGTGTCAGAGCCGCAAAGGCAAAGAACGGAGCGTTGCCGCTGCCCATAACGATAGCGGAGAAGGTGATGATAGCGACCATAACGAGCATCATAGCCATCGGGCCAAAGCCAAAGCCCTGACTGCCGGAGATCAGCGCATTGATAGTACCCATGGACAGAAGGCCCTGAGCAAAAGTCTGACCAGCTACGATCAAGGTGATAACGTTAGCCATCTGCATTCCTAAACCGTCAAAGAAGGTCTGGATGTCGCCGAGAACTTTTTTGCCGTCATGCCAGCGCATGTATTCGCAGCAGGCGCCAATAAAAAGTCCAATGAACATAGCCATAACGATGTTCATTTTGATTGAGGTGATCCACAGCGGGCTGAAGGAGAGGATCAAAGCCAGCGGAATAACCGGCAGGACCGCATACCAGAGCGGCGCGCTGTCAGCCGGATCATCTTCAGCCGGTTTTTCAACTTCCATCGGCTGGACGACATGTCCGTCGCGTTTATCCATATATTTTTGAGTGAAATAGTGCAGTGTGCCGACAACAACGAAGGCAACCAAAACGATCGGTACCTGGTAGTCAGTCCAGTAAACTACCGGGTTCAAGCCGGCGGTTTCAGCAGAAAGGATGGTACCGGTATCACTGGGGCTCCAGTCGAAGCAGAGCGTAGTAGCAACAGCAGCCGTAGCAGACAGACGGCTGACACCAAGTCCGATCAGGATCGGGAACATGGTGACCATCAGCAGCATGGCCAGACCAGATGCACTGTTGATGCACAGACCGATCAGCATACCGACAACCCAGGTGCCGGATAAAACGATATAAGGTGATTTTAAAGCCAGTAAAGGACGGATAGTCAGACGAACTAAAGAACGGGAAGCTCCGATTTTGTCCATATAGCGGGCAAAAGCGCCAACTGCCATAATGTTCATACCGAGCTTGCCGGCATTAGAACTCATGGTAGCGCGAATAAATTCAAAAGCATCAAAGAAAGTAGAGCCTGTAGCGGCTTTGGCCGGTAAGATAGTACCGTAACCGAAAATTGCGGCAATATACATTAAGATCATACCGCCTAAGAATAAGACCGGTTGAGGTTTGTACTTTTTGTAGATCAGAAAGCCGACCCAAAAAGTAACAAGAGCAGAGATTACTAAACCCATTGGTGCAACACCCTTTCTTCATATATAATGTCTTTCAATGACTAAAGTATAGCATTCTAATATCTCATAAAGCAAGAGCAGCAGCAACAAAGGGTAACAAATTTACAGAAAATTTTATTAAAATAAAAACGCTGTAATATTTTTGTACTGATTTCCAGAACATAAAAGGACGTTCTTCCTTAGAAGAACGTCCTTTGGACTAACAGTAATTATTTATCTTTGGACACTGGCTTCAGCAGCAACTGCATGCTGTACATAAATAGCCTGTACTGCGGCATTGCGGCCGATACCCTGCAGGTGACCTACAGTTTTAACGCCCATTTTTTCGATCATGGATTTCCAGGAATCTTCTTCATCGCCGTACATATCGTTGTTGGCATGGTCGCCTGCAACGATCATCAGCGGGAACATATGCACAGTTTTGTAACCGCGTGCTTTGATTTGTTCAAGAACTTCGTCCACGTTAGGAGTATCCACTTCTTCAACAGTGCCAACTACTACAGGTAAACCCATTTTATCAAAGGTTTCCTGCAGCATTTTGTAGGTGTTGCCAAAGGATTGGTTGTTATCACGGGGAGAACCGTGACCCATCAAGACAACGCCTTCACCTTTGCCAAGAGTCGGGAATTGAGTCGCAACAGCGGAAGCAGCGATAGCGAAATCGTTTTTACCTACCATCAGAGGATCGCTGACAACGATGCGGTCAAAATCACCTTTGAATTTATCAACGGTGGTCAGGACTTTATGCTCATATTCTTCGCCGTGCAGCAAATGAGTCGGTTGTACGAGAATGTCTTTATAACCGGCTTTTTTCAGTTCTTTTAAGGTTGCAGGCAAATCGTTGACTTTGATGCCTTTATTTTTTTCCAATCGTTCCATGATGATGTAGGAAGTAAAAGCACGTTTAAAATCACGGTTCGGGAAAGCTTTGGCAACAGCTTCTTCGATACCGCCGATATCTTTCGTACGGGTGTCGTCGAAGGTCGAACCGAAGCTGACTACTACGACAGCCTTGTCGTTTTTCGGTGCTTTAGCAGCGGCAGAAGCGCCCATAGTTCCCAGTGCAAAAACCATCATTGAAGCCATAACTAACATTGAAAGCAGTTTTTTCATAAATTATTCCTCTTTCCTCTGATTATTTTCTGAATAGGTAATAAAAAAACCATCCATAAATATTAGGGATGGTGATAAAACATGGTTAGACCCATGATCTTTCCCCGTCCTTCGCAGGTCACTAAGATCGCGATGCAGGTAGTTCTTCTGGCTTGACTTCATGGCTCGGCCTTCCTTCCCGGAATATTCCAGTGGTTCTATAGGCGTTGCTCCATCTTACAGCGGCGGGACCGCGCCGGCTTTTAACCGGTCTTCTCTGTTATTCCTGACGGAACCTGCATTACCGTATTCAGTTTGATATACTAAATTATAACATCTTTGAATAGAGTGTCAAGCAAATTAGGAAAAAATATCATTAAGATACAGAGGTATACAAGAATAAACACCCTTTAATTATTTAAAGGGTGTTTAGAAATTTGCAGAGTTATTTTTTTGCAGCTTTATCAAGATCCTGAACGAAAGCATTGGCCATGCGCTGCCACATATTTGTTGTATCACTGTCTGCTGTACGGCTGCGTGTATCGCGCAGACTGAAAATTATTTTTCCTGTAGCAGGGTCAAAAAGATGAAAAGCTACATCAACGTAGCCGTCATATACAGTGCTGGCCGGAACATATTCATAAACAGTTCGTTCTGCGTCCCGTTCGATCCAGTTTCCTTTATTGTCTTTGACCTTTTCTTTGTAATATCTGGTACGCGGTTCTTCGTGAGCGGGGATGACCCGTCTGTTGTAACCAAACTTATGGGCGATTATTTTCAGATCAGCAGTTGGAGCAGGCGCTATTTTGGTCGATATATCTGTATAAGTGCCGCTTAAAGCATCTTTGGTCAGTTGGGAAGCATCTTCTTTGGTAATTGAAAGATTTGATTCGATGCTTGTATCAAAAACATAATCTTTTTTAGTTAAAGCTTTTTGTAAAGCACTTATTATTTTTTCGGTCGCCATATCGTCAACAGTAAAATTGCTGCCGACAGGATCGACTACACTTATGGAAACCAAATTGATGCGGTGAAGTTTATTAAAATCGTAATTGGGATTCGTCCATTTCGTTTTGTCTGCATGAGCGGCTAGCGGCAATGCCAGCATTGCGATGGCAACAGTAAGCAAAAGAAGTAATTTTTTCATCATTGTTAAAACAGCTCCTTTGAATTGTTAAGAGTTTTTGATCAGTTTTTTTATCCCGGTAAAGGTTTCGGGGCTGATAACATGTTCGATCCGGCAGGCATCTTTTTCAGCTGTTTCTTCGGATACGCCAAGATTTTCGCGTAAAAAGCGCGTCAACAGCAGATGTCTTTCCAAAACAGCGTTTGCTTTAGCGAGCCCTGTTTCAGTCAGAATGATGTTGCCGTCCGCTTCCATCAGAATGTAATTTTCGCGTTTTAAAATACTCATAGCCCTGCTGACGCTGGCTTTGGTAAAATTCATATGCGTTGCAATGTCGATAGAACGGACACTGCCGTTTTGCTGCTGCAGCATCAGAATGGTTTCCAAATAGTTTTCTCCAGATTCTTGCAAAAATCATAACAAGTCCTCCGTTGGCAATAGTGCCGTTTGATTGATCGTGTAATAAAACACAGCCGGTGAAAATTAGTGAGCAGTAAGAATATTCCGGCAAATATTATCAGTACTATTTAACATTATAAAAAGGTCTGGGCAAGTATAGTTAGAGCAGGATAAAAAATGCCTGAAGTTTTGACTTCAGGCATAGAAAAAGTAGCGGTCAAGAACGTTCGTAAACGCGTTTTGTCAGGTTTAATGTTTTCTCTAAAACAGAAGCAAATAACCCGGATGTTAATGCTGTGAAAATCATTCCAGGAAGAGCTGCTGCCAACAGAGGGTAGACTGCCTTACCAATAAAAAGACTGAGTGCAAGACGTGCTGCGGAGGAAGCGACAGGTCCTGATAACAGGTAGAAGATTTTGGTTTTTCCTAAAACTGCATATAATAATGCAACGACTATTCGAAAAAACATTGCAATAAGGACGTTGAAAATAGTTTGCGTACCCAGGAGTAAACCGCCGGCAGAGGCCAGAATACCTGCAAGTAGATATTTTTTGATGCCAAAAACACCGCAGATCGCTACAGCAATAGGAGCGGAGAGTTGAAATTCACTTCCTGGAATAAAGCTGGGAAGCTTAAAGGCCCCGCTGACGGCGATAAATGCTGCCAATAAGGCAATTTCACTGATTTCACGAATTTTAAAAGTAGACATAAAGATCACCTTAATTATGGTTAACTATAAACTGAAATTAAGTTTACGATAATAGTATATAAAACTTGATGGTGGTATGTCAACCATAAGAATGGTAAAAGTTAACGCAATAAAAGTATGACGGCAGGTAAAGTTTCGTGTACAATAAAGTTGTAGAGAAGGGAGCGGCGTAAATGTTGGATTTTATTAAGGAAAAACAGGACGTTTGGCAGATTTTGCAGCTGACTGACAAGCCTGTTGTTTTATATGGAATGGGTAACGGTGCCGACCAGATTATTGACTTGTGTGACAGACTGCAAATAAAGGTTGCCGGTATTTTTTGCCAGTGATGAATTTGTTCGCGGGCAGGTTTTTCGTGGTCATATGGTCGAGACTTATACCGCAGTTTAAAGATCGGCTGGGTGATTTTCTGATTGTTATTGCCTTTGCCTCAGAGTCGCCTGCAGTTTTAAACCGCTTTCAGGAGCTGAGCACAATGCATGAAACAGTAGCGCCGCATTTGCCGCTGTTTCCCGGAGATGAAACAGTTTCGTTTGACTGGCTGCAGCAGCATCAGCAGGAATTGCAGCAGGTATATGACAATTTGGCTGATGATTGGTCCCGAGACGTGTTTGCAGCATCACTGAATTATAAGCTGAGCGGTAAACTGCATTATTTATGGCAAAGTGAGACGGAGCGGCTAAAAGACCTGCAGAGTATTTTCAGTTGGAGCGAAGAAGAAACGTATGCTGATCTAGGCGCCTATAATGGTGATACGATCAGGGAATTTTTACAGCTGACTAATAATAAATATAATCGGATTTTTGCGGCAGAGCCGGATAGGCGTAATTATAAAAAATTATCTGCTTATGTAGAGGCAAGTGGTTTGTCTGATATCAAAATTTTTGAAAGAGCCATTTGGAAAGAAACGGCAGAACTGTCTTTTTCTGACAGCGGCGGCCGTCAGTCAACGTTGCTGACAGGCCAGCGTCACATAGTGCAGGCTGTCGATATTGATACACTGCTTGAAGATGAGCGTGTAACTTACATCAAAATGGATGTGGAAGGCGCTGAGATGGAGGCTTTGAAAGGGGGAAAGGAGCAGATAAAACGTAATAAACCTAAATTATTTATTGCCGCTTATCATCACGATGCGGATATTTTCCTGCTGCCATTGTTTATGTGGCAGTTAGTGCCTGAATATAAGGTTTATCTGCGTAAACATCCGTATGTGCCGGCGTGGGAATTAAATTTTTTAGCAGTCGTATAATCGCGGGACACAAAAAATCCCATAGGGTCAAAAGTGTCGTATTGTCGATTGACAATGGAATGTTTTTTAAATAAGGCGTAAATGTGACATAAATTTTAATTTTTTGTAAAACTTTTTTTCTAATGTAAGCAGGAATTTTACAAAGCCGGGCGAACTTTAAGGGTAGTATGACAACACAAAGGAGTGGATGTTTAATGAAAAAAGCAAAATGGTTGTGCACTGCAGCAGCAGTTCTGGCATTATCAGTAGCAGTTGCCGGCTGCGGCGGCAGCGACGATAAGAAAGCTGCAGATTCTAAAGGCGGTCCTAAAGGCGACGTTATGGTTTATACCTCTATTTATCCTGATATCATCGATAAAATGTGTAAACCTAATGTAGCTAAAGCATTCCCTGATATGAAAGTTACCTGGTTCCAGGGCGGTACTGAAAAAGTAATCACTAAAATTACCGGCGAGATCAAAGCCAATAAAATCGGTACTGACGTTCTGATGGTTGCTGATCCTTCCTACTACCTGACATTGCAGGATCAAGGTTTGCTGCTTGATTATGTTTCCCCGAACCTGAAAGATGTCATCACTGATAAAGACAAGAACGGTGCTTGGTCCTCTGTTCGTGTCTGCAACATGATCATTGCTTATAACTCTGATAAACTGAAACCCGAAGATGCTCCGAAATCCTGGAAAGATCTGACCGATCCGAAATGGAAAGGCAAAATCGCTATGCCGAACCCAATGCTTTCCGGTACTGCTTATGTAGCGGTTGGCGCTTTGGCCGATAAATATGGCTGGGAATATTTCGACCAATTGAAAGCTAATGATATTCGCGTTGAAGAAGGCAACTCTGCTATTCAGAACAAATTGCTGACCGGCGAATATGCTGCTGCAATGATTTTGGAAGAAAACGTCCTCAAATTGGCTAATACTAAAAATGAGCCTTTGAAAGTTTCCTATCCTGAAGACGGCGTTATCATCATCCCGTCTCCGATCGCTATTTTTAAAGCAACCAAAAACCCCGAAGGTGCTAAAGCTCTGGTTGACTGGTGGTTGTCTAAAGATGGTCAGCAGGCAGTTGTTCAAGGCTGGATGCACTCTGTACGCGGTGACGTAGAGCCGCCTAAAGGCGCTCCTGCTCTGAAAACTTTCTCTGATAAAGCTATTAAAGTAAACTGGGAAAAACTTTCCAAAGAAAATGCTCAAATCAAAGAGGCTTTCCGCGTAAGAGTTATGGAATAGTTCTTATTAAAATTTGTTGAGTAACAATTTTTAAGGGATCAGGGGTCGTTTTTGACGATCCCTGTTTTCCAATTTCTTTGCAGGAAAATCCTGTAAATGATTTTTCACCGGTCTCAAAGCCGGGGAAAGGAGCCATAGTGGGGTCTTTACCTAGATTTAATAGTAAATTCATAGTTATTGCTGTTTCCGTTATTTTATTATTATATTTTGTGGTTTTCCCGATGGGAATACTGCTTTATGACAGTATTATGGTTAATGGAGCCATCAATTTCGGCAATTATGCTGATGTTTACAGTCAGGATGTTAACTGGCGTGCTTTGTCCAATACTGTGCAGCTATCGCTTTTAGTTATGGTAGCCAGTGTTATTATTACGTTCCCGCTGGCCTGGCTTGTTGGCCGCACCGATATGCCCGGTAAAAAAACATACCGGACTTTACTGGTTGCCAGCTATATGATCCCTCCTTATGTTGGTGCGATTGCCTGGGTACAGCTTTTAAATCCCAGCGTCGGTTATTTGAATTCGATTTTTAAGTGGATTCTGCAACTGCAGCAATCTCCATTTGATATTTATACTATGGGCGGTCTGGCTTGGGTATTGACCCTGTTTTATTCGCCTTTTGCTTTTATTACCATTTCCCGGGCAATGGAAAAAATGGATCCGACGCTCGAAGAAGCGGCACGTGTTTCCGGAGCTTCCCCTCTGCGTACCCTGGTCGATGTTACTTTGCCTTTGATGGCACCAAGTATTTTAGCAGGCGGTCTGTTGGTTTTCATTGCTGCCGGTTCCTGCTTCGGTATTCCTGCCATTGTTGGTATGCCTGGTAATATCGAGGTTATGACTACCCGTATCGTCACCTATATTTACATGGGTAATGATGAGGGTATCCGTGATGCCACGGCTTTAGCAGCATCTTTGATGTTCCTTGCCAACTTCTTACTGTTCTTTATGACCTGGATGCTGGGCCGTAAGGATTATACAACGATCAGCGGTAAGAGTACCCGTCCTAATATCGTAGAACTTGGCAAATGGAAATGGCCTGCTTTCTGTGGTGTAGGTCTATATGCGTTTATTGCAGTAATTTTACCATTAGGTTCTATATTGCTGACATCACTTTTAAAGAGTATGTCGCGCGGAGTTACCTGGTCGAATATCGGCTTTGATGCATGGGAGCCTGTTATTACCAGCAGTCAGTATATGGAGAGTATCTGGAATTCGGTCGTGTATGGCGTAATCGCCGCCACTATTGGTACGATACTTTCAGTGTTCATTGCTTATCTGGCCGTTAAAACAAAAGTCAAAGGACGTAGCTTCCCGGATCTGCTGACCGTTATCGGCGGTTCTACTCCGAGTATCGTTATCGCCCTGGCTCTGGTTATCACCTTCTCCGGTAATTTCGGTCTCAATCTTTATTCGTCGATGTGGATTCTGGTCGTCAGCTATCTGGTCAAATATATGACCATGTCTGTGCGGACAATAGCGGCTTCCCTGAGTCAGGTGCACGTTTCTCTTGAAGAAGCAGCATTAAATTCAGGTGCCAGCTGGATCAGAACCTGTAAAGATATTATTATGCCGTTGATCGCTCCGTCCATCATCGCCGGTTGGTTCCTGATCTTTATGCCGTCTTTCTACGAGCTGACGATGTCGCTCCTTCTGTACGGTGCAGAAACTAAAACTATCGGTGTTTTGCTGTACGAGCTGCAAACTTATGCAGATACACAAAATGCTTCTGTATTATCAGTAATCATTTTGACTATCGTTTTGGTTGGTAACCTGATCCTTAACAAACTGACCAAAGGCAATGTGGGAATTTAAAGAAGGAGTGGAATAAATTGGCACAAGTACGTATTGAACATGTATTTAAACGTTTCGGGCCTGTAACGGCTGTTAATGATTTCAACCTGACGGTTGAAGACGGCGAATTCGTTTCTATCCTCGGTCCTTCCGGCTGTGGTAAGTCCACCACCCTGCGCATGATCGCGGGTCTGGAGGAAATCAGCAAGGGCGAACTCTACATCGGCGACCGTCTGGTCAACAACGTCCCCCCGAAGGATCGCGACATCGCGATGGTGTTCCAGAACTACGCCCTGTATCCTCACATGACCGTGTTTGACAACATGGCGTTCGGCCTGAAGCTGCGCAAGGTTCCGAAGGATCAGATCAAGCGCCGCGTGGAAGAGGCTGCCCGCATTCTGGATATCTCTCACCTGCTCGACCGTAAGCCGAAGGCGCTCTCCGGCGGTCAGCGTCAGCGTGTCGCCCTGGGTCGTGCCATCGTGCGTGAGCCGAAGGTCTTCCTGCTTGACGAACCGCTGTCCAACTTGGACGCTAAGCTGCGTGCGCAGATGCGTACCGAGCTTGCCAAGCTCCATAAGAGACTGGGCACCACCTTCATTTACGTTACCCATGACCAGACCGAAGCTATGACCATGGGCGATCGCATCGTGGTTATGAAGGACGGTCTGGTTCAGCAGGTCGATACCCCGCAAAAACCTGTACGATACCCCCTGCAACATGTTTGTTGCCGGCTTCATCGGTTCTCCCCAGATGAACAACATCGATGTGGTTGTCGATAAGAAGGGCAACGATTACTTTGTCAAGTTTGCCAACTACGCCATCAAGCTGCCGGCGAGCAAGTCCGAAGGCGGCAAGCTGGATGCTTACGTGGGTAAGGAAGTCGTCATGGGCATCCGTCCGGAGCACATCAAGGACGAAGACCTGCACATTGAGGACAATCCCGACGGCATCGTGACCGCCGACGTGGAAGTGACCGAGCTGATGGGCGCTGAGATTTACCTCTACGTGACCCTGGCTGGCACTCCTATGATCTGCCGCGTAGCCCCGACCTCTACTGCGAAGCCCGGCGAGTCTGTCAAGCTGGCGATCGACACCAACAAGATTCATCTCTTCGACAAAGAGACCGAGAGAACCATCACCAACTGATTGGCTTTCGAAACATAACAAAAACCGCTGTGGGATTTTCCCACAGCGGTTTTTTTGTGGGAAAGCCGGGGCACATAAGGGGAAAGCCAACGAGAACGGCGATTTTTTCTTAGGCTGGAAAAAAGTCGGTGCTTTGTTTGCCATATGGATTAAACAGGAAAATAATATGGCATACTATATAAAAATCTGTACAATTAGGAGAAGGTTTTCTCTGTTGTTTTTCCTCATTCCGCTAAATTGTTACCATTTTGAAACTTTTATCGTGGAATTGTTGCAAAGAGTCTCAAATTTGTGTAGAATAAGCTTAATGATCGAAAAAGAGTGGGGAGAAATCTGACATTTTGTTCGATTTGTTTTGGGTAATGTAAATATAGGAGGGAATTTGATATGTCCAACAGATTGTTCCAGGGCGTCGTGGTACAGATGAGGGATGCCATCGACCGCACCATTGGGGTCATCGACGAATCTTCCACTATTATCGCGTGCAGCGAATTGGGCCGGATCGGCGAAACCATAGAGAAGATCTCCACCGAAACCTTGTCGGTAGCTGACCTTCTTATCAGCGACGGGTATACCTACCGGGCATTCACCGGGGTAACCAAATCGGATTATGCGGTGTTTGTGGAGGGAACGGACGAGCTTGCGGCAAAGTACGTTTCGCTTTTGTCCATTGCACTTTATAACATCAAGCAGTACTATGATGAGAAGTATGACCGGGGCAATTTCATGAAGAACGTCATTCTGGACAACATCCTTCCCGGCGACATTTATCTCAAGGCGCGGGAGCTGCGGTTTAATACCGACGTGACCCGTGTGGTGCTTCTTATCCGTATTTCCACACGTACCGATGTGTCGGCCTACGATGTGGTCCAGAACCTGTTCCCCGATAAGAATAAGGATTTTGTCATCAACATCAACGAAACGGACATTGCCCTCATCAAGGAAATCCGGTCGAACATTGAGACCAAGGACTTGGAAAAGCTGGCCCGCTCCATTGTGGACACCCTCAGCGGAGAATTCTATACCCACGCCTTTGTAGGCATCGGCACCACCGTCACCGGCATCAAGGACCTGGCCCGGTCCTTCAAGGAAGCCCAGGTGGCGCTGGAGGTGGGAAAGGTGTTTGACACCGACAAGACCATCGTCAGCTATGACAATCTGGGCATTGCCCGCCTGATTTACCAGCTGCCCACCACCCTGTGTGAAATGTTCCTTAAAGAAGTGTTCAAGAAGGGCGCCATCGAATCCCTCGACCAGGAGACTCTGTTCACCATCCAGCGCTTCTTTGAGAACAACCTGAACGTTTCCGAGACCTCCCGGAAGCTGTTCGTCCACCGTAATACCCTCGTATACCGCTTGGAAAAAATCAAGAAACTCACTGGATTGGATCTGCGTGAATTTTGACCACGCCATCGTTTTCAAGGTGGCGCTCATGGTAAAGAAATACCTTTCTGCCAACCCTGTAAAGTATTGAGTTTACAGGATAAAGCAGCTTGAAAAGGAAAGAACGTGTGTCCGGGTCTGTATAGCAGGTCCGGACATTCGGTTTGCTTGAACGGAAAATTTCCGTTCTTTTCCTAAAAGACCCACAAAATGCTTCTATCTGCCGCCCGCCATGAACAGGGACCTCTTTTGCTGCAACAGCGGGAGATCTGTTTTGAAAACCGGCAGAAATCTACATAAGAAGGGTAGGGAGCGAATGATTGAATTTCGTGGCGTAACGAAAACCTATCCAAACGGAACGACCGCGCTTAAGGATGTGAATCTCACCATCGAGGATGGAGAATTCGTCTTTATCGTCGGCTCGTCCGGCGCAGGAAAAAGTACCTTTTTAAAATTGATTATTCGCGAGGAGGTCGCCAATGCCGGAAAGATCCAGGTCAATGGCTTTGACTTTTCCACGATGAAAAAACGGGAGATCCCGTATATGCGCAGGACCATGGGAATCGTCTTTCAGGATTTCCGCTTAATTCCCAAGATGACCGTGTTTGACAATGTGGCTTTCGCCATGCGGGTGACGGGTGCGCCTCCCAGGCAGATCC
>ENA-OQAB01000861-OQAB01000861.1-human-gut-metagenome-genome-assembly--contig:-NODE-861-length-15280-cov-4.068039_pt1 | contig 15280 bp, 15 predicted proteins | sample MGYA00242490_ERZ504517 | MGnify/ENA primary metagenome ERZ504517 (study PRJEB26092, sample SAMD00036298) | human gut metagenome | host: Homo sapiens | study: EMG produced TPA metagenomics assembly of...
ATACAAGTACTGCAGCGATTTATGCTTGTAGTTATTGGGGATTTTTTGGTGCTGGTATCCTTTTATCTGTGTTTCTGTTAAAAACGTGCCCCTGTGATTTTCTTCTGTATTTCAATCTGGCAGCTATTTGGGGTTCTGCTGTATGTGTGCAAGCAAATCTGACCTCCGTTTTTTCAGGGCAGGGGTATCTGCTGCTTCTGGCAGGCAGTGTGGTGATTTTTGTATCATCTGTGATTTCGTCTATGATGACAAGCAATATGCTTATGAGACAGAGAGTTCAGCTGACAAAATACTGATAAATAAAAATATATAAAAAATCAGTATTGATTATCTGGATTCTTCATCCGGAATAAAAATCAGTATATCAGATATCGGACAGTCAATAACACTGCAGAGAGTGTTAAGAGTTTTTGTGGTAATGGTCTTGCCGCTTCGCAGACGCTGGATTGTATCAGGCAGAATCCCGTATTCGTAGATCAGCTGATATGTGGATATATTTTTCCGGCGGATGGTCTGCCAGAAGGGTTCGTATGAAATCATGTAGTTACCTCCTGTTTAACAGCATGGTAGCATACATGAGTTTTTATACATGCATGTTATATCATGTATGTTGCCTGTACAGCGACAGGTGCGTGTGCAAAATAAGAGAGATAAAATGCAGATCCGGGAGGAAAAACAATGTTTTGCAAAAAATGTGGTGCAAAGATAAAAGAAGGAACAAAGTTCTGTTCCAAATGTGGCGCTCCGGTAAGTCAGACTGCTTCAAAGGAGACGAAGAACAGCCGGAAGGATGTATTGAGGCATAAAATACAGGATTTCGGCAAAACGCCGGAAGGAGAGGCTTCAGGAGATAAGAAAATCCATCCAAAATGGGCGTATGGGGCGGCTGCTGTTGCTGTGGCAGTAGTTCTGGCTGTGGGAATAGGAAGTATTGGAGGAACAGATAAGACAGAAACAAAGGTTTCTGAGAAAAGTGAAGCTATACAGGCTGCCGAAAAAGTAGAAGCCCCGGAAACAGAAACGAAGAAAACGGAAGCCGAAACAGCTTCTGAGACAACAGAAACCGAAATCATGCAGGTTTCTTCTGAGGTTTCCGAGATCGTGGAAGCTCCGGCTGAAATAGAGAACGGAAATCCGGAAGAGGAAAAGAAAACAGAAGAAGCAGAAAACAGTTCCGGTAATAACATGGTGGAAATGACAGATCCTGATATTCAGAGAGAAGCCGCAGAGGGCAGAGAAAGTAACGATTCTCTGGAAATGCAGGAGAATGCAGAGGCGACAGAGGATGACCAGCTTTACGGCAACTATGATTATTACGGGGAAACTCCTTTATCTGACAATGCCGGAATAAATGTACAAAGTATATCGACTCTGGAAGCCTATGGAGGAACGTTGGGAGAGAATGCGCCGGAATCCGGTTATGTGATCGAGGTGACTGCCTACAACCGGAATAATATTCCCTGTCAGATTTATCCAATGTTCAGTGTGGGACTGGTATCTCCCAAATATGACTATGGATCAAAGGAAATGATCCTTTTGGATACGGATGCGATCTATGCAGAGGGAGGAGAGAATATTTCTCTGGAAGATCCTACCTACATAAAGCCTGTAACTGTTGCCCCCAATGAGGAGAGAAACTTTCTGTATTATCTGGATCTCAGCGGAGAGGCTCTGGTGGAAATGATCGATGAACGTCTATTTGGAGGATTTGGAGAAAAGCTTCCGCTGGAAGATCTTAAAAAGCATAAGGAGCAGGTTACTCTGGATTCCGAAAACTATCTGAGAAATATAGAGATTAGAAAAAGTGTGGTAAAAGCAGCGCAAAGCGCCTCTTCCCTGAAAGATAAGGTAATGATCTCCGATCTTTCTATGAAGCAGGTAGATGCGGAAATGTACCAGATTGATATGAACATATCCAATGAAAATGATTTTTCCTGTGATGTGTTCCCTATGCTGGGATGCACTGCAACTATGGTAGTGGATGACTGGGGAAGAGAGGAAACAGTAGAAACGTATATAAACGGCAGTGATACGGTTTACGGCAGGAGCGTTTCCCTGAAGATAGACGCAGAGAAATTTGAACCACTGGAATCTGTGGGGCTGGCTCCTCATGAAACGAAAAAAGTGATCTATACCATAGCTAAAGAAGATGTAACAGATATTACTTCTCTTAACGGCAATCCGGATACCATCTACGGCGATGTAAAGGAACTGAAAGATATTAAGCTGCTTGATTTTGCTGTTCAGGAAGCAGAAGTTACTTACATTCCTGTAAAAGCACTGGACGGAATTGAAATAAAGAAAGACGTAGAGGGAAATGTGGTTTATAATGTAATTACTTTTGTGAATGACACAGAGGACAGATGGCGTGAAATCTGTCTGAATTATGTATGGATGGACGGAGAGGGAACGCTGGTATCCTTTGATTCAACGAATGCCGAACTGGTAGATCTGGGGGAGACTGCGGAGCTTAAATATACTGCGGCTTCCGAAAACGACAAGACAACCCTGGTTCCGGCGCTTCTTTATTACAGCCCGGACAACAGTTATATGGAGTAAACCAGAAAGGCTGAAAATATGGACAGCAGTTTGGTTATGAAATGGTTTGTATGGCTGCTTCGCAGAGAACGCTCAGAAACAGAGCTGAGCAGGACACAGAAAAAGAAGATCAGCCGGACAGTGAGAAAGGACAGAAGAGAAAATGGACTATAAGAAAGCCGTTGAAGCGGCGCTTAAAGGAAATGAAAGCGCATTTTCCGCACTTTATGAATCAACACAGCGGGATATGTATTATATTGCGCTGAAATATATGAAAAATGAAGAAGATGCCATGGACGTGCTGCAGGATTCCTACATAAAGGCATGGCAGTCGCTGGCAACTTTGAAAGACCCTGCAAGTTTTCGGGCATGGTTTGGACGCATTGTGGCAAACACTGCCAAAAATGCGCTGGCAAAAAAACGTCCCATGCTGTTTTCCCAGCTTGAGGGAGAAAATGATGAGGGAGAGCAGTTTGCTCTTGATATCGAGGACGAGAAATCAGAATTTCAGCCTGAGCGGAGCTATACACAGAAAGAAACTCAGGAGCTGGTGCATGAGCTGATCGACAGTCTTTCTGATGAGCAGAGACTTTGTATTCTGATGTACCATCTGGATGATCAGAGCATTAAGGATATTGCGGAAACCTTTGGAATTTCAGAAAATACTGTAAAATCAAGATTATTATATGGAAGAAAAGCTATAAAGGCAAAGGCCGAGGAGCTTCAGAAAAAAGGATATCAGCTCTACACAGTTGCACCTGTTGTATTCTTCCTGTATCTGCTTGACAGCGAAAAAGCGTCTACTGTATTTGCTGCCACAGCCAATGCAGTTATGCAGGCACAGAAGACGGGAATCCTGGAGAGCGCAAAAGCATCTGGAAACGGAGCAGGAGCAGCAGAAAGCAGTGCGGCAGGCCATGGCACAGAGACGGTTTCACATTCTGGAAGCAGTGGATCTGCTTCACGTCCTGGTGGAAGCCCCAGCTCTTCTGGCAATACAGGCAGGACAGCTGTATCCGCAGGCCGCAAAGTGGGACAGACAGCTGTAAAACAGGCGTTTATTCACACCGCAGCAGGCAAGGCCGCAGCGGTAGCAGTAGCAGTGGCAGTGATCGGAGGCGGCGGAGCCGCAGCTTATCATTTTGCTGGACAGAATCAGGCAGGGGAAGAACAGCAGACAACTGTGGAGGCAAATCAGTCTGAAGCAACAGAGGAAGTTTCGACAGAGGAGGCTGTAACCCCAGCGCCCACAGCAGTACCGGAGCCTACGGAAGCGCCAATGCCCACTGCGACACCAATTCCAACGGCAACTCCCACACCGGAGCCTACCCCAACTCCGGCTGCGGCAGATCCGGCATCTGTATATACCAGTGTAGTAAATTCAGCAGCCGCAGGGGAAGAGGGATATAATTTCTCAGAATATGGAAATGGGGATTACGGACAGCTTACCGGAGAGAGGGAATATGCTCTGTATGATATGGATCAGGATGGAACCGAAGAACTGATTCTGACAGAAGGGCTTGCAAACGGACCGTTTATTTATTACGCATACCGGGTGTATACTGCGGAAAATACAGGTTCCGGTTATCAGCCGAGAGCTGTAGAAGGAAGTGGAGTTTCCTTGGATCTGGCAATCCCGCCGGAAGGGCCTGGTTTGTATTCATTACAGGATTTCAGCCGGGGAATGGGATATGAAGAGTATTATCGTGTGACGATCCAAAATGGAGCGCTGGCGGAAGAGGGAGATCCGGCGCTGCAGGCAGTTATGGGAGACGAGGCTCACGTAACTAATATTGAGCAGGCACCGGATTTTCACTGGTTCCCGGTAACAGACTTAAACGGTCTTAACTAAAAAGCTCCCGGGTTTTCTGCATCCATTCAATGACAGGTACGGAGAAGGGGCATCTTTCCTCACAGCCGCCGCATTCCAGGCAGTCAGAGGCATTGGCCTCCAGAGCCTCGTAGTGGGCGCGTACTGTGGGAGGAACCTCCTTCTGCATCCTTGCCAGGTCAGCAAGCTTGTTTACCATGGCAATGTCGATTCCGGCAGGGCAGGGAGCGCAGTGACCGCAGTAGGTGCACTGTCCTGCAGCATAGGCATGCTGAGGTGCGTTGGCAAGTACGCTTGCACAATCTTTTTCTGCATCTGTGGCTGTTTCATAGGCAACAGCCTGATATACATGCTCCGGTGAATCGAAACCAGCCATAACGCTTGCCACAGCCGGGCGGGTCAGAGCATAGTGGAGACACTGGACAGGCGTAAGCGCAACGCCGAAAGGAGAGGTTTTTGCATCAAAAAGTCTTCCCCCTGCATAGCCTTTCATAACAGTGATGACTACATTTTCCTGTTCGCAGATACGGTAAAGTTCTTCCCTTTCCGGATCAATACGGTTCAGGCCGTCCGCGTATTTTTCCACAAAATAATCGTCCAGATTTTCACTTGGAGGCAGAAGGTCAAAGGCCGGGTTGATGCTGAACAGGATCATTTCAATTTCGCCATGAAGAGCGGCCATTTTTGCAACTGTGGGGTTGTGGGTGCTCATTCCGATGTGGCGGATAGTTCCGTTTTCTTTCAGGCTCCGGACATAGGCAATAAATTCGCCGGACATGATTTCTTTAAATTCCTCAGGGCTGTCAACAAAGTGGATCATGCCCAGATCAATGTAATCTGTCTGCATTCTTGTAAGAAGATCACGGAAAGCTTCATCCACCTTGTCCAGCTCTCTGGTACGTTCATACTGACCGTTCTGCCAGGTGGAACCAATGTGTCCCTGAATGATCCATTTGTCCCTGCAGTCTTTGATGGCATTTCCGATATTGGAGCGGACATTTGGTTCGGACATCCAGCAGTCCAGGATGTTGATGCCCTCTTTCTGACAAACATCAATGATCTCTTTTACCTCTTCTGTGTTGTGGCGTTCCAGCCATTCGCCTCCAAGACCGATCTCGCTGACCTTGAGACCTGTTTTTCCAAGTGTACGGTATTTCATAACATTTTCCTCCCTTTAAAAATAATGCGGTTCCGGAAGAAATCAGCTTTTCAGAAGATTTTGTCCGGACCGCATGTAATGAACAGCTTATACAAGATCTTTATTTTTCTTAATTGTTTCCAGAATAATATTCTGTGTGTATTCTCCAAGATGTCTCTGGTCATTTTTGTCCAGCTCTTTTACATAAATGGGCTTACAGTATTCCACGATCACATGACAGGGTCTGATCTTTGGAAAATGGGCTTCAAAAATTTCCGCCGTATTGTTCATGGCAATGGGGATAATGGGACAGCCTGATTTGGAGGCGATCTTAAAGCTTCCCTCATGGAAGGGAAGAAGCTCTGTTTCGTCCTCTGCCTTATTTCTGGTGCCTTCCGGGAAAAATACAGATGGAAATTCCTGACTTTACTTTTTCAATGGCAGTGAGGATGGTTTTCAGCCCCTGCTTGATATCTTTACGGTCAAGAAACAGACAATGCAGATATTTCATCCAGTTTGACAGAAGGGGAATCTTTTCCATTTCTTTTTTTGCCACATAGCCGGTGCGGATAGGACAGCGGCTGTAGGTGAGAAGAATGTCAAAATAGCTTCTGTGATTGCCGATGTAAAGCACAGGAGTATCCTTTGGGACATTTTCTTCGCCGATCACAGTGATCTTTGTTCCGGCAACCCACAGAATAAATTTAAAAGCGCCCTGGATCAGCCGGAGAGAGCTGATTTCTTTTGTCATGGGAGAGAATTTACCAATGATCCATTCTACAATAAGAACAGGAATGGAAAGAATCAGAAATCCGATCACTATGACAGCAACAAGTAAAAAGCGAATCATAATCGTACCTCTTTCGTATACGGCAGCCCATATCATGTGCGGCTACCTTAATAGTAACATTATACAAATTAAATGAAATTGTTGCAATAAATCTTTTGGCAATTACATACAATACTTATCAAGGAACGGATTGGGGTGGCATTATGAAAAAGACAGTCCTTCTGGTCTGTTATCTGATTCTGATTCTGTCTCTGGGAGGCTGCCGGCTGGTGCGCATCGAGGAAGAAAAAAGAATGCCTCTTGAGTATGAGGTGGTGGAACCGGAACAGCTTCCTGAGGAAGCGGCTGCACTTGTGGAAGAAAAAAAGGCTTCAGAGTTCAGGGTCACATATCAGAGCGGAAAAGAGCTTTATCTGATCAGAGGCTACGGAAAACAGATGAGCGGCGGATACAGCATTCAGGTAAAAGAGCTTTCAGCTTCTTCCACGGCTGTATTTTTTGAGACAAAGCTGATGGGTCCCTCTGCAGAAGAACAGAGCGGAGCGCCGTCCTATCCGTATATAGCAGTAAAAATACAGTACCGGAAGGAACCGGTACAGTTTCAATAATGACAGGAGGAAAAGAAAAGTGGAATTAAAAAAGAAGATATTCAGATGCTGCGGGTAAAAAGCCGGGCAACCAGTCAGGTAACCTTTGATGCTGATTACAATGTTCCGGATGTGAAGCCGGATATCGGACGAATGATCCAGAATAAAGGAGAGGTGGAGGTGGAGGAGGTCCGTTTAAATGACGGGCACGCTTTTGTCCGCGGAAGCCTCAATGTAGATCTTCTTTATGTGGGGGAAGAGGAAGGAAGAGTGTACAGTCTTTCTGCGAAGCTTCCTGTGGAAGAGACACTGAATCTGGAGGGAATTGTAAGCGGAGATAAAATGTGCCTGAAATGGGAGATCGAGGATCTGAGTCTTCATCTGATCCATTCCAGAAAGCTGAACATAAAGGCAGTAGTGACATTTTATGCAGTTGTGGATGAGCTGGCAGGAATCCGTCTGCCTGTGGCTGTGGACGATGAAACTGTTTCCGTAAAAAAGAAGCCCATGAAGCTTTTAAGTCTTGCCGTACATAAAAAGGACACTCTGCGCAAAAAGGAGGAGATTGTTTTATCCTCCAATAAGCCCAATGTAGCAGAGCTTTTGTGGCACACTGCAGAAGTCCGGAGCCTTGATCTTCGGCCTGAAGAGGACAGAGTAAAGGCAAAGGGAGAGCTGTATGTATTTGTTCTTTATACCGGAGACGATGAGGGAAGGACGCACCAGTGGCTGGAATATTCGGTTCCGTTTTCCGGGGAGGTGGAGTGTCCGGGATGTACGGCAGATATGATCCCCAATATGGAGGCTGCCGTGATCAGCCAGTCAGTGGAGGTGAAGCCGGATTCTGACGGGGAGGAACGGCTTCTGATCGCAGATATGGTACTGGAAGTGGATATGAAGCTTTACCGGGAGGAAGAGCATGAGGTGATCCTGGATGTATATACGCCTTTGCGCCAGTGTATTCCAAAAGGAAAAACAGAGGCTCTGGAAAGTCTGCTGATCCGGAATTTTTCCAAGTGCAGGCTGTCTGACAGGATCGAAATGAAGGAAACCAGAGGGAAGATCCTTCAGATCTGTCACAGCCAGGGACAGGTGAAGGTGGATAAAACAAGGATTGTAGAGGGCGGCGTGCAGGTAGACGGTATTGTTCAGCTTAAAATCCTTTATATTGTGGGAAATGACGATATGCCGTTTTATTCCATGGAGACCATGATTCCCTTTACTCAGACGGTGGAAGCAGGCGGAATCACAGAGCAGAGTGTGTATTATCTTCATGCAGATCTGGAACAGCTTGCCACTTCCATGGTGGACAGTGATGAAATAGAGATCAGGGCAACTGTGAGCCTGAATCTTCTTGTTATGAGCTGCCAGGAAACAATGGTCATAGATAAGGTGGAGGAGCAGCCTCTGGATGAGGAAAAGGTGCGGGCAATGCCGGGAATTACTGTTTATGTGGTAAAACCGGAAGACTCTCTCTGGGATATCGCAAAGAAATTTTATACTACAGTGGAGGAGATCAGTACAGTCAATGAACTGAAGGACGGAGAGATCTCTGTGGGGCAGCCTCTGCTCCTTATAAAAAAAGTGGAACAATGACTATTGAAATTCCTGTAAAAATCATATAAAATATTTGCAAAGAATTGTATACAAAGTACAGAAAAAAACGCTACTGTCCACAGATTTTACGGCAGTGCATAATAAAAAGTATAAAAGATAAAGTACGAAAGGACAGAGGAATGGCTTATGCGTCTTAGGGCAATGGCAAAAATCAATCTTGGACTTGATGTGATCCGCAAAAGGGAGGACGGATATCATGAGGTGCGCATGATCATGCAGACTGTGCGTATGTATGATACTCTGGAGATCAGGAAAAAACAGGCACCGGGAATTTCCCTGCGCTCCAACCTGCCCTATGTTCCGTCAGACGAGAGAAATCTTGTCTATAAGGCTGCAAAGATTCTTATGGATGAATTTCATGTGGAAGAGGGGCTTTCCATGAAGCTTACCAAATCCATTCCCGTAGCAGCAGGAATGGCAGGAGGAAGTTCGGATGCAGCCGCAGCCTTTGTGGGAGTGAACCGTCTGTTCCGTCTGGGTCTCAGCCAGGAGGAGCTTATGAAAAGGGCTGTTCAGGTAGGGGCAGACGTACCTTACTGTGTGATGAGAGGCACTGCCCTGGCAGAGGGGATCGGTGAAAAATTAACGCCTCTGCCGCCAATGCCGGAGTGCTATGTGCTGATCGGAAAACCGGGCATCAATGTTTCCACAAAAACAGCATATGAAAATCTGAGGCTGGACGCCATTCAGAGACGGCCGGATATTGACGGAATGATCGCGGCTATCCGAAACCAGGATCTGCGCTCCATAACAGAAAAAATGGAGAATGTATTTGAGCCGGGAATTATGGAAAAATATCCGGTGATCAGCGAGATTGAGAAATTTATGGAAGAAAGAGGAGCGCTGAAGGCAATGATGAGCGGAAGCGGCCCTACTGTATTTGGTATTTTTGAGGACAGAGAAAAAATGTTTGCCGCATCAGAGGCTCTGAAAAAGAGCGGTCTGGCAAAAACAGTTTTTGCTTCACGGATCTATAACCGTTCTGAGTAAGCGCGCAATTCAGATATTCCGGAGACATCAGTGATAAGGAGGAAATACAAAGGATGAATGATTTTTCTGTTGATATGAATGAGTATCTGCCGTTGAGAGACGTTGTATTTAATACTTTGCGCAAGGCAATTCTCAAGGGAGAGCTGAAGCCGGGAGAAAGACTGATGGAGATCGCTCTGGCAGACCGTCTGGGAGTCAGCAGAACTCCGGTCCGTGAAGCCATGCGGAAGCTGGAACTGGAAGGCCTTGTGGTGATGATCCCCAGAAGAGGCGCTCAGGTTGCAAATATTACAGAAAAGGATCTCAATGATGTTCTGGAGGTTCGCATTGCCCTTGAAAATCTTTCCATAGAAAAAGCCTGCGCCCGTATGACGGAAGAGCAGTTAGCCCAGCTGTGGGATGCCGCGGAGGAGTTTGAAAAAACAATGGCTGAGGGAAATCTGGTAAAGCTTGCAGAGGCAGACGTGGCCTTTCATGAGGTGATCTACCAGTCTTCAGACAACCGCCGTCTGAACCAGGTGCTGAACAATCTCCGGGAGCAGATTTACAGATATCGTGTAGAGTATCTGAAGGATGAAGAGACAAGGAATCTTCTGGTTAAGGAACACAAGGAGCTTTATGAGGCGATACGGGCAAGAGATGTAAAAAAAGCCCAGGAGATCTCTTTCCGCCATATAGAAAATCAGAGAGAGGCCATTGTATGCTCTATCCGGGAGGAGACGGAAATCAGGGAAAAGGCATCCGATCGTAAATAAAACTGAAAAATGTGGTTATTCTAAGAGAGGTACAAATGGTATCTCTCTTTTTATTTACCATGATTTAGAGAGTTGGAAGAGGAAGTGTCCTCTTTTTTGCAGACGATGTAGCAGGAGTTGTATATGGGAAAAACAAAAATTTCTTCCAGGCTGAAGGACAATGAAGCATATATAAGAGAGCGCTGTAAAAACTGCGCGGATATTTTGATCCGCCCCATGCGTATTGGAACTATGGGAAAAACAGACTGTCTGATGGTATATATTGAGGTAGCGGTTTCCAATATGATGCTGGATGATTCGGCTATTGGAAAAATGATTAACCATTTCTGGGAAAGCTCACCGGAACAGATCCAGGAGTTTATGAGAAATAACAGTCTGGGAATTGCAGATGTAAAAAATTCGAGTACATGGAGGACGCTTTTGCTGCCCTGCTTGCAGGAAACGCTGTCTTTTTTATGGAGGGCTATGACCGCGCCATGAAAATTTCCAGCAAGGGTTATCCCAATATGGGAGTGTCGGGAGCAGAAACAGAAAAGGTTCTCCGGGGTTCCAGAGAAGGATTTTCCGATTCTGTAAAAACAAACTCCGCCCTTGTGAGGAAACGGCTTCGGGATACAAGAATGAAAGTAGAGGAAATGAGCATCGGAGTCCGTTCCAATACTGTGCTCCAGCTTCTTTATATTGAAGATCTTGTTCACCAGGAGCTTCTGCAGGCCATCAAAGACCGTCTGGAGGAATTTGAGATTGATGGGATCCTGGACAGCGGAATGCTGGAGCAGCTTACCGAGGAAGCCTGGTATTCGCCCTTTCCTCAGTATCAGACAACAGAACGGCCGGACCGGGCGGCTCAGGAGCTTCTTAACGGAAAAGTCGTAGTGATCTGTGACAATACGCCTTATGCCCTGATTCTTCCAAGCTCCTTTAACGGATTTATGGAAAGCAGCGAGGACTGGTATCACCACTTTGAAATGGCGTCGTTTTTAAGGATTCTGCGCTATCTGGCGCTGATGACTGCGGTGCTTCTTCCCGGGCTTTATCTGGCAGTGATACGGTTTCACACTCAGATTCTTCCCACAAACCTTTTACTGTCTTTTGCAGAGGCCAGGGAGGGAGTGCCCTTTTCCAGTGTTGTGGAGCTTGTGTTTCTGGAACTGTCCTTTGAACTTATAAGGGAGGCAGGCGTCCGCGTTCCCGGTTCTCTGGGAAATGCCATTGGAATCGTAGGAGGTCTGATCATCGGACAGGCGGCTGTCAGCGCAAATCTGGTAAGTCCGATTGTTGTGATGATCGTAGCCCTTACGGCCCTGGGGGGAATGGTGATTCCAAATGAGGAGTTTGCCTCTGCTTTCCGGCTTCTGAAATATGTTTTTCTGTTTCTGGGAGGATATCTGGGGATCTTTGGCATTGTGCTGGGAATCTACCTGACGGCAGCTCATCTGTCAGGACTGTTAAGCTTTGGAATTCCCTATCTTCTGCCTTTTGTAAAAAAATCTCCCATAAAGGATGTTGGGGATGGGATTCTGAGGCTTCCCTTCCGTAAGCGCCGGATCCGCCCTCTTTATGCCAGACAGGAACAGAGTCTGAGGCTGAAAAGGAGGGAAAAATCATGAAATTTGCAGAAAATAACAGAATTTCGCACCGACAGCTGTACCGGCAGATGGTTCTGGCGTTTCTGGCTCCTTTTCTTCTGTGTCTTCCCGGAGAAAACCGCGTCACAGGGATATCAGGGATTGTGGGAGTGGCGGCTGCTCTGGTGCTTCTGGTGATCTACAGCTTTTTTCTGAGAAGACTGACGCCCTGGTACACGGATCCGATTAAAACCTTTGGAGCCGCAGGCGGCAGGATCATAGGAGTGTTTTTTCTGAGCTATGTGGCGCTGACAGGCGCATATCTTCTGGATTTGATGGATGAGCTGGTTCCGGCTGTTCTGATCACCGGTATTCCGGGAATTGTGATTTCTTTTCTGGCGGCAGCGGTCTGCAGCTTTGGAACCCATAAAGGTATGCAGAGAAGAGGAAGAATGGCAGAGGTGTCAGGCGGACTTCTTCTGGGCGGAGTTTTACTGATGATGGTTCTCTGTCTGTGGCAGATCACGCCGGAATATTTTACAGAAATGACAGAAGCTTCTGTTCTGCAGGGAAAAGAGGTTTTAAAAAGCTGTTATGGAATCCTTGCAGCATTTTCCGGAATCGGGCTTCTGCCCTTTCTTTTGAAGGATGTAGAAAAAAGAGGAACTGCAGGAAAGCCTGTGGTCCTCGGAATTGTTACTCTGGGAGGGATCCTGATGGGAATGCTTGTACTGATCCCGTCAGTGCTTGGATGGCAGAGATTCAGAAATGAAGCATATCCGGTTCTTCCCCTTCTGGCAGGGGCAGATCTTCCGGGAAATGTACTGGCAAGATTTGATGTACTGTGGATGGGATTTCTTTTATACAGTCTTCTGTTTGCCCTGGGCAGTCTGTTCCATTACGGACACAGGATCCTCGACCGGACCCGTATGGGAAGCGGGAAACTGTGGCTGCCTGCAGTGATCTTCGGGCTGTCCCTGATAAAATTTCAGGGGACGGGAATCCGGCAAATCTTTGACTTTTATCTGAGCCGCATCTTTGTTCCCGGTCTGCTTCTGATCCAGGTGTTTATGGCGCTGAGAGGAAAACGCAGGCGACAGAAAAAAGTAGCGCTGGCAGCCGGCCTCTGCTTCGTGGTGTTTTTCAGCGGATGTGCAGCCATAGAGCCGGAAAAAAGAATGTATCCTCTTGCACTGGGAGTAAACAGTGAAGAATCAGAGTTTTCTCTTATTTATGGAATGCCGGATCTTCCTCAGGCTACCGGGCAGGAGAAACAGGAGGAGTCAGGAAGTGAGGCTGTGCTTTCTATAACAGGAAGTGATTTTTATGAAATAGAAAGGATCTATGACCGCTCTCAGGAAAAATATCTGGATATGAGCCATCTGCAGGTGATTATTATGGGAGACAGACTTCTGGAAGGGGAAGGCTGGAAAATATTTATGGAATATCTTAAGGAAGAGCCCTTTGTTGGTGAAAATGTTTATATTTTCCGGACAGAAGACCCGGAAGCAGTGCTATCACGGGAAAGCGGAGGAACCTCTGCGGGAGAATATCTTACCGGGCTTCTGGAAAACCGTCTGCCGTCCCAGCAGAAAGACGGGGTGACATTAAGGCAGGCTTATCATCAGTGGTATGAGAGCGGCGCTCTTGTGGAAATTCCACGTATCATTATGGAAAACGGAGAATTGCAGGTATATCTGGAAAAGAGCTGAGAACCTTTAAAAACAGGTATCTTACCGGAATAGAAAGCCGTAAATTGTCTATACTCTGAATAGTGAATTCTGGTCAGAGGTTCACAGATGATAATGCTGTGAACAGGAACAATTTTGGAGGTACAGACTAATGGAATGGTTAAGAGACAGAAAAAACCGTCTGACGGTTTCAATACTTGCTGCAATGGCTGCTGCGATTCTGGTGGCAGGAGGATTCAGGCTGCCACAGTATCCGGCTGCATCTGCATGGTGGGGAACCATGTATCCGGAATTTTGCTTTTCGGAGGGAAGCGGAGACAGCCCCCGAAAGATTTCCTTCTGGCTTGCGGAAGTGCTGGAATGGTGATATGATATAAAAACCAGAGACTGCGGAAAAGCTCCGCAGTCCTACCAGTGCAGAAACGGAGACTTATATTTATGAAGCCAGACAGAGACGCGCCCATAGGTGTATTTGATTCCGGAGTGGGCGGGCTGACAGTGGCCCGTGAGATCATGCGGAATCTGCCGTCAGAAAAAATCGTATATTTTGGAGATACAGCCAGAGTACCCTATGGAGGAAAGTCCAGAGAGAATATTATCCGGTATTCCAGACAGATCATTCATTTTCTTATGGAGCAGCAGGTCAAGGCAATTGTGATCGCCTGCAATACGGCAAGCGCTTTTGCCCTGGAGGCAGTGAGGGATGAATTTGATGTTCCGATCCTGGGCGTTATAGAGCCCGGAGCCAGAGTGGCTGCAGCGGAGACAAAGAACAAAAGAGTAGGTGTGATCGGTACAGTAGGAACTGTTGACAGCGGCATTCATGCATCTTATCTGAAAAAGCTGGATCCGGAGATCACGGTGATCGGCAAAGCCTGTCCTCTGTTTGTTCCTCTGGTGGAAGAAGGATGGCTTCACGATCCGGTCACTGCAGAGGTCACGGCCAGATACCTTCAGGAATTTAAAGATAAAGATGTGGATACACTGATCCTGGGCTGTACCCATTATCCGCTTATCCGGTCTGTGATCCGGGAATTTATGGGGGAGGAAGTACGGCTGGTCAATCCGGCTTACGAGACAGCCCTGGAGCTTCGTTCTCTTCTTGAAAAAAAAGAGCTCCTTAATACAGGAGGGAAAACAGAAGAATTTCCATATCGTTTTTATGTCAGTGACCTTGCGGAGAAGTTCCGGGCATTTGCAGGCTCGATTCTTCCCTATGATGTGGAAATGACAAAAAAGATCGACATTGAAAAATATTAGGAGGCATTTATGGATAAAAATGTACTCATACATGTGCGGGGACTTCAGATGATGGAAGTGGGAGAGGAACAGGAGCCCATAGAGCTTGTTGTACCCGGCCAGTATTATTTTCGCAACGGAAGCCATTATCTCAGATATGAGGAAATTCTGGATGAAGGCTCAGAACCTACGATAAATTACATAAAAATGTCACCTCAGAGCATGGAGGTCAGGAAACAGGGCCTGGTCAATGTACATATGGTATTTGAGCGGGGAAAAAAGAATATGACCTTTTATACCACTCCGTTCGGAACACTTCAGATGGGGATTGTTGCCACCGGAATGGAGCTGAATGAAAGTGACAATAACATTAATATGAAGGTTGATTATGCCCTTGACATGAATGAAGAGCATGTGGCGGACTGTTACCTTTCTGTGCAGGCTCAGCCTGCCGATTCAAAGGATTTTGTACTGTAAATAAAATACAAGGCAGCTGTAGGAAATTTCTTACAGCTGCCTTGTGCTTTTTAATTTTT
>ENA-OQAB01000863-OQAB01000863.1-human-gut-metagenome-genome-assembly--contig:-NODE-863-length-15246-cov-2.100602_pt1 | contig 15246 bp, 11 predicted proteins | sample MGYA00242490_ERZ504517 | MGnify/ENA primary metagenome ERZ504517 (study PRJEB26092, sample SAMD00036298) | human gut metagenome | host: Homo sapiens | study: EMG produced TPA metagenomics assembly of...
AGAAGCCATCAATTTCGAGATGAGCCGTAACGGACAGGTTTTTTTCATCAACAATCGCATCCAAAATATTTATGAAATGGAAGCACTTGTCAAACGTGAGGTGCCGGATGCCCGTATCGCTGTCGGTCACGGGCAGATGGAACCGGAGAAGCTGGAAAAGATCATTCTGGATTTCGTCAATTACGAATACGATGTACTGATCGCCACGAGCATTGTGGAGAGTGGCATCGACGTACCGAATGCAAATACGATCATCATTAATAATGCACAACAGTTCGGATTGTCCGATCTGCATCAACTACGCGGTCGTGTCGGGCGAGTAACCGGAAAGCCTTCTGTTATCTCCTCTCTCCACCCTTGTCAAGTCTTACGCAGGAAGCACGCCGTCGTCTGCAGGCGATCGAGAATTTTTCAGAGTTGGGAAGCGGCATCCATATCGCCATGCAGGACCTTGACATCCGGGGTGCCGGTAATATGTTAGGTGCCGAACAAAGTGGTTTCATCGCCGACTTGGGCTACGAAACGTACCAGAAAATCCTGGAAGAAGCCGTTGACGAACTGAAAGCGGAAGAATTTGCCGACCTGTATTCCAACGCTACCGAAAATCGCCCCGACACCGGTAGCGAATATGTCCGTGAAACCTATATCGAAAGCGATTTGGAACTGATGTTCCCTCCGACCTACATTCCGAATGACTCCGAACGTGTCTCCCTCTATCGTGAACTGGACAAGATGGAGGAAGAGCGTGATATACTTGCTTTTACCGAGCGTCTGAAAGACCGTTTTGGGAAAGTGCCGAAAGAAGGGAAAGAACTGATCCGTGTCGTTCGCCTTCGCCGTATGGCAAAGATGTTAGGTATGGAAAAAGTCATTCTGAAAAAGGACAGATGAGCATTTTTCTCGTCACTAATCCCGAAAGTCTTTACTACGAAAGCGAGGCCTTCGACAAGCTGCTCGGCTTCATCCAAAAGCATCCACGCGAATGCACGCTTCGCGAACAGAACGGAAAACGCAGTATTGTGATCAAGAATGTACCAACGGTAGAGGTGGCTTGTAATTACCTGGATGAAATCGGGAAAGTACAAATACAAAAATAAATAATATGAAGAAGACAATTATAGACCTTTTCGAAAATTCGGTAAAACAATATCCCGATAATCCTTTCCTGTGGGAAAAAACCAGGGATGCCTTCGAACCGACCACTTATAAGGAAGTTCAGCAACAAGTCTACGCTGCCGGTGCCGGACTGATAGCTCTCGGAGTGAAGAAGGGCGACAATATGGCGCTCCTTTCGGAAGGCCGTAATGCTTGGATCACCGGCGAACTGGCCATGTTCTATGCCGGCGCGACCAACGTCCCGCTTTCCATCAAGCTCGAAGAAGCGAACGACCTGCTGTTCCGTCTTGTGCATGCCGATGTGAAATATATCCTGATTTCCGGCAACCAACTCAAAAAGATACGGGCTATCATGGATAAATTGCCTTTAGTCGAAAAAATAATTGTGATAGACGAACTGCCGGAATATAAAGAAAAAGAAATATCCTGGTCCGAAGTACTCCGAATGGGTAAAGAATATCTGGCATCTCATTCTCTGGAAGACTTCCTCGCTGTCGGACAATCCTTACAGAACAGCGACTATGCAACAATAACCTATACCTCAGGCACGACAGCTGATCCGAAAGGCGTTATACTGACACACCGTAACTATACGGCGAACGTGGAGCAAGCCCTATCTTGTGTCGATATTGACGATACATGGCGCACATTAATAATCCTCCCACTCGACCATTGTTTCGCGCATGTGGTCGGTTTCTATATCTTCATGTCGAAAGGAGCATCCGTAGCGACTGTACAAGTCGGACGGACAGGGCTGGAAACATTAAAGAACATTCCGGTCAACATCAAAGAGTTCAAACCCTACTTGATCCTGAGCGTCCCGGCACTGGCCAAGAATTTCAAAAAGAATATCGAACAAGGCATCCGTGCCCAGGGCAAGAATATAACCCGTTTGTTCGACTTTGCCCTCAAAGTGGCTTACATCTATAACGGAGACGGCGGAGAAGATAAGGGACGTGGTGCCCGATTCCTGCTGAAACCGCTCGTGAGTCTGTTCGACCACGTGCTTTTCACGAAAGTCCGTGAAAACTTCGGCGGACAATTGAAGTTTTTCATCGGCGGTGGCGCATTGCTTGATAAAGACTTGCAAAAGTTCTACTACGCAATCGGACTTCCTATGTACCAAGGGTACGGACTAAGCGAAGCGACTCCCGTAATTTCCACCAACGGCCCGCACCGGCATACCTTCGGCAGCAGCGGCATAGTTGGTCCGTCCGCTCGACCTGAAAATATGCGATGCCGACGGAAAGAACTCCCGGCAGGCGAAAAAGGAGAGATCGTCATACGGGGCGAGAATGTGATGGCCGGCTACTGGAAGAACCCGGTATCAACTGCCGAAACCGTACGCGGACGGGTGGCTCTACACTGGGGATATGGGATATATGGGGCATGACGGTCTGCTCTACGTCCTCGGACGTTTCAAAAGTCTGCTGATCGGTAGTGACGGGGAAAAATACAGTCCGGAAGGGATCGAGGAGGCACTCGTCGAACATTCTTCCTGCATCGACCAGCTGATCCTGTATAACAACCAGAGTCCCTATACCGTTGCCCTCGTCGTCCCTAACAAAGATCGGCTGAAGAAGCATCTGACGCACCAGTATCTTGATCTTTCATCCGATAAAGGACGCGAAGAGGCAATCCGGATCATCCAATCCCAGATAGACCGTTTCCGCAAGGGAGGCGACCTGTCCGCCCTTTTCCCCGATCGCTGGCTGCCTGCAGCTTTTGCTATCCTGCCGGAGCCATTCAACCGAACAGAACGGCATGGTCAACAGCACGATGAAGATCGTCCGCGGGAAAATAGAAAAAGCATATGCCTCTCGCATCGACCATCTACTACACACCGGAAGGAAAGAACCCGGTTAATGAAGAGAATAAAAAGGCATTAAATTGCTGAAAACACAAATTGCCATATCACTCCATTAAACTAAATAATTATTTATACTAAACACCTATGTTTTGAAAAGAGGATAGAATTATTTAAAACGGAACCTCATTATTGCCGGGAGCCAAGAAATCGGTACCGGCCGGTGGTATGGGCGGCATTGTTTCCATCGGGCCTGAACTATTCATATTAGAGGAGAACTCGCGGACCGGAACATCTTCGTCCACATTCATGAACTTGGCGAACTCGCTCTTGAAACGAAGACGTACATCTCCGACCGCACCGTTACGATGCTTGGCGATAATAATCTCCGCCAGACCGATCAAGGAATTACCACGTTCGTCTTCCGTTATCTTATAATATTCAGGACGGTGGATAAAACAAACCATATCCGCATCCTGTTCGATAGCACCGGACTCACGCAAGTCGGCCAACTGCGGACGTTTTCCTTCCGCTCCTTGACGTGCCTCGACACCACGGTTCAACTGAGACAAGGCAATGATCGGAATGTTCAGTTCCTTCGCCAATCCTTTCAACGACCGTGAAATAGTACTTACTTCCTGTTCACGGCTGCCGAAGCTCATACCGCTTGCATTCATCAACTGAAGGTAGTCGATAATGATGATCTTAATACCATGTTCACGCACCAGACGGCGAGCCTTCGTACGCAGTTCGAATACCGAAAGACTCGGCGTATCGTCTACATAAATCGGTGCATCATACAATTCTTTTATCTTAAAGTCCAACTGTTCCCATTCATAGTTTTCCAAACGCCCGCTCTTGATCTTCTCGCCCGGAATCTCACATACGTTCACGATCAGACGGTTGACAAGCTGGACGTTACTCATTTCAAGAGAGAACAGAGCCACCGGCGTGTTATGGTTTACCGCCATATTCTTAGCCATCGAAAGGACGAAAGCCGTCTTACCCATCGCAGGACGGGCGGCAATGATGATAAGATCGGAATTCTGCCATCCGGACGTCATTTTGTCCAATCCTTCGAAACCGGTGCGCAGACCGCTCAACCCTTCTTTTTGATTGGCAGCCTTCTCAAGCATAACCATCGCTTCCTTGATGACAGGATTGATCTGGGTAACATCTTTCTTCACGTTGCGCTGAGAAATCTCAAAGAGCTTTCCTTCCGCTTCCTGCATAAGGTCTTCCACATCGATCGACTCATCAAAAGCCTTGCCCTGTATCATAGCAGTGAAGGAGATCAACTCACGCGCCAGATATTTTTGGGCGATGATACGGGCATGATATTCGATATGGGCACTACTGGCCACCTTACTGGTCAGCTGGGAAATATAGAACGGGCCACCTACCTCTTCCAATTCGCCTCGCTTCTTCAGTTGCTCAGTGACGGTCAGCATATCCACCGGACGCTGGCTGATCGCCAGATCTACGATAGCTGCATAAATTTTCTCATGTGCCTTCTCATAGAAACTCTCCGGTTTCAATATTTCACTAACGATGGAGTAAGCATCCTTTTCAAGCATCAGAGCACCTAACACCGCCTCTTCCAACTCACGGGCTTGTGGTTGCAAACGTCCCATATCGGGTACTACAACCTGTTTCTGCCTCCCTTTTCCTCCTGTATTTTTTCCTCTTCTGCCATTTGTTCTAATTGTTATCGGGCATCTAAATGTACTACTTTTTATCCAGGTTCTCCGAACCTTGCAAAAGAGAAATACGATACTCTTTGGAGTTTGCCGGGTTATACTTTCAAATTGCTTGATAAGTATGGAACATTACCATAGCCTGATTCGTCGGCTATTTGAGAGACACTCAAATTAGAATACGACAATAATATACAAGCATGTTCAACCCTCTTTTCCCTATCTAAATGTCAAAAGAACAGATCACATCGATTTGCCGAATCGGGAAGCATCCACCGCTTCATGTTGCTTTTTCTTATAACCGCCGAACTTCCAGACAAAAGAAACCGTTACACAACGTTGGTCGTCCAGTTTCCAGAGGCGGCTGTATTGGCCGGACTGGTTGATTTCCATCGTATGAGGCATATTGCTACGGAAGATGTTATTACATTTCAGAATCAGAGTAGCACGATCGTCGGCAAACTGCCATTTCAATGCAGAAGACACATCATAGAGATGACCGAGATCATAGATTCCCTGCACGGCTCCGGTAACGAAATAGCCATTCAAATCCAGCTTCAAATTCGGACGAGACTTGGAAAGGGTAAACGTATTATCCATCTTGAACTGCCCGGTGTATTTCTCATTATGGAAAGACAGATCATGAAAATGGTCCAACTTCTCCTGCATACGCTGACCGGCCAAAGTCACTTGGCTGTTCCAGAACTCGCCGACCCGGAAAGGAACGATCACCCCTACACCGAATTGCAACTGGTAGTCCATGTTCTCATACCGGAAAACGTTTTTCAGTTCCGAGGTATTCTGATAAGGCAACTGGGCGAAATAATCGGGCACATAGTCACAAAAAGCCAGAATCGTATATTTCTGCTTCAGGATATAAATCAACTGCCCGCTATAAGAACGGTAAGGCTTCAGGGAAGGATTGCCTAAGATAACGGAATAAGAGTTGATCGGGCTTTCCTGCGGCGTCACATCCCAATAGGACGGATAGGTTTTGTCGCTGCTTATGTCCAATTGGATGATGTGCATCGGATTGACCGTATAGCTGAGTGTCGCATTCGGGAATAAGGTCCAATCATTCCAAAGTGTGGATTTCATCCCGTTAGAGGTATAATCCGATTTAAAGTATTCAACTTTCAGAGAAGCTGTTGCAGAGAAATGCGAACCGAAATCCTTGGACACCTCCAAGAAGGCATTTCCACTATACTCTTTCTGGCGGTTATTTTCAAGTTCATCAAGAGCCGATTCATAGCCGTTACCTTTATTATATAGATAATCGATATAAGTCTTCGAAGAGGTGAAACCGCCGTGGACACCGTAATTCAGTGCCCACCCGGTTTCAAAAGTGTGGCTATGGTTAATAAATAGTGCTCCTTGTGAAATATCCTGCTTGGAATTATTCTGCATATCCGTCACTGTCGTTTCATGGCTTTGATCGACAAATGTCTGGAAGCCGGGTGAATGATAACGTGTAAAATCCGCACCCGCCATCAGTCCGGAGTTACCGTCATATTGAATACGGACATTGTGCAACGCACTGTTTCCCTCTATGTATGTACGGCTCAGGCGTTCTTCCACCGGCTGTCCGGATTTCAATGCCTGGAAGGTTGTAACGGCCGTCCGTTCAAGATCGGATTTGCCGGCCGTAAGATAGTAGGCGGCAGAAAGCCTGTCGTCATTTTTGAAAGTATAGTCCATACCTAAACGCATCGTTCCATCTATGCCGCTCCGGGTGCCACGTCCCGATTGGTTGACCTCCGTTACCTGATCTTTCAGAGTATGGAGGGCCAGGATCTCCTCTCCCATATAGTTCCGTCCCTTAGCCCCATTGGCTAAGAAATCTATATTGAAACGAGATGTGGAGTAAAGCAAGTTGCCATGGACTTTCCCCTCCGCATAATGGCGCTGCAAATAATCGACACCGGTTTCTCCTTGCAAAGTATTCTTTTCGACAGTTTCCTTATCTAATACGACATTGATCATAGCTCCTTTGATATTATACTTGGCTGGTGCATTATACATGATCTCTACGTTACATACCCGCGAAGCAGGAATTGTCTTCAGCAAACCGACTAACTGATCGACCGACATCGTGGTCAACTGCCCATTGATCACAATGCTCGGACTGCCGGCTCCCAACAGTTGGACAGCATCGTCCGTACTAATCACACCGGGTATCTGTTTCACCACCTCGAACGCATTACTGACCGCCTTATCTTTCATCAATTGGGGCACGTCGTATCTCAAAAGCGCCGTTTTCCACTTTGACCTGCGGACGTCGGCTTTTACCACAACGCCTCCAGTTCATAATCTTTTCAGTTCAGGCTTATCGTACCGGCATCAGCAGTCGAGATTTTTTTACAAACCGGCTCGTACAGCAGATGCTGGAACAACAAACGATAGTTCGGACCGGCTTCCTTGTTCAACATGAATGCCCCGAGACTATCCGTAACGACTGCATCTATATAAGTAGAATCCAATGTTTGCAACACGACAGCCACCCCGTCTACCGGTCGTTCTTCTTTATCGACCACTTTTCCATGAATCCAATTCTGCGCTTGTAACATCCCATTACCGGCAGTAAGTAAAACCAGAGAGTAATAAAGTATTCGTTTCATTTTCATTCGTTTTTCAATTGACACTGCAAAGGAAAAGCCTTCCGAGGAGAAACTGTGTTATCACTCGCTTACGGAGTGTTATTTAGTATTATCGCTGAGATAAGGAGCAATAAGACCGGTAGCTTATCCGATTACCGACCCCGTTTTGTCAGCCAAACTGAGGGAAACAGGAAAATGCGATAAACCTCAACTTCCGGAGAGTCTAATATTTACGAACAATGCCGAGCGCTCATTCTAATATACTAAGAGCCTGTTTAAATTTTGTATTTGTTGGTTGTGAGAGTTGTATTGAGGATGTTTTTCTGTAGGAGATGCCGTCTTTTTTGTTGAAACACGTGACTTATTTTGCTTCAAACAGGCAGAAAAAGTGCCGAAGATTCCCGTTTACAGGCTTTTTACACCCGGATGTGAACGGTCTTGACACCCGAGTGTGAATGATATCGAGACCCGGGTGTCAATGGTCTTATCTTATTATGTTATTGAAAATAAGTCATGTGAAGAAGAATCTTGAACAGGCGGTTAGTGATAGTATGATAGATGGAATAGGCATCCATCATACCTACTATCATTGCTTGTGTCTATTGATATTCAATTGATAAAAGGAAATTAGTGATAGTATGACAGTTGTTTTTCAAAATAATCCTATAATGCAATAAAGCAGGCCGATGAGGGCTATGCAAAATTTATTTCAGAGAAATTTAAACAGGCTCTTATGATTTCGAATTAAAAAACGCCACCTTAAAGGCGGCGTTTTTTAATTCATTTTTCATAAACTTTTACCAAAAGCTGTTTTTATCTTTCATCTTTCACCATAAACAACTGATAATCAACAATGACTATTTTTCAACAATAACCCTATTGGTTACGAATGCTAATGCATAGCTTTACAACTCGCCAAACAGCTCGGTTAGCCTCCGACCCTGACAAACGATATATCTGCCCGCCTTCCGCGTTGTCGACAATTAAGAATGTACAAAGTTGATAATATAATGAGAGGATTGTGACCTTAGTACTAAGGGAACTATGGATTTTGTGGGGGAGATTAGGACGGTAATGGTACTTGTTTTCACCCGGTGAATAGTTGTTTGCAGAAAAAAATGACGTTTTTTATATTTGTCCCCTCAAATTACCGACTGTGAAAAAGAATTTTACTTATTTTTGTCAGATAAACAACCATAGTTCCCTTAGAACTAAATCCATTCGAACAACACATCATGGATGAGAAAGCGGACATAAAACGATTCAATAATATTTTCGTCACCCATCGGGACCGATACATTCGGTTCGCCTATTCTTACACATATAATCAAGAAACAGCAGAAGACCTGGTGACGGAAAGCCTGATGTATTACTGGGAGAACCGGCATCGGTTAGAAGAAGTCAAAGACATACCCTTATATATATTAGTCACCCTAAAAAACAAATGCCTGGATTACCTTCAACGTGAACGAACCTGGAATAATATCGCTGAAAACTTACTGTCCAACAAAGAATGGGAACTACAAATGCGCATCTCCAGCCTGGAAGCATGTGAGCCGGAGACATTGTTCAGCAATGAAGTACAAGAACTTGTCAACCAAGCACTGGCCAAACTACCGGAAAAGTCCAGACATATTTTTATCATGAGCCGATATGAAGGGAAAAACTACCAAACAATAGCCAAGGAAACCAACCTTTCAGTGAAGAGTATCGAGTTCCATATCAGTAAAGCTCTGAATTTATTACGTAAAGAGTTAAAAGACTACCTTCCTTGCCTGCTATTTGTGGTGGATTTCTTTTATACTCCCTAAATATTTTCACACCAACCAAACAGTGAAAATAAACCCTCTTGCTAAGAGATGAAAAATAATAAAAAATAGTTCGTTTTCCCTTTAGGGTATTTTTCCTCCCGTTCGCCCTTAATAATAGAAACAGGAAAAAATGGAACAGAAGTTACTACATAAAATGTTTAACGGAGAGGCCACAGATAACGAGCTGACTCAGATCCGCCAATGGGTAAATGCCGATAAAATGAACAGAGAAACTTTCTATCATGAACGTGCCCTGTTCGACGCACTCCAATTAAATGCTTTTCAAAAAGGGAATCATGTCCGCAAGCAGTCCGTACCACTCTGGAAATGGATCGGAAGTGCTGCCGCTGCTGTTATCGCCCTATTCTTATTATATAACATTCCGGTATTCACCACTAAAAATATCCAGCCAGAAATAGCGCTCAACACAATTAAAGTTCCTACCGGACAACGGGTTGAAGTAACGCTTTCAGACGGGACTCATATCTGGCTGAATGCCCGGTCGGAATTTTCTTATCCGGCTTCGTTTAACGGAAATACAAGAGAAGTCCGTTTAAAAGGAGAAGCATTTTTCGATGTAGCCAAGGATAGAAACAAAAAGTTTATTGTCAATACAGGCCGCTGCGAAGTAGAAGTTTTAGGGACACAGTTTAATGTGGAGGCCTATAACGAAAATGAATTTTCCACAGCCCTCATACAAGGCAGCGTAAAAGTTACCGACAAATCACAGCCAGACGAATCAGTTGTGTTAGAACCCAATAATACAGTCAGTCTCAACAACGGAAAACTGACGGTCACTCCCATCACCGACTTCAATCCATATAGTTGGAAAGAGGGACTTATCACTTTTAAGGATATCAATTTCAAGGATTTGATGAAGGAACTTGAGAAAAATTTCGGTATCCGAATAATTATCGACAATCATACGCTCGACAATTATGCATGTAGTGGGAAGTTCCGTATATCCGACGGGATTGAGCAGGTGTTGAGAGCTTTACAACAAGATGCTCACTTCACCTTCGAGCGAGAGAGCGGAACTGAAATTCGCATTCAATAAACAATTAAATAGATAAGCCTATGAAAAGGAGATAATCAGAATGACGGGCAAACCATGTCCAATGTAAAAATGAAGTTTCAATCTAATATCATTTATTAAACTATCACAAAGATGAAGAAAAGAAAAATTTGTGTATCTCGTGTTTTAAAGATGACATCTCTGTTCTTCCTTTCCTGTGCCATGATGCAGCACAAGCAGAAACGGTAAGTTCACAGAGCATACGCATCACTCTTAACAAAAACAATGTCCGGCTGGAAAACATCTTGAACGACATTGAAAGCCAGACTAATTTACGTCATTTATACAAGAACGTAATGTTAACGAAAAGTCTCAGTAAAATGCCCAAAATACTTCTTTACAGGAAGTATTGCAGAACCTGTTCGACGAACAATGTATCCTTCAAAATCGAAGGTTCTTACATCGTTCTCTCACCAGCAGGAGCAACAGGCAGCCCACAACAAGCAACACACACAGTTAAAGGTGTGGTTGAAGATGCATTAGGCCCTATCGCAGGTGCCAATGTGGTAGAAAAAGGAACAACAAACGGTACGATTACCGATATGGACGGTAATTTCACATTAAATGTAGCACCGAACGCAACGTTGGTCATTTCGTATATCGGCTACAAGGATCAGGAAATTGCGGTCAACAACAAGACAAATATCCAGATTAAATTAGTCGAAGACTCACAAGCATTGGATGAAGTAGTCGTTGTCGGTTACGGTGTCCAGAAACGTGCATCCGTAACAGGATCGGTTGCTTCACTTCAAGCCAAGGATATTGCAACTGTCAAGACTCCGAATGTCAGTAATGCGTTAGCAGGTAAGTTGCCAGGTTTACGTGCCGTACAAAGAAGCGGTGCTCCGGGTGACGACGATGCAAGCATTGATATTCGTGGTTTTGGTAATGCATTAGTTATCGTAGATGGTGTGGAACGAGATTTCAAACAAATCGATGCAAACGATATCGAATCGATCAGTATCTTGAAAGATGCTTCCGCCGCCGTTTACGGTTTTAAAGGTGCAAATGGTGTGATCCTTGTTACAACCAAAAAGGGGGAAATTGGGAAACCTAAGATCAACTATAACGGATATGTCGGTTTACAAAATATCACCCGTTATCCAGAATATTACAATGGATACGAGTATGCGACTTTGTATAATGAAGCTCAACAGAATATCGGAGTATCCGCGCCCTATTCGGCTGAAGATTTGGAACGTTTCAAACAAGGGATTGGAACAACTGATTGGTATGATGAGGTCATTCGAAAAACAGCTCCCACTACCTACCACAATTTAAGCGTATCGGGAGGTGCAGAAAAAGTGAAATACTTCTTCTCCCTTGGTTTCACCGATCAAGAAGGAATTTACAAATCCAAAGCATTTAATTATAAAAAATATAACGTACGCTCCAATATCAGTGCCGAAATAGTCAAAGGTTTCACGGTAGATCTACAATTAAGCGGACGCTTGGATACACGAATGAAACCTTATGAAGCAGAACCGCTAAGTCGTAGTATTCAAATGGCTAAACCTATTTTCCCGATTTATGCCAACAACAATCCAGATTATTGGTCAAATCCTGGAGATAAAGGTAATCCCGTTCATCTATCCGATATCGACAATGTCGGTTATGATAGAAGAGATCGCCGTGAATTTAACGGATCAATCACTCTAAACTGGGAAGTACCTTGGGTAAAAGGTCTTTCTGCTAAAGCATTATTATCCTATGACTACAACAATAAATACAGTCGTAAATGGTATAAGGAATATTATGAGTATACATATGACGCCGTTAATGATGTTTATAACAAATCAGGCAGTCACACTATATCCGAATTGACAACACAATCTGACAATTATTTCAAACCTAACGGGCAGATTTCTTTAAACTATAAAAATACATTCGGAAAGCATGACGTTGGGGTATTAGCCTTATGGGAATTTTACAATGATCGGACAGACTGGGTCAAAGCCTATCGTCAATTTACAGTTGGAGCCATTGATCAGATCGGTGCAGGAGACAAGACAAATATAAATAATGATGGTAAAGCCTCCGTTTCTGCACATACAGGATTAGTCGGACGAATAAACTATGCTTTTGCCAGTAAATATTTGGCAGAATTCAGTTTCAGATATGACGGTTCCTACAAATTTGCACCAGGAAAACGTTGGGGCTTTTTCCCTGCAGGATCTTTAGGATGGAGAATCTCTGAAGAAGATTTTTTCAAAGAATCTTTACCGATGTTCGATAACTTCAAAATCAGGGGCTCTTATGGTAAAGTGGGAGATGAAGGTGATTTTGCCGCCTATCAATACTTAACTGGCTACACCTATCCTTCTGGTAATTATGTTCTTGGATCCGGAGGACTTACAAACGGAGCTAAAGATAAAGGAATGCCTAATACAAACCTAACTTGGTATGAATCAACAACAGCCAACGTAGGATTTGAAGCTTCTGTTTTATCCGGTTTGATAAACGTGGAATTTGATTACTTCATCCGAAAAAGAGACGGCTTGCTAGCTACTCGTATACTAACATTACCGACCACTTTCGGTCAATCTTTACCACAAGAGAATCTCAATTCTGATAAAACACAAGGATTTGAAATTGTGCTGGGACACCGTAAAACTATTGGAGACTTTACATACGATGTAAAAGCGAATTTTTCTACAACACGTAATTATAATCGCCATGTAGAACGCGCAGCTTCAGCCAATATGTACGACAATTGGAGAAATAACAGTAACGATCGTTATAAAGATATTCAATGGGGTAAAGTCTGCATCGGACAATTTCAAAGTTACGAAGAAATACTGAATTCACCAGTACAGGACAACAATGGAAATAAATCCCTAATGCCTGGCGACTTGAAATTCGAAGATTGGAATAATGATGGTATCATAGACGGTAAAGACGATCAACCTATCGGATTCGGCAATACACCTCGTATGTATTATGGCTTGAATCTTTACGGAGAGTACAAAGGCTTCGATTTGACTGTATTCTTCCAAGGTGCAGCCGGACATGAGGTTTTCACAACTGGTGACTTTATGGCTCCATTCATCCAGCAAGGTCTTGGAAATGGTATTACTCTGAACCTGGATCGTTGGCATCGAGAAGATCCTTCCGACATGAGTAGCGAATGGATTCCCGGGTATATGCCCGCTCTTCGTCCTACAGGCTTTTCAGCAAATGCCAGTAAAAATACATGGACCAGACAAAAAGCTAATTATTTACGTCTGAAAACTATCGAAATCGGATATACCTTCCCTAAAAAATGGATGCAAAGGGCCGGCATTGAAAACCTGCGTGTTTATGTAAACAGTTTCAATACTGCAACAATAACAAGCCGCACAGGTATCATGAAATATATGGACCCGGAAAATAGCGAAAGCATGTTCCGCTATTACCCGCAAATGAAAACATTTAATTTCGGTGTTAATCTAACATTCTAAAAAAAGAAATGATGAAGACAACAATCATAAAAAAATATCGGATGCGGATTACTTTTGTTAGGTACGACAGCATGTGCCGACTACCTTGATAAAGAATCTTTCGACATCATCACTCCTGAACAGGTTTGGCAAGACCCTAAATTGATCAACGGTGTAATGGTTAATTTATATGACGGTCTGAACTTAGAAGATTTCAATTACTGGTATCGTGATGCATGGCGTTTACAAAACGCCTCTTCCATGTCTGACGAAGCGCAAGGTTCTTTCCAAAAAGATCCTCTTTTCGATAACGGAAATGCGACATACACATACGAAGACGCGTTGTTCGAACAGAAATTCTCCGATCGATACAAGAATATACGAAATTGCAACGACTTTATCTACCAATTACAGGAAGCAACGGCCTTATCGGATTCTGAAAAGAAACTGCTGTTAGCCGAATCCCGTTTCTTACGTGCCATGCACTATTTCACATTAGTTAAGCGATACGGAGGTGTACCTCTTATCGATGAACCGCAGCAGTATGATCCCAACAATTTGGAAGCTCTGATGGTTCCTCGCAACAAAGAAGTTGAAATTTATGATTTTATCGTAAAAGAATGCCAAGAAGCCGCACAAGATCTTCCCGAAACAAGAGAGGCAGAAGCCAAATACCGAGCAAATAGATATGTTGCATTATCTTTATGTTCACGAGCTGCTTTGTATGCAGGCTCTATCGCCCGTTACGGAACGGTCCAGCAAGAAGGACTTGTAGGTATCCCTGCTTCCGAAGCCGATCGCTTTTTCCAAACATCTTACGAGGCTTCTAAAGCGATCATTACTTCTGGCAAATATGCCTTGTATAACAATAAACCAGACAACAAAGCACAGAAATTTTTGTGACATGTTCCTGAAAGGTAATGGTGATAACGGAGAATATATCTTCCAGAAACAATATAACGTTGCAGGAGGCAAAGGTCACGACTGGGACAAACGTAACGCACCGTTCTCTTATCGTGCCGGTGGTTGGGGATGCGGTATCGCCCCCACTCTCGAAATGGTAGAAGCTTATGAATATATAGACGGTTCGGAAGGTTCTTTAAAACTGGAAGAAAACGGGAAGTCGATTCGTTTTGACGATCCTTACGATGTATTTGCCAATAAAGACCCACGCTTATTTGCATCTGTCTATTTACCAGGGTCTCCTTGCCAAAATTCAAAAATCGAATGGAAAAGAGGTATAATCGTATCCGACAATGAAAAATATGTAGCAACAAGCCAGCCGGATGGCGGTAACACGATAGAAATCAACGGCATTACTTATAACACTTCTGGAAAAGATGGAGGAGCCGATGCCGGAGATGCCTCCAAGACAGGCTTCTATCAGAAGAAATTCTGGGACGAAACATTGACTGATATGAATATGGGTAAATCAGAAACTCCGTGGCCGGTTTTCCGTTTAGGAGAAATTTATCTAAATTTGGCGGAAGCTGCAATGGAGTTGAACAAATCATCCGAAGCATTGGATGCTGTCAACAAGATCCGCGAACGTGCCGGAATCGCCTTATTATCAAAACATCAATATGGAAAAGGTCCGTCATGAACGAGAGTGGAACTGGCATTCGAAGGTCATCGCTTCTGGACATGAAGCGTTGGAGAATTGCTCACTTGGATGTGGGCACAAGGCGGTTTTGAATGGATTCAGAGGAACGGCTTTTGTATCC
>ENA-OQAB01000864-OQAB01000864.1-human-gut-metagenome-genome-assembly--contig:-NODE-864-length-15216-cov-3.578832_pt1 | contig 15216 bp, 7 predicted proteins | sample MGYA00242490_ERZ504517 | MGnify/ENA primary metagenome ERZ504517 (study PRJEB26092, sample SAMD00036298) | human gut metagenome | host: Homo sapiens | study: EMG produced TPA metagenomics assembly of...
ACATTCACCTCCTTGGTGAGGGCTATTACGTTGAGCGGACACGCTACCACACACAAGTTGCAGCCTTTGCAACGTTCGGTGTCTACTACGATTGCTCCTTTGATTTTTGCCATAATTTACGTTCTTTTATTTATTGATTGTACATATCCTTATGAAAGAAGTTCAGAATGTCCATCACCATGTTGCGGGCTTGCCGGGCGGGACTGTCCGGATTGAGGTCAATGGCATATTGGTAGTTATTCAGCGCCTGCTGCCAGTTGCTCTGCTTGCGGTAAGCATTCCCCCGGAGGTAATAGGCTTCGTCTTTTTCGGGAAAATCGGTTTGAAGTATTTCGTCAAGCTGGAGGATAGCCTGCTCTACATTTCCCTGATTGATAAGCTCTTTTATGGTATTTAATTGCTCCATATCATTCTGAGTTCCGGATTATTGAAGTACAAAGATAGTTTTTATTTAAAGACAATATGCAACTTATTTGCTAAAAATAAGAAAACAAGGGGAATAAATAGCCCGGAATCTTTATTGCTTTTTGTCACAATGTAAAGGTTCCGGGCTGAACTATATGAAAATGTGGTTGTCTTACTTTACAAGTTCTCCGTTTATATATAAATTCTTGAACGTAATGTCTTTTGCTCCTTTTATTTGATTACCGCCTTTTTCCACATTGTTAAAGCGGGAGTCTTCCACACTTACGTTATAAACGTGCTTATCATCGTCGAGTCCGATGATGAGGACACCGAGCTTACTCTTTTCGCAGGTTACATTTTTGAGGTGTACGTTGCGTACGGTAGGAGCATAGCCACGGTTACACTTTTCACGGTTTTCGTATTGCAGATTGATGCGGAGTACGGCTTCGCGACACTGGCCGACAGTGACGTTACGCACAAATACATTCTCTATCAGTCCGCCTCGGCAAGTACTGGTCTTGATGCGGATTACGCGATCCAAATCCGGACTGTCCATGCGGCAGTTCTCTACGAACAGGTTACGGTAACCACCGGATATTTCGCTGCCGATGACTACACCGCCATGACCGTTTTTCATAAAACAGCCGCGTACTATGATATTCTCGCTGGGGATGTTCCATTTGCGGCCGTCTTGGTTACGTCCGGATTTAATGGCTATACAGTCGTCACCCGTATCGAAAGTGCAGTTTTCTATCAGCACGTTTTTGCAAGATTCCGGGTCGCAGCCGTCTCCGTTGGGACCTCGGTTGAAAACGTGTACGCCACGTACGATGAGGCTTTCGCAAAACAACGGGTGGATAACCCAGAACGGAGAGTTCAGCAGGGTTACATCTTCTATTAATACCGTATTGCAGGAATAGAGGTTGATGAGTTGCGGGCGCATACCGTCTTCGGGCTTCATGATGCGTTTGTAGATGGGAGTAGAGGTTTCGCCATACATCAACAGACGTTCGCGTCCGCCGTTGCGTTGGGCAACCATTCCTTCCTTCCAGCCGTAGCGTGGAGCGCCGCACATAGACCACCAGGTTTCATTGGAACCTTGTCCGTCAATTGTACCTTTACCGGTGATGGCGATGTTGGTTTCGCCGTACGCATATATCAGCGGACGGGCATTATAGCAGTCCAAACCTTCCCAGCGGGTAATGACGGCGGGAAAGTAAAGGCTTTGGTCGGTGGAGAATTTCAATACGGCACCTTCTTCCACATGAAAATTCACATTGCTCTTTAAGGTGACAGGGCCGGTATGGAAAGTCCCTTTGGGTACTACAACTGTTCCGCCACCGTTCAGGCTGCATGTTACGATGGCCTGGTTGATAGCCTCATGACAAGGTTCATCCGGCGTATCGGGCTTTGCGCCAAAATCTGTGATGAGATAGGTGCGGTCGGGGAAAGACGTCCTCTTGATTTGTTTTTCGATGTTGGCGCTTTCTTTAAAGGCTTTGTCAAAATCTATCGGATTGGCAGTTGCCAAAGTTACCGATAGAAGCAGGGAGATGATTCCGATTACTTTCTTCATGCGTTTTTCTTTTATGTTCTTAAATGGTAATTAGATTACGTTGACAAAAGTAGGAAAACTCTCCAAATGACAAAGGTTAGTTTTTGATTGAAAGTGTGTAATAATTGACTGAAATGGTTATACACCCTCTATGATGATATTGTCCAAATAAAGTTCGCTTGCCGCATTGCCATTGGCGCGTAGTTCGATGGTATTCGTTCCTTTGTTCAAATACACTTGCTGCATGCTCACTCGCCAATCATCATTACCGGTTTGGGTAAATTCGGGAAAACCGCTCGTTTTACCGTTGATGTGTAGTTCTACGGTAGAAACGGTGGCTGACGGCGCTCTATATCTAATCTTCAATGTGTACGGACCTTCGTTTAAAACACTTACCATATCTCTGACGGCCGCAGCGGAGCTTGAACCGAAGTTTATGTAACCCAATGCCGTGTAGTTCCGGATACTTCCGCCGGCTGCATTCTTTACATGCGCTTTGATATTTTGGTAATCGAAGTTCTCGGCTTCATGCTGGCGGGGCCCCGAATAAGATTGCGGAGATGCAGGTGTGGAAATCGTTGCCGTACGATAACCGGTTTCACGCTGCATCGCATTACCGGCACAATTTACCGTAATGTCCAGCGGACCGTTATGTTTTACCGTTAAAGCCAGTATGTTGTTATTCCATGTTTCACTGATTTGCGGAGCAACGGTACGGCTGCCTCTATCATTGTAAGTGTAGGTCGGTTTCTGTGTGCTGCCGAAAATCCTGATAACCTCACTTTTCAATGAAGTGTTGGTATTGCTGTAATTGGTGAGGTAGAAAGTCAATTTGTCGGTATGTTCCTTGACTATTCCCGCTGTATATTTTGCATAGGTAAGCTCTATTTTGTCGCATGTATTGTACTTCAGAGGAAGGGTGGCCGAGGCTGTTTGTCCGGTAGGATTATAAGTCACCCAACGGTTATCGCTACGGCCGGCATAGAGATTACCCGTATATTCTTCGGGAAACAGGGTCTTGAACTCCTGTACCTTTTTATCCTTGTCTCCCCAACGGCTTGCATATTCGGACATGTTCACTTGTACGGAGAATGTATTGGCTATGGCATCTCTCAAGCCATACACAATGGGGATGGTAGGGTAACGCCCGGTTTTCTTGAAGTAATTCTTGTTATAATCTTGTTCGCTTTGATTGTTTCCGTCGTCATCCATTCGATAAAGCCCTTCGTACAAACCGACAGGTGCACTGTACTTCTGCATGTTGCTACCGGAATTTACATCGTGCACAATGACAGCTTTGGTTCGTTCTATTACTTCTTCCCGGCCGGGTATATATACGGTTCCGTCCAGTATTTTACGGAAGATATCGAGATTGATATTCTCGAATTGAGGGAACATCTCCCAATTTCTCTGTTTGTAACCGCCGTTGTCTGTAATACTCCCCTCTTTATAACATTGACGCCATATCAGCTCGGGACCGTCGATTACGGTTTGTCCGGTCAGCGTTATATGTTCCAAAGCAGGGATGGCTCCGGCAGCCACAGGAAAATCAGTATCGCCATATAGTCCGTTCCAGCCACATTCGTCAAAACGTATGCCATACTGCCCGGCATATCCGGATAAGTAGGCGCCGAGACAAGTACTTTCCACATCGAAGAAACCGTTTTGAGAGGTATACTTCTCGCATAAAATGAAGTGCTCCGGATACAGGCTGCAAGCTTCTCTGAAACTGCCGCTCCGCTTGAACATGGCTATCGGATTGTGGGAAGCTCCCCAATAAGGATTACAGAAGCTGACTACCAGATATCCGCCGTATTTGTGGCTTAACTTCATCAGATTACTCCAATGAGTGAGCCGGTCTTCATAACGTACATTAAACAGGCTGTTGTCGAATCCCCAAAATTGTTCGCTATAATTGAAACCAAGAAAATTGGGATAGTCTCTGTAAAACTCATCATACATACTGGTTTCCAATTCCGCATAGTCTGTGAAGTCCGGGAAATGGCATTTCGCCCCGCTTGCCGGTTGCACCATTGCCCATACGTTTTTTTCCGCACAAACTCTCAACCAGGATTTGGCTGTTTCGTAGCCGTATTCTACACGTTCAAAATTGGCGGCATCATGAGGCGAAGTAGATAATGAAATGTTGAAGACTACGAACGGACGTATATCTTCCGGTATCATATCAATGATTTTTTCCGGATCGGGATAAGTCCAGGAATCGATATGAATGAGCCACATAGGGCGGTTGGGCGAGATTGGGCGGCGTAACGCTCCCGTAACAGGATTGTCCCCATCGTTTTCCTTGATAGGCAGGACTATGGAAGATGTGTTCCCGGTAAATGTAAAGGTAACGTATCCGCTGTTTGAAAGGTCGACATTGCGGAAGACGCTCTCTATACGTCCGCTTTGCGCTTTTTCATCCAATGTATATGTCCGGTTTCCATAATTGATACTCCAATAACCTTCTTCTGCTATACCGACTTCGGGCAAGACGCTGTCGGAACCTGTTACTTTTGTTTTGCTGCCGGTGGCGCCGTTGGTAAAAAGCCATTCGCCACCTATAGTCCAGTAATAGACGCCGTTTCTTTCTTGGGCCTCCTATCAGGGGAGCATAGACCGTCTTATTGGTTTCACCGTCCAATGCGGCGATTTGCGTACATACGGTAATAAGCGTGCCGTTTGTCAGTTCAATCTGATAGCCGGTCCGGTTTCCGGATGGTGTGCATGTTTTTATTCCTACGTTGTTTTCTTCGGCTTTTATGAGTTGTTGTAACGCTTTTATATTGTTGTTTATGTCATTTAAAGTTTCTTGCCTGCCGGTTATGTCCGGTGCCTTGTCAGGAAGTTCGTCATCCTTGCACCCGGTCAGTATGCAGATGCAAAATAAGGCTGTGCGAAAAAGTATTCCCGGTTTGAATATTCCTTTTTTTGTGTATTTCATAGTATCAGATGTTTTGTAATGTCCTTTTTGGTTTATATAGGTATTCAAAGGGGCTTTCGCGTTTCCGGTGCACCCAGATAGCTCGGTTTCAGTCCGCCTGCGTGAATCAGAATCTTTTCGATAACGATACCCGGATTCAACGGACGGATACGCAACGTATGCATGCCTTTTTTAGCTAACTGATGGATTGAGCGGGATTCGATAATCGGATTGGACTGCCATTTGCCCAACTCTCCGGTATAATGACCGTTGAAATTGATGACTTGCTCTTTCCCGCCGTCAAAACTGACTGCATAACTCAATCCTTTGTTCTCGTTGAAGTTCAGGGTAGGAGCAAGTAAGAGTTCTACCCGTACGTTTCCGGTCTTTTCCATTTCTATGTCATACTCCAGATACATCTTCTCCGGTGTCAGGGTGACGGGAAGGGTGGTGATGCCCGATAGTGTCTTTCCGAATCCGGGAATGATGCTCCATGTGGTTTTACCTTCACTGACGGCGCGTGTGAAGTGCTCGGCTTCGATAGATACATATCCTTTCGTTTCTTTAAACGTATAAGGAACGGAACGTTCGGGTACACGGGTTATTTTGGGCATGGTTCGTTTTTCCGGATTGTTCCAGGAAGTATAGCCGATATGAATCTGGCTCATAAGGTGATTCCACTTTCCGTCGGATATTGTCTTATGATAATAATCGGTCAAGATGGAGTCGCGTTGAAAACAGGATACCACTTTATCCGCCCAGTAATTTGCTTCCGGATCTTTTTTGGCTGCCAACGCTTGGTTCTTGGCTTGGGCGTAATACATATTATATAGGTTTGAACATGCTTGAACCGGGAACGAAATAAGCTGGTCGTAAGCGTCTCTGTATTCTGATGGCAACAAGAAACCGAGGTTGTGCGCATCCAGCGCCAACGTATTGTATTCATTGACGACACGTTCCCATTCGCCGTAATTGAAGCTGTACGTTTTGGCATTCAGCATTTCGGGAGTGACCCGGCGGTTGTATTTGGCATAAAGAGAAAGAATGCGTGCTGCTTCTTTGGCATATGTGCAGCCGAATTGCCGGGCGCAGAATTCTTCTGCATGCTGTTGCAGGTTTTGGGCATTGAATTTGTCGGGGTTCCATGCCATGTCCAGGAAGAAGGTGATGGGGTATTCCATAGGTTTCAAATCACCTACGTTGACTATCCATAACTTGCGTACGCCATATTCGTAAGTCAGATGCATTTGCTCCCAGATACGGGGAATGGGGTTGATGTTAATCCATTTGGAATTTCGGGGGGCGCCCACATAGTCGAAATGGTAGTACATGCCGTATCCGCCGGTACGCGGCTTCTCATCCGGGCGTGGCAGTTTTCGTACATTGCCCCAGTTGTCATCGCACAACAGCAGGGTAACGTCGTCCGGAACACGCATTCCTTTGTCATAATAGTCTTGCACTTCTTTATAAAGCGCCCATACCTGTGGCGTTTTATCAGCCTTTTTGCCTGTCACTTTCTCAATGATTTCGCGTTGGTCTTTCACTATATTCTCCAATAATGAGATATTGGCGCCTTCGCTCATCGGTTCATCGCCGTCGCCGCGCATTCCTATGGTGATTACGGATTCCCAGTTTTTGGCGCGTTCTATGCCGTAAGTCCAGAAATCATTGAGACCTTTCTTGTTTTGTGTATAGTCCCATGCTCCTTTGCCGCGCCGTTTCCAATCTTGTTGCGCCAAGGCCATAGGCTCGTGATGAGAAGTTCCCATCACGACCCCCATGGTGTGGGCCAATACGCCGTTCTGCGGGTCATCGTCATAAAAAGCGCTTCCCCACATTGCAGGCCACATAAAATTACCCTTCAAACGTAATACCAATTCGAAAACATGCTTATAAAATGTGCTGTTGAAGTCGCCGAATTTTTCTTTTGCCCAGTTTCCCATGCACGGCCACTCGTCGTTAATGAAAATACCACGGTACTCTACTTTAGGTTCACCGTCTGTATATATACCCGGTTTTATATAGATATGTTTGTGTTTGTGTACAGGTACGTCCGCCCACCAATACCAGGGGGATACGCCTATTTGTCCGGATAGTTCGTAAATTGCCGTAGATAGCTCCGCGTTTGTCGCTGCCGGCAATGCAAGCGCTTTTTTCCACTCCGTTCGCAAGGAGAAGATACGGTCTGCAGGAGATACTTTTTCTCTCTTGCCTTCCAATTCTTTTTTTCTCTAATTTGCCGGAAGACAAAAGGCGTTGTATCAGCGGAGACCGGTATGTTCCGACTAAAACGGCATATCGGCTATTTACGTGTGTACTAATCTCGGGTTTAGTTTCCGCATACGCTTGAAGATATCCTGTTGCATGGTTATCTACGGCCATTTTTACTCCCGGGTCTTCATCAGCATCGATGATAATGGGACAAGGCTTTCCATCGGTTGCTAACGGGAAACAGTCGCCGGTCGGTTTAAATACTATAAATCGGTCTGCCGAGAAAGCCATAAGGCTGATGAATGAGAGACAGAATGATAAAAAAATATTTTTCATGGTTTACAAGTAAAATGGTTAATCACGATTCGTTTTTCTAATGGCAAAGGTAAGCCATCCTCGGCATAAACAGTGAATTATTTGATTCTATTCCATGATTGTATGTAACAACGGGTATTCTTGATGTTTCATATCGTTTTCTATTCGTTACATCGCTCGTGCAGGGGATGTGAAACGTATAAAAAAGCTTCTTTCCCATTTGTTTAATTCATGAAAACTTTTCTATTTTGCAGCGTTGATATATTAAATAATATAAGTTGCTATGAAGAAACACTTGGGTATATTGTTTATTCTCTGCCTCTTTTGGGGGCAAAGCTCTTCTGAAAATATTCGTTTCTACGACTCCGGTCAATTGTCTTGTAACCTGATTACGAAAATCTGTCAGGATAACCGGGGCTTTATTTGGGTAGGAACAGAGTACGGACTGAATAAATTCGATGGAGTGCGTTTCACGCAATATCTGAGCCGGGAAAACGACAGTACTTCCTTACTGAACAATATAATCCGCAGTTTATATGTAGACCGCAGTCACCGGTTATGGATAGGATGCAGTAACGGCCTACAATATTATGTTCCCGAAAAGGATGCGTTCCGCACCATTCCCTTTGACGGGAATCTATCTCCGAGTATCACTCAGATTTATCAGTTGCGTACGGGTGAAATCTGGGTATTGGCGTCCGGTCGCGGAATCTTTGAGGTGGATATGGAGAACGAGAGAATCCGGCCATTGAACGAGTTGACAAAGAAATGCGGTACTCATTATATAAATAATCTCTATGAAGATCGTTTTAACCGTATTTGGGTCAGTACGGGGAAAAAGGGACTGACTTGTATTGACTCTTCCCGTAAGCAGGTGAAATCATATACAACGCCGGAGTTGCCGGGAGTATCGGCTTCCACCGTCATTGAAGACAAGGACGGCGCTTTGTTCGTTGCTGTTGCCGGAAAAGTAATGCAACTGAATGAGGCGGACAGCAGTTTTGTGCCAATTCGTAACCACGGTGGCGAGTGGCTTGATATACGCAATATGACCCTTGACAAAGACGGAAGAGTATATGTCAGTACGTATGGCAATGGCATTTTCCTGATAGATAAGGAAGAACGCCGGCTGCTTCCTGTCGAGAATATATACAGCCCGTTCTTCAATGTGAATACGGCCAAAGTCGTTTCCATGATTGAAGACCGTAACCAGAATCTGTGGCTGGGCTGTTTTCAGAAGGGTATATTGATGATTCCGAACCGCCCGATGGCATTTGACTTTTGGGATATGTCGGAGAAGGAGTATGAGTCGGGCGGAACTATTACGTCTGTTTTTCGGGACTCCAAAGGATATATCTGGGGAGGGCTCGAGGGCAACGGGCTTTTTAAATTCAATGAAAAGGGAGAAGTGTTGGAGCATATCACCGTTCCCCGAACTGTTGTTTCCATGTTCGAGGACAGCAACCATACGCTGTGGGTAGGCACCTATTATAACGGACTGGCTGCATTGGATACCCGTACCAATCAATGCCGTTTCCTACCCCAGCTGGCCGGACAGCGTATAAAGAGTATGGTGGAAGATTCGCGGAAGAATTTATATATATCGGTTTTTGGTGTCGGCTTGAAAGGGTATAATCTCTCTACCGGGAAGGTTTGGGAACTTGCCTCGGCAGCGCCTGAAACAAGGGGGCTGATGAAGAACCGGTGGATTAACGTGTTGCTGTGCGACTCAAAAGACCTTATCTGGATTGGCAATTATAAAGGAATAAGCTGTTATGACGCCCGAAACGACCGCTATATTAAGATACAAGGGGATTCGGTTATGGATAGCCACGTATGTTATTCCTTGTTGGAAGACCGTAACGGAGACATCTGGATGGGAACCAATAACGGACTGTACACATGGAGCAGGGAGCAGGAAACTTTCAGACGCTTTTCCACCGAAGACGGACTGTCCAATAATGTGATTTGCGGGTTGGCGGAAGACAAAGACGGTAATATCTGGTGCAGTACATTCAGGGGCGTCAATCAAATAAAGACCGGCGAAGGACGGATTATCAGTTTTTATACCGGCAACGGACTGATTGATAAGGAGTTTTCCCGTGGAGTTTATTTCCATGACAAAGAAGGCCGTATCTATTTTGGCGGAAATTATGGAATTACTCATTTCGCGCCGGAGATGATTCATCCTACCGTATTCCATAAAGAAGTGATGGTTACCAATATGTATCTGGATAATCATCCTGTAACGGTGCAAACACTTTCGGGCGGAAAAGCGGTAATAGATAAAACCTTGATAGACTCCCGGGATTTTTATTTATCCCACGAAGATAATACGTTTTCCTTCGAGTTTTCTACGATGGACTTCCGTGAGGCGGAGAATATCCATTATGAGTATAGGCTGAAAGAGCTGAGTACGTTGTGGAGCAGTACTCTCCCCGGAATTAACCGCATCACTTATAGTCATTTGTTTCCCGGCAGCTACACATTAGAGGTACGGGCTTGCGAAAACGGTTCGTACACTCCTGTAAAGGAACTCCGTATTCATATTGCCTCTCCCTGGTATCAGACAACCATTGCATACGTGTGTTATTCCATCATTTTACTTGTGTTGGGAATGCAAGTCTACTTTTATATAAAGAGGAAAAGACGGGAAGAGATAAACGAAGAGAAACTGAAATTCTTTATCAATATTTCTCACGAAATACGTTCGCCGATGACGCTGATCATAAGTCCTTTGGAATCTTTGTTGAAGCGGGATTACGATGAGGTTACATCGAAAGCGTTGCGTTCCATGTATAGGAATGCCAATCGCATTATCGGTTTGCTCAATCAATTGCTGGATATACGTAAAATAGACAAGGGGCAGATGCGCATTGCTTGCTCGGAGACGGATATGGTGTGTTTCATAAGAGAATTATTTCAGACTTTCGATTATCAATCGGAGAAGCGTAACATCCGCTTTACCTTTGAACACGAACAGGCGGAGCTTCCCGTATGGATTGACCGGAACAACTTCGATAAAGTATTGCTGAATGTCCTTTCCAATGCATTTAAATATACGCCCGACGGAGGAGAGATAACCGTCCGCCTTACATCCGGAACCGATAAAAAAGCATCGGGTGCGCTTAGGAATTATGCCGAAATAGCCGTATCGGATACCGGTGACGGGATAGATGAAAATAAGTTGGAAAAGATATTCGAACGCTTTTATCAGGCTTCGGCGGATTTGTCGTCGGCTCCGTTAGGTTTTGGAATAGGATTGAACCTATGCCGTTTGCTGGTCAACCTGCATCATGGCACAATTGTAGCTTTCAACCGCAAGGATTGTAAAGGAAGTTGTTTCGTCATCCGTATCCCGTTGGGAAACAGCCATCTGAAAAAAGACGAGATGGTAGAGCCGTCCGTCGGGAGCCATGTGGCGCTGCAAATACCTTCTTACGAATTGGCGGAAAATATGGAAAAGACCAAAGCGGGCAGGAGCAAGACGCATTATAAAGTGTTGGTAGTGGATGATGATGAAGAAGTGCGTGAGTTTTTGCAGGCGGAACTGAGCGCTACATACCGGGTGATAACCTGTAAAAACGGTATGGAGGGTTTGCAGGCTGCACTGAAACAGCAGCCCGATATAATAGTGTCCGATGTCGTGATGCCCGAAATGGATGGCTTTACACTGGTAAAGAAATTGAAAGGAAACAGCAACACCAATCATATTCCGGTTGTATTGCTGACTTCTAAAATAGAACACTCGGATAGAATCCGGGGATTGGACAAAGGAGCGGATGCCTATCTGACGAAACCTTTTGTTGTAGATGAACTGTTGACTTTGATATCCAATCTTATCGCTAATCGTATCTTGTTGAAAGGTAAGTTTTCCGGTGCGCAGGCTCAGGAGGACAAGGTAAAATCCATTGAAGTAAAATCTAATGACGAGCTCCTGATGGAGCGTCTGATGAACATCATAAACGCTCATCTGGATGATCCGGAACTGAATGTGGAGATGCTGGCGGAGCGGGTAGGATTAAGCCGCGTACAACTGCACCGCAGGCTGAAAGAGCTCACGGGTATTCCGGCGAGTGAATTTATCCGGAACATTCGTTTGAAGCAAGCCGCGATTCTTTTGAAAGATAAAAAAATGAATATCTCCCAAACCGCTTATGCGGTTGGTTTTGTCAATCATACCCACTTCTCGACAGCCTTTAAAAAGTTCTATGGGGTTTCTCCTACGGACTATATCATAAATGCGGCAAAGGGAGAAAATGGCGGATAAAATCAATGCTGTAATGCCGTTATAAGGCGTGTTGTTACCTTTTGAAACCATAATGAAACGGATAGAATAATGGTGGAAACAACCGTTCTACCTTATGAAACGCATGTAAACGTGTTTTAACGGCGGCTTGCGTAAGTTTGCATCAGTCAGAAAAAGTGCCGGAGCTTTGACTGACCTTTGTAATCTTTAATAATTAATTTGTAATATGAAAAATGACATTGAAAAGCAAAAGTTCTACTATCCGACTAAGTTTTTGCTTTGTTTTCTGACGGGAGTATGCATGCTGGCCTTTTCCGCATATTCCGTAGAGGGAATGGCGGCGGGAAAGTTGGCCGTGGTAGAAGCGTTGCAACAAGTTTCTCGCGTGACGGGTGTGGTAACGGATTCTGAAGGCGAACCGGTAATCGGTGCCAGTGTTATGGTAAAGGGTACATCCAAAGGCACGATAACCGATTTGGACGGAAAGTACTCGGTAGCGGTAAAATCGGGGCAAACCCTTGAATTCTCCTTTGTAGGAATGAAGAAGGTATCTGTAAAGGTAGCCGGCAAAAGCGTTATTAATGTAATGATGGAAGATGATGCGATAGCTCTGAATGAGGTTGTCGCCATAGGTTACGGTACGATGAAGCGTTCGGACCTGACCGGTTCTGTGGTTTCGGTCAGTGCGGATGCGATTGAGCAGATGAATCCTACATCTATCGACCAAGTGTTGCAGGGACGTGCCGCGGGTGTGCAAATGACGCAGAATTCAGGTATGCCCGGCGGCGGTTCTTCTATCCAGATTCGCGGATTGAACTCCATCAACGGTACTAATGAGCCGATTTACGTAATTGACGGCGTTACCATCAGCGGTGATACGGGTACGCAAACCGATAATGCTCTCTCGTCCATCAATCCCTCGGACATTGAGTCTATGGAAATATTGAAAGACGCCTCGGCAACCGCCATTTATGGTGCACAGGGTGCTAACGGCGTTATTATCATCACTACAAAAAGCGGAAAGGAAGGAAAAGCGAAAATCAATGTGGAGGCGCAATATGGTATTCAGTATTTGCCTCGTGAGTTGGAAGTAGCTAATTTGCGCGAATTTGCCTATCACAGCAATGATATCTATGATGCGCTGGGTTATGGGAAGAGCAGCCTGTTTGCCGATCCGTCTACTTTAGGGAAAGGAACGAACTGGCAGAGGGCTATTTTCCGTCCGGCTTCCATGCAGAACTATAATTTTAATATGTCGGGCGGTTCAAAGGGAACTACTTATAAACTTTCCGCCAATTACCTGACGCAGGACGGTATTGCAAGCGGTTCCGATTTCGACCGTATCACGCTGACTGCCGGTTTGGATTCCCAGGTGCGCAAATGGCTGAAAATAGGTGGACGGGCAACTCTTTCGCGTACGACTCAAACTGTAACCATTGCTGACTGGAACTTGATTAACAGTGCCGTACGCCAGAAACCCAATATACCCGTCACCAATCTGGATGGTTCATACGCAGCTCCGGAAGAACAGGATAATGACTTGTCCAATCCGCTGGCCGTATCTCGCCTGGCGGATAAGAATAACCGGAAACTGTCTGTTCGTGCCAATGTATACGCTACGTTGACTCTGGTGAAATGGTTTGACTTCAAGACCGAGTTCTCTACAAATGTCAATTCCGACGAGACACATAGTTTTGTTCCTACATATTGGTTCAATGCCTGGAGCCAGAACTCTGAAGCATCCCGTGAGGAAACTATTCAGAACACTTATTATTGGGCATGGCGCAATCAGATGAATTTCAAATATAAACCGACGAAACGCCAGAGTATCAACCTGATGTTGGGTCATGAGATGACCGAACGTGAAAGTAATCGTCTGTATGGAAAACGCTTGAATGGTAATGACCGTCTGCCCGACCTTAGTGCGGGGGATGCCTTGACGGCAGAAAACAGCGGGTATACGGGCCGGAGTGCGTTTCTGTCTTTCTTTGGCCGTTTGAATTATTCGTTACGCGACCGCTATTTATTGACTGCCACTCTCCGTTATGACGGTTCTTCGAATTTTGGCGACGGACATCGTTGGGGATGTTTCCCTTCCGTATCTGCGGCATGGCGTATCAATAAAGAGAAGTTTCTGAAAGATGCGGACTGGATCAGTAATTTGAAACTGCGTGCCGGCTACGGTCATGTAGGAAATTCCAATGTGTCTCAGTTTGCCTATACTTCCGTGCTGAAAAATATCCCTACGATTTGGGGAAACGGCAATATGCTCTCCCGTATTCCCAACGAGGATATCACCTGGGAAACGACGAAATCGTTTAATGTGGGACTGGACCTGGCATTGTTCAATAACCGTGTGGAGTTCATCGCCGACTGGTATTATAAGAAAACGGATGACCTGCTTCTTATTCTTTCCCTGCCGGGTACCACCGGAACGAACGGAACAATGAATGTCACTACTCAGGCTCCGTGGGATAATGTAGGTTCGTTGGAGAATAAGGGTATTGAACTGACGCTGAATACTGTCAATATCAGCAAACGTAATTTCCAGTGGAGAAGCAATCTGATATTTACTCTCAACAGAAATAAAGTCCTTAGCCTGAACACTGCCAACGCTTTTGTAGACAAGACTTATCAGACAGGCGGAAAAGACCGCATCGTTACCCGCACGCAGGTAGGCAGTCCGATAGGGCAGTTCTATGGCTATAACTGTATCGGGCGCATAAATTCTGCCTACGATTTATATGATGAGAACGGAAAGGTCAAGATTGCGCTTCCCGAAGGGCTGACGGTAAACAAGGCAACAGGCGTATGGGTGGGCGACCTGATTTTTGAAGACCTGAACCATGACGGTGTTATCAATGAAAAAGACCAGACTGTTATAGGTAATCCTTTGCCTAAGTTTACCGGTGGCTTTGGAAATACATTCTCCTATAAAGGTTTTGATTTGAATCTGTACTTCACATTCTCCTATGGCAATGATATCATGAATTGGCTGAATATGAATATTGACAATCCGAATGAGCGCATGTACAACATAACGAAACGCGCAGCGGTGGATTATGCCAAAGTTGCGTTGATCGATCCGAATGGTTCTGCCGATAATATTTATAATAACTATGTGGTGAGCGGTGCGGAACGCATGTACCGTATCTTGCCGGCAGACCCTAATCAGAACAACCGTATTTCAACCCGTATCATTGAAGACGGCTCTTACCTGCGTTTGCAGAATGTCTCTTTGAGTTATACTTTCCCAAAACGCTGGGTAGCAAGAATAGGGCTCAACATGATTAAGGTATATGCCAATGCTACCAACTTATTTACATTGACCAAGTATTCCGGTTATGATCCGGAGGTGGGTATGGCGCGCGACCAATATTCCAATTATAGTCAGAGCGCTCTTCTTAACGGATTCGATACAGGGCGGTATCCCTCTCCGCGTACATATACATTCGGTATCAATGTAGGATTTTAAACAAGAACCAAATAGCGATATGAAAAAAGATTTAAAAAATTATATTGATGATAGGTTTGCTGTCATTGCGGCGTTGGGTGCAT
>ENA-OQAB01000865-OQAB01000865.1-human-gut-metagenome-genome-assembly--contig:-NODE-865-length-15215-cov-2.355117_pt1 | contig 15215 bp, 8 predicted proteins | sample MGYA00242490_ERZ504517 | MGnify/ENA primary metagenome ERZ504517 (study PRJEB26092, sample SAMD00036298) | human gut metagenome | host: Homo sapiens | study: EMG produced TPA metagenomics assembly of...
GCCACATTGTCTATCAGGTCTTTTTCCACAAGTTCGCCCCAAAGATTCGCCGCACACAAACGAACAGGACGATCAATGCTCAACAGGCACACCGCCAGGTATGTCAAAGCCATCCCCCCTCTCCACTCCAAATCAAGTTCGCGCAGGGTATCAAGAGCAACCAGGTTAAAGCCTTGCCAGTTCCAAATCGTTCCAATAAGCATCCCTTACGCGATCCCGCACCAATAAAGCCAACCAAATCCGAGGTGCATTCGGAGAAAGCAACAAAATCTCTTCAGGTCCTTCTCCCGCAAAGGAACCTTCCAAAAAGTCTCCACCAAAAGCGGAATACGGGAACAAGGACGATAAGCCATATATAAGGCATAACCTCCAAACCTCCACTTTATCGCAACATTCTTGCTTGCCGGCGGAATCAACTGCAAGATACGATCGACTTTCCCAACGGCTTTTCGAAAGTAAACACATCGCATGGAATATCTCCCGTCAGATAGGCCCGGTTCACAGCAGAATAAGGAAAATCCTTGAACTCGTCATAGACGGTATCAGGACTTTTGACCAAAGCGGCGGTCATCCAGACAGCCTGAAACGTAAAAGGACCATTAGGGCGTGCTTCCGGCTTGAACAAGAAAAGCAATAGCTCGCGATATTCGCCCGCCAACTCTTGTTCGGCTAACCGGACAGCCTCTTCCGTATCATCCAATGCCACACGCGAAAGTGCGATTTGAAAGTCCAGACTGTCCGGTTTGATTCTCTTTTTCTGATATGCAGACAACCGGGAGACAAGCACGGACGGATCGATCCAAGCCGGACGGTGGGTCGGTGTCGAGAGCAAAGGCAATGTATTATAATCTTTTATCCGGTTAAAAGCCAATTTTACAAGATCCAGATAGGGTTTATAGTCCTGAAATGATTGTTGTTTCGAGCTTTTGACACGTCTTTCCGATCCGGTAAGCATTTGAGCATAATCAAGAAGAAAAGACGCTGCCAGCACATCCAAATTCTCCTACCCCGTCTTTTCCTCCCTCCACAACGGTACGGGCCATTTCGAAAACCGGAACCATACGTTCCACATCCTCCTGCTTTACAAACGGATGCATACGGGACAAAGAAGCCAAAAGGTAAATCGATATGGAAACTCTCTTCGTTATCCATCGACCGGCCCATCAGAGAAACCAGCCCATCCATATCCGTGACATCCGGAATACGCATTTCTTCCCGAATGAAGGGTTGTCTTTCTATCCTTTCCATACTACTTCAATATTGTGCGATACAAATATACGGAGAAAAATACACCCATCAGACAAAGTCTCCATTTACCCTTGTGTTTTCCGGTATTCCATGGGTGTCATGCCATATTTGTCTCTAAAAATGCGCTGGTAGGTTCGCACATTGCCAAAACCGGAATCGATAGCGACAGCCTCAATCGTATAATGCTTGAAATCTTTCAGCAGCACAAGCGAATAATCGAGTCTCAGCCGATTGATGTATCCGTTGAAATTTTCGCCTGTGAAAGTCTGCAATAACGGAGAGATACGATTTTTCCCAACAGGTGTCAGCCTCAGGATCATGTCGCGCGTCAACGTCGGATCGAGGAACAACTGCTGTTCACGAATCTGGCGGTCCAGTTCGTCGAATAGGGCCCGGTCATCATCTGTCGGCATCTCTTTACCGACAGTATTCTCCTTCACCGACTCTCTTGATCCGGTAGCCGGATTACTGGACATCACTTTTTCCTCCAGTTGCCGGATCTGCTCGCGGGCGGATTGCAGTTCATCGCGATACGAAAGGTAAAGATTGATCTGCCCGGCCATCGACTTGTTTTTACGATTTACCATCCGGAAGTGGCGGACAATCAGCACAAAAATGATACCGGCCATCAAGAGCATGCCCAACGCAAATGCCGTAACTCCCCTGTGCCACCTCAACTCTCCGGCCTGTACTTCTATCTGCCTTTCTTTCCCCTCCGTATCGAGAAGTGTCGCCATTTCAAGAGCATCTTGCCGGTTATTCCGACGGTACAGGCTGTCAGCCAATATCGTAGCGGTTTCATAATACTCCAGAGCTTCCCTGTCCTTTCCTAAACGCCTACAGGCATCCGCCAGGAGCAAGCAAGCATCCCTTCGTCCCGTGCACACCGTATCTTCATAGACTGTCGGATCTGCAAGTAGCCGAGCAGTTTCGGCCACTCGCACGTAGTCGCCACGGCTTTCATGATAACCGATCTCACATACGAGCAGCTCCACGTCTTTACCCGCCAACGGGTTCTCCTGTTCCTTGGCAAACCACTTCCGTCCCATATCTGCTTGTCCCGACCGTTCGTATAGCAGTGAAAGAATGCCAGCTGCCCCTCCCTCTTTGGAGAAAAATTCCTTGTCAGGTATCCGGTTCGGATAAACGCCACCTTTCAAAGGACGCAACTCTTCGACCACTTCCTGCATACGCAAAGCCGCTTCGAGCGCCTCGTCCGTTTTTTACATCCTCGGCCAGCCATTCGGGAGCAAGAGCGGTAATAGCCATACAAGTCCAAATACAAGCTGACAACGGGTCGCTCTCATCTTTTTCTTCCTCTCCACAAGCTGACGGCAGAGGTTCGACGGCATGACGCATCTCTTCGTAAGCTTTGTCCGGATCGCCCGTCTCCCGGTATACACGGGCGATGGCCCAATAGGCCTTATGAGCATTATCCTTCGGCTTACCCGCCCGCTCGAGCACGTCGATCATCGACCGAGCGTAGCGTATCGCTTCATCGTATGTCCCGGTCGCGATCATCGACTCAACCAAGTTACGGCACATATTGAAATAATATTGAGGATTGTTCCGGACCGAATCGTCTTCCAAAGCCAACTTACCCCATTTTACCGCTATGCGCTCCATCTGTTTATCCCCACCGTATATCTGTGCCCGCATCCAGCAAATCTGGTAACGAGGCATAGATTTCCGGCTTTCAGCCATATCCAACAAGGCAAGCGCCCTATCCGGATCTGCCAGAGAAGTCTTCCGGATCGCATTGACAGTCAACAAACTATCAGCTATAAGCACTTCAGGCTGTATCATTGATACAGCCTGAACTTGCCAGGTAAGCAGGCAAGTGAAAATTGCTATCATAAGCGTATATAGGGAACAGCTTTTCATTTTCTCATTTTCAAAACAGGCGCAAAAATAATAACAAAAAAGGAGAGAATCATTTTTCCCGGCGAAATCTTTTTTCATGCTTGGCCAACCGATCGATAAATTCACGCAACTTCCGATTCTTGAACCCGACCGTGTACTTATATTTCATCACCAACAAAAATACAAGATCAGCCAAGACCAACAGCACGACTACTAGCAACAAAACCTCACCGGCACCGAGAGTAATCTCCTCCGGAAAGATGGCATCCGGCGTTATACGAATTGTCTTCATGATTGCAAAGGGTAAAAAAATTTGCGCAAAAGAAACGATTCCCTCCAACACATCCAAATATGCTGAAAGACAGTTTGTCACAAATTGTCATAGCAATACGACAAACAATCCGCACGCCCCGAAACACCTCGTCCGAAGGATTTTCCGACGCATGAAGGGAGATTTTGTCGCAGTGATCACGAATCCATTCACGACCTTTGGGCCGCAAAACTAACCCGCCGGAGTAATCCGGTTAAATCAATATATTAATTAAACAAGACGACCGGCTATCCGAAGACGGGATGCCGGTCCGTCTCCCGCCCTCGGGAAAAGGACGTTTATTTTTTTATCAATCATATTATTTCGCAAATGAAACACACATTGAAAGGCTGGCTCGCCGACAACGCCGTGACAGCCGACAACAAGACGGACAAGATCCTACTGCTCGAAACGGCAGGCAGCATGAATCTTGACGACATCCTTGAAGAAATGTACGAGACCAACACAGGCCTGCAGCGCGAAACGTTACGCCACGTGGTGGAGCTTTACCACCGCATCGTGAAGAACGCCGTCCTGCGGGGCGTACAGGTCAACACCGGGCTGTTCTACGCCGTCGCCAAGTTCCTCGGCGTGATCGAGGGGGGCAAATGGGACCCGGAGAAAAATTCCGTCTACATCGCCCTCACCCAAGGCAGGGAGTTGCGCGAGGAGATCGCCGAGACCGCCGTCTCGATTCTCGGCGAGAAAGCAAACGTGATGTACATCCTCGAAACCGAAGACCGCAAGAGCGGCCGCAGAGACGGCAGCGCGACGGCGGGCAAGAACTCCTTCGTGCGTGGCGCGATGCTCAAAGTCATGGGCGACGACCCGGCGGTGGGAGTAACTCTCACCGACAGCAAAGGCACAGTGACGAAGATCGACGACGATGACATCATCATCAACAAGCCTTCGGAACTGACCCTACTGCTCCCCGCCTCGCTTGCGGATGGCGAATATACACTGACCGTCACAACTCAATACAGCAAAGGCAACGTCTCCCTGAAATCCCCCCGAAGCGCCTCCACCCAAGTTTGGATCGGTGACAAACCGGATTCCGGAGGCGGCGAGGACGATCGTCCGGGAGAACTGTAACCTCCCCCCCTGACGCATGCACGACGTCACCCCCGACGCACTACCGGCGTCAACGGTGACGCAGCCTTTGCGTCAGAGCGGACGCCGGGTGTGCGTCAGGAAAATAGAAAGATAAACCTAAACATAAAAAAAGAATCATAAATGGAACTATTTTTACATGAACAATATCCGTCGAATCGAGCGGGTAGGAAACGGGGAAGGAGCTGGCTTTGGCTGTTTCTTTTGTTGATGATAGTAGGGCAACAGGCGAAAGCAGACTATCTCGGATCAAGTAAAGTTACAATGGACAACTCTACCCTGTCAACCGACAGGTATGTACTGTTTAAAATCCCTATATACGATAGTGACGATGACCATGAAGCCCTAGTAAATTCAGGAATTTTTGTTACGCCACAAGGGGAAAGTGAAACGCAAGTTTTTTCTTTTTGGACGATGGATGGAACTTCTGAAAACGATGACGGGTGGCAATCCAACAATAAAGAGTACTATTGGGCTAAATCCATCAGTCACGACGGGTATGCCGAGGTTTTTGACGATCGGGGGCAAAATTGGACAAATATCGGTGCACAGACTCAGACAGAGCATAAGCCTGAAGTTATAGATATGGGAGAGCGGTATGATATTTCCACTATGCAGGTTCGCTGGTATATACCCGAAAAATGGGCAGGGAAGAACCTCTCGTTTAGGGTTAATCTTGGTTGTGTTTATGATGATGACGGTGATGGTGTTAAATGGCAAAGCGTTAACTTTAACGGTGGCTCCACCGGCACGTACAGCACTCCGCAACTGAATTCCCAACTGTCTCAGAATCCGGGTAACTATACGGTGACCTATTCCGGTCTTTCGGCAGCGATGGAAGGTTCGACGTTCAAATGGGATAATGAAGACGAAACCAAAAGTACGGCTCAGACCGGCTCGAAGGATTATGCGATACGGAACACATCGCGGACGGTGAAGTTTACTTATTATTATAAACTGCATAAGTACACGTTTGCACAACGTTCCACCGAAATCACATTGAAGCCTTTCCGCTACCCGGAAAACCTAACGTTTGCAGATGCCGAAAACGGGAATACGACTATCAGCTGGACAGTCGATGGCAACAGCGATGAAGACATGTATACGAATGATGCGTTTGAAGTACAACGTGCGACAGACGAAGGGTTCACGCAAAACTTGAAAACTGCCGGAACAGCATCATTCAAAAACGGAACAACCTCCTACACGATAACAGACGAGACCGGTGAGGAAAATCTGAACCAAACGGTCTACTACCGCATCCGCCGTACCGGTGCCGCCACATGGGATTGGCGCTATGTCGTTTCCGGCCAAATCGACAAAACGATGTCGCATCAGGAAGTCGCATCCGCCACTGCCGAACGATACGATTGGACAGGAGCGCAACGGGCCAAAATCAGCTGGACGCTGGAAGAAAAGGACAACAACAAAGTTTGGACGAAAGATGCCCGGATCATCGTCAAGAAATATATGGATTATGGGGGAGGAAACATTAAAAACGACGAACAGATTGCAAGCGAAGAGGACATCCAAAGGGGCTATCTGCTTGATGACCTGAACGTGTCGTGTGTCGAATATACTTACTCTGTCTTCGTACGCCCGGGCAATAAGAATTATAAAGACCAGACAGAGGTATCCGCCACACTCGCCAACCCGGACGAACCGATTCTGCCGACCGAGTTGGGAAACATCATTTCGTTTACCACCTCCAAAGGCTATTATCCCGACCGCACCACCCTGCAATGGGAAACCGACGGAGAGCCTGTCGGATGGTTCGGATTAGAATACCGTGAATACAAAGAGGGACAATCAGAAAATGACGGATGGGAACGATTCAAAACCGTAAACATCGAAGGAGGGACACAAACTTCCTTCATCGACGAACATACGACGGGACATGCCGGTGTCGTTTATGAGTACCGAGTCGTTGCAACCACAAAGTGTGTGGACAAATCGTAGAAAGCCCTTCGGCAATCGAACGCGGTTTCCGAAGCCCGACAGGGACGATCAGCGGACAGATCCTTTATGAATATAACGATGCCGTAGTGGGGGCGACCGTGCAGGCCACTTCGAGCGACCCGGATCTGAAAAAGGGGCAAAGTCTCCTGTTTGACGGCAACGGCACGATGACCACGAAAACAGAAATGGCCGTCCCGACAGATGCCTCCATCCAGCTCTTCGTGAAGCCGACGGAGGAGAACCAAAGCGTGACGCTTCTCTCGTGGGGGCACTTCGCGCTCGGCATTCAAAAGGGCAAGCCGGCAATCAGCGCCAATGGAGGAACTTCGTGGATACAGGCAGAAACGACTTTGCCAACCGGCCGGTTCACGCAACTGACAGCAGCTTCGATACAGATTTACGTTATGGCTTTACGTGGACGGCGAACAGGCAAAGGCGGTGACTGCCACTGGACAGGTAACATCATCGGCAAACGAAGCCACCGTAACCATCGGAAAGGGCTTTAAGGGTTATCTTGACGAAGCGCGCCTGTGGAACCGTGCACTGGCTCAAGGCAACGAGCAAACGGCAGGCGAAATCCAAGACACCTACAACCGCCTGCTGACCGGCACGGAAAACGGCTTGACAGCCTACTGGCGATTCAATGATCCGGTGACCGATGAAGCATATGACATCTCGCACGTCGGGACGAACTATAACAAGAACCACCTCGCGCTGAGCGAGAGCGGCATCACGCCGAAAGGTGAATCTGCGGACGACTATCCGACCGACGGACAGTTGGCTTTGCGTGCAACGACAGATAGCGGTGGCAACTATCAGATTTCGGGTGTTCCCTATGTAGGGGTAGAAACGAGCTATACGGTGACACCTTCACATCCGATTCTTAAGTTCAACCCGACCTCCCGTACTGTCGTGATCGGCAACATGCAACCGGTGGTTTTGGATGTCAAGTTTACGGACAACTCAGCGATTGTGATCCAAGGATATGTCTTTTACGAGAACAGTTCCGTTCCGGTGAAAGACGCAATGTTCAGCATCGACGGCCAGGTGGTGACGGCCAATGGACAGCCGGTCAAAACCGCAACGGATGGCAAGTTCTCCTTCAGCGTTCCGGCAGGAGTACACACGGTAAAGGTGGAGAAAGCGAACCATACGTTCAAGGACGACGGTCGCCTGCTCGACAGAAACGGTAACAACTACAACTATCAGCAACCGATGAACGACATCCGCTTCTGGGACCAGACGAAGGTGAAGCTGATCGGCCGCGTGGCAGGCGGTACGGTCGAGCAGAACAAGCCGCTCGGCTTCTCGCTCTCGAAAAACAACTTGGGTGACAACCCGACACTCGTCTTGACACTGGAAGGCAATGCAAACAGCGAAATCTACGATCAGGACGTTGCCGGAGACAAGGCGCCCGCATCCATCAAGGAAACAATAACGCATCACGACGATAAGCATAAGAACAACGTCGTGTTTAATCAATATAATATCACGATCACACCCAACAACGAAACTGGCGAATTCGCAGCATGGCTCTTCCCAGTCAGCTACAAGCTAAACCAAGCAACGGTAACAGGCTGGGAGATCATGCCGAGTTCTTCACCAACCATCGACCTGACAAACGTTTTACGGAACAGACCTCCGAATACACCCCAGTGGACGAAGAGGGCAACGAAGGGGAAACCCAGAGTCTGACCTACAACAAGGAGTTCTTGCTGATTCACCGCGTCCAACCGACCATTTCCTACAAACAGCTCAGCAGTTCGGGTAAGCCGGTCGACCATTTCGGGTACGACAAATACCTGATTGCCGACATCAACGGCGGGGAACCGGATACGTTGGCGCTGTATGAAAACGGGGAATATTTATTTAATTATCCAGTCTTCGCCTCCGGTCCGTGGGATTTCTTGGTCGAAGCGACGGAGGATTATACCTACAACGGTACGTCGGCTGGGGAGAACCCGACCGTGGATCGCGTCCCGACGCAGGGCGGTGCATTGAAGATTAATAATACGTTCAAAACGACCGATCTTCCGCAGGAGGAGACGTTGGACGAGGACGGCAAGAAGGTGGTGACGATTGAGATGAACAAGCCGATCTTTGCTAACAATAATTTAGGCCATCTGGACTTTTCGGTAGAAATAGAGGGGCAAACCTATACAGCACAGCAACTGCAAGGCTACATTGGTCGGCCGCGACCCGGAGAACGACGGGACGGACTTCGTGACGGCGGGGCCGATCCGGTTGCTCAACATCCTGCGCGACCCACCTGGGAGCAACAGCTACAGCTGGTGGGAAAGCGGACAAAGCATTACTTACTATACGACAGAGAGCAAAGGCTTCACGCAGGTCGGTTCGGAAGAAAATACTTTAATGTTGGGTACGCTGATTACAACTGGCGTGGGTCTGGGAGCCATGACACTCTTCGAGACGGAAATGGACAACGACGCGTCGGTGGGCTCCAACCACGAGGTGGTGAACGGCAATCCAAAGTCCCGCACGTTGACCTTTACGACCAACACACGCTACCAGACGGGCGAAGATGCACTGAATGTCGGTTCGGCTGCCGATGTCTTTATCGGGATCTCCAACAACATCTATTACGGTGCGGTGGACTACATCGACATCCTGAGCGAGGAGGCGTTCGAACAGCTCAAAGGCGAACCGAACGAGGAATATACAAAGGCGACGACTACGGAAGGTGATACCTATTATATATGTAGGAGAACGATGTTGAGTTCCTCCGTACAGGGGCTGACGAACTTCGCCTACTCGAAGATGCACATCGAGAACATCCTGATTCCGAACCTGGAGAAACTGCGGAACAACCTGTTGGAGGTGAAGACCGCCTCTTTCGGCGAAACAGAAGCACAGGCGAAAGCGACACGGGAAAACCGCGCAGTTTACCTGTCGTACTTGCCGGCGGATGACGAGAACTTCGGGGCGGACAACAGCAAGGAGCTGGAAAGCTACAAAGTCTTCTATCCGAACGGAGAGGTACCGGCACCCCCAGTACTGGATGACCCAGTGTATAATAACGAGAACTTTAAGAAGTATTTCAATGAAGCTCCAAAGAACGGAACACCGGACTCGGTCTACTTGTATAACAGCAACATCCGCGAATGGATCCGTGTGTTGAAACAGAACGAGGATGAAAAGCTGGCGGCGATGAACAGCTCCAGCAAGGACCAGCTGGAAACGAATATCTCCATTTCGGCGGGCATCCCGTTGGAATATTCCGAACAGTATTCGGTGGCAAAAGAAGAATCACACACTTATTCATATATGGCGACGGCCGTGCTAGCGGGTAAGGTCGGTGTGACGATCAATGGCGCCGGTTTCCAGACTTCCGTTTCCGAGGAGTTCGGCGAGTCCGGCGAATCCGAAGCCGGCGAAGGCGAAGAGGGGACGGCAACGGCCGGATATGTGATTGCCGAAGAGGGCGATTTCGATCATCTGTCGGTGGACGTGTACCGTTCAGAGCCGGTAGATTCCGATTTTACCGGTAAATGGGACGGTATGCTGGAGGACATCGAAGACGATGACAACGAACAGGATCCGGACAAGATCAAGAAGATCAAACAGTATGGCAGCTTCATCTTCAAAACACGCGGCGGTGCGACAGCCTGCCCGTATGAGCCGGCCGAATATACGCAGTATCAGGACGGTGCACAGCAAAAACTGAACGAAGCGACGTTGCAGGTGGAGAATCCGGACCTGACGGTCGAGAAACCGGTCGTTACCAACGTACCGTCCGACCAGGCTGCCGTCTTCAACTTGAAACTGATGAACGACTCGCAGGTTGCAGGCAATACGGCTATCTTCACCATCGCCATCGTGGATGCACAGAACCAGCATGGGGCGAAGTTCTCCATCGACGGTGTGCCTTTGGCTGACGGTCGCGGTATCGAAGTGCCCTACGGCGAAGTGCTGAACAAGGTATTGGAGGTACGTCGTGGTACGGAATACGACTACGAGAACCTAGCATTGGTCTTGAAGTCGCAATGCCAATCCGACCCGACCGACAATCAGGCGGATATTGCCGACACAGTCTACATCTCCGCCCACTTCATCCCGTCGTCTTCAGACATCAACATCAAAAGCCCGACAGACAAGTGGACACTGAATACCAACTCGCCGAAAGATTCGACTGACAAATACTATATGCCGTTGACAATCGACGGGTTCGACGTGAACTTCCAGGGATTCCACCATATTGAGGTGCAATACAAGGCATCTTCGGAGGCGGACACGCGCTGGACGAACATCTGTAGCTTCTTCACCGACACGACCTACTACGAAGAAGCATCGGGCACAAAAGAATTTATCACCGGTCCGACCATCACCACCCGCTTCTTCGGGGCCGAGGACCAGAACTACGACATCCGTGCCGTGACCTTCTCGAAGGTGGGCAACGAGTTCGTAACGAAGGAATCGCCCGTCATCACCGGGGTGAAGGATACGAAACGCCCTGTCGTCTTCGGCAACATCGAGCCGGCAGACGGTGTGCTGGGCGTGAACGATGAAATCCGCCTGACATTCAACGAAACGATCGCCGAAGGCTACATGACGGATGTGAAGAACTTCCGCGTAACCGGAACCCGCAACGGATCGAACGGCGACCACTCGACGGCGTTGACATTCGACGGACGCAGTTCGTACCTCGAAACACAGGTGACACGTAACCTCGAAGCCAAAGATGTGACCGTGGAAATGTGGATCAACCCTTCAGCCTCCGGACAGGATATGACCCTCTTCAGCCACGGCGACGAAACCAACGCGCTGGAACTGACTTTGGCAAAAGACAACACGCTGAAAGTCCGTATCGGAGAATTGGAATATACCTCCAAAACGTTGGATGTGAAATTGGACGAATGGAGGCATGTGGCGATGACCTACCGTGCCGCCAACCAGCAGTTATCTGTCTACTTCGGCGGACAGGAGGTTGTTACCGGCGTACAGACCGTACCTTACAGTGGTGTCGGCCCGATGATATTCGGACGGAGCATCCGGGGCGGAAACTATTTCGCCGGACAGATGCACGAAGCACGTATCTGGACCAAGGTGGTCGAAATGGCCGACCTTATCGCCAACTCGCTGCGCATCTACACCGGACGCGAAGCCGGATTGCTTGCCTACTACCGGATGAACGAAGGTAAAGGTGACATGGTGACGGATAAATCGCAAGGTGCGACAGCCTACATGTATGGCGCAACCTGGAGTACACAGGACGGCAAGTCGCTTTCTTTCAACGGCAAGGATGCGATCGCAGTGGTCAACTCCTCACGTGTGGCGATCACCGGATCAAGTGACTACACCCTGGAATTCTGGTTCAAGGCTGCAGCCGGCCAAAAAGAAGACGCTGCGTTGGTTGCCAACGGAAAAGGTGTCGGAGAAGAGAGCAACGGAAATGCAAACAAAGTATTCGTCGGCTTCGTGGATAACGAACTCCTGTTCCGCAACAACGGATACGAACAAAAGGTAGCAGGTAACTTCCGCGATGGTGCATGGCATCATTTCGTACTGGCCGTGAACCGGACGGCAGGCAATGCACAGATCTTCATGGATGGCGTGTTGAATAGCTATTTCGACGCTTCGAACATCGGCGGTTTCAGTGCAACGCAACTCTATGCAGGCGCACGCCGTTGGACGGAAGCGGAACAACTGGTCAGCCATACGGATATGTATTTGGACGGAGCGATCGACGAATTGCGCATTTGGAATATGGCCCTGCCGGCCTCGACGGTTTCCAACAACTATAACATATCACCGGAAGGAACGGAGATGGGATTGATGATGTACTTGCCGTTCAGCAAGTATATCACGAACAGTGCCAATATACAGGAACTAGTTTACAGCGGAGATGACTTGGTGACCGATTCGACTTTGGTTACGCTGGAGAAAGCTGTTGCGACCAGCGAAGTGGCTCCTGTTTGCAAGAAAGCCCCTGAAACATCCATTCCATTTACATTCGTCGTAAACAAGGATGCGTTGGTGATCAATCTGATGGACACGCCCGAAGCGATCGAAAAGACAACAGTCAACTTCACAGTGAAGGATGTAAGCGACTTGAATGGCAACTTGATGGAAAGCCCGGTTACATGGAGCGCGTACATCGACCGTAATCAACTGAAATGGAGCGAAAAGTCCGTAACGAAAGAGAAAAAGCTGAACGCGACCATGACATTTGCCGTAGATGTGGAGAACCACGGAGGAACGGTGAAGAACTTCACGATCGAAGGATTACCCGCCTGGTTAGATGCCATGCCTGAATCCGGCTCCATCGACCCGCAGGGACGGGAGACGATCCTCTTTACCGTGGACGAAGGGACGAATGTAGGCCGATATGACGAAGTTATCTACGTCAAAGGTGACAACAATGTGGCCGAATCCCTGCCTGTAACGTTGAAAGTGTTTGACGAACAACCGGACTGGACAGTCAATCCGGGAGATTTCACCTATAACATGAACGTGTACGGACGGCTCCGTTTCAACAAACTGTTTTCTGCAGACGCGGAAGACATGTTGGCTGCTTTCGATGCAGGTGGACGTTGCATAGGTGTGGCGAACAGCCAGTATCTGAAAGATAATGACATGTGGTACGTCTTCCTGACAGTCTACAGCAACACGAACCGCTTGGCAGCAAACCAGATCGAGTTCCGTTCATGGGATGCCAGCACAGGGCTCGTCTATACAGCTTATCCGTCGGAAGACATTTCATTCGAAAGCGATAAGGTTTGGGGGACGGCCTCCTCTCCGATCATCTTCGACGGAGAAGAGCGTGTGGTACAGAATATAGACCTGATCAAGGGCTGGAACTGGATATCCTACAATGTGGCAAGCGAACTGTTCTCCGATCCGACAAGCATCTTGAACAAAGCGATCTTCACAGGTGACGAACAGGTGAAAGACGAGACGAACGGTGTCTACATGACTTACGACGGTATCCGGAAGCAATGGGTCAATAACGATCCGGCCCAGGCGTTGAAATTTGACAACCGTCACATGTTCCTGCTCCAATCCCCGATGACACAGAAACTAAGCGTTTCGGGTTTGGCGATCCACGAAAAGGAAAACCTGACATTGGATATCCTCCCGAACTGGAATTACATCAGTTATCTGAGCACCGTCAATCTGCCGATCTCGGAAGCTTTGGCCGGATTCGAGGCTGTGGAAGGCGATATCATCAAGTCACAAGACCGTTTTTCTATGTATGGAGAAACAACCGGTTGGCTTGGCAGCCTGACTTATCTGGAACCGGGCAAGGGATATATGTTATTCAGCAAGAACAAAACGACGTTAACCTATCCGGATGTAACGGCAGGAACCACTACACGCAGTACGATCAGTACACGTACGATAGGTATGCCGGTCGAAACCGTATCCGAACAGGCCGGACAATATGCCGCCAATATGTCTGTAGTCGCAACAGTGGCTGACAATATGCCGCTTTATTCCGGAGACCGCTTGCTGGCTTATGCTAATGGGGAACTGCGAGGAGAAGCAATGGTAACAGAACGTCCGTCCGATGGCGAATCACTATTCTTCCTCAGCGTAGGAGGTGATCGTAACGAAGGCATTTCGTTTGCTCTCGAACGTGGCGGAGAAATCATCGCAGAGACATCTCCGATGTTGGACTATGCAGCCAATACCGTAAGAGGAGACATTGAACAGCCGATGATCATCGACTTTATCAACGATCTCGAAATATCGGTTTATCCGAATCCGTTCGAGCACGAACTGAACTTCATGCTCAATGCTAAGTCAGGAGATAAAGTGGAAATCATGCTTTACACGATGGCTGGACAAATGATCCACCGCTACCAAACTACGGCAGCTGCCGACGGTTACATACATCACCGCTACAATGCGGCAGTCGACATGTCGAAGGGTATCTATATGGCGACAGTCATCATAAACGGTGAAAGACATGTCTATAAAATCAGTAAAAGATAATACGAAAACAAGATGAAACAATACATTTATCAAATGATAATCTTGGCAGTCTCCACATGTTTGTGGAGCTGTCAAGACGATGATCCTACGCCGACGGTTGTTGAAGAACCCGATTGGAAATTGGAATTGGTGGAAAACGATCCTGAACCAGAATGGGAAATGCCGGAAAGCGGAATCTATCAGTTCAGTATGACCGGCATAATGAAACTGTCCGACTTCCTCGAAGGATATGCAGACGAAACAGACGAAGTCTCTGCTTTTATCGGCAATGAATGCCGAGGTGTAGTCAAAGCACAAGAATATAACGGAGAAAAGTTATTTTTCCTTTATATCCGAGGGAACTCGGCTGAGAAACAAAAAGTAACTCTCAAATATTATAGTGCCAAGAACAAAAAACTATACGTCTGCAACGAACTGTTCGATTTTGTACAAAACGGCACATATGGCAAAATTTCCGATCCAGCTATTCCTCCGTTCGAAGAATCAGGAAAGTATCCGGAAGCAATGACCGCTACTGTGGCCCTGACAGAGTCACTGCCTTTCGAACAGCGAGACAAAGATATTCTGGCTGCCTTTGTAGGAGAAGAATGCCGGGGATGTCGGGACTTTGGCCGAAATGGATGGACGTAAAGTGTACCAGTTTGAAATACGAGGTAAAAAACGGAGAAAATTGCACCTGTCTACTTCATGTATTATAGCCTGCAGACCAGCGGTATCTATAAGGCCTTCCGAATCTTTCCCCTTCATTGATGAAGGAGTGAAAGGCACC
>ENA-OQAB01000868-OQAB01000868.1-human-gut-metagenome-genome-assembly--contig:-NODE-868-length-15210-cov-2.542399_pt1 | contig 15210 bp, 14 predicted proteins | sample MGYA00242490_ERZ504517 | MGnify/ENA primary metagenome ERZ504517 (study PRJEB26092, sample SAMD00036298) | human gut metagenome | host: Homo sapiens | study: EMG produced TPA metagenomics assembly of...
GCCTGAATTATCCTGATAAATCTTCTCCCATATGCTCCGGAACCATAATACTTTTCGGCAATCTTCCATAAAGTATCGCCTTCCTGTACTGTGTAGGATATGCTTTCCATAGTGCTGTCAACTGCTGAAGAATCGCTGCCTGTATTACCGGCATCACCTTCACCAGTTACAGTACCGCTGCCGGCAATTCCATTATTCACCTGATTGTTGGTACTATTACCAGAACTTCCGCTTCCTGCTGTCGGAGCTGCTGCCTCCATTTCCATTATTATTGTTTCCACCTTCATTTCCTCCCTGATCGGGATTATTTCCGCCTTCAACCTGATAGTTCTGTGCAGCGCGTTTTAAGGTATCCGTATCCTGCGTCCTGAATTCGATACCCAGGGTATGTGTTCCTGATTTATTGGATGCTTTCAAAGTCTGGCTTCTGATTGTAATCCTGGTGCTGCCCGATTCGGCAGTATAATCAACATCTTTTACCAACTTCACACCATCAAGATACACATCTACGAATTCTGCATAAATGCCCTGCGAAACAAGTGTCTGATCGGACGTGGAATCCGGTGTTACATTCTGAATTCTTTCCGTCAGATCATATCCTGTATCTGTCGCAGATTCTACATTGGGATCCGTGTTTTCTAATACCGTTAATGTATATGTCATCGTGCTGGAAGCAAAATTATTATACCCATTTTCCATCATTACAGTAAATGTAAATTCTCCAGTCTCACGAGGCACGCCATATATCTCGCCATTTGCTTTTATTTCCATACCAGCCGGCAGCTTACCGCTTACAAGCCTGTAACTTACAGTATTCCAGCTATATTTATTGCTGTTTTGTATCATGGTTCCATATGGAACATATTTGACTGCCTGAGGAATTTCTTTTGTAATGATGGAAGGATCTCCTACAGAACCAGTCAGGGTAAGTATCATTAATGTTTTATTCCCAGATTTAATTGTTAATACGCCATCCGCTGTGCCTGTTATACCGTCCTTAGCCTTAATACGGATTTTGGCCAGATTCGGCAATTCTCCATGAGAAGCCGTTGTTTTAAGTGTGGTACAGCCTGATAAGTCATAATCTCCGCTCAGTGTCCAATATTTGTCTAATTCTACGGAATCAGATACTAAATCAACTGATAATGCAGAAATAGCTTCCGTCCCCATATTGGCCAGCAAAATATCATGAACGTTATTATGATATCCATCCAAAAGTATTTCGCGGGTAGAATATATAATTCCATTCTCAGTTTTCGTATCCGAATCTTCGTCTGCCAAACTATTCATATAAAGCCAGCCGGCTCCATCTGTTGTTTTCACAACTTGTACCCAATAATTTTTTGAATTGGTGCCATCCTCGGCAGCTGCCGTATACTGGACAGGCCCATTTGAGAAATCATGTACGCTCTTACCGCTGATTTCTGGAGAACTACTCCCTGGTGTATATAAATGTATCCCTTTATCTGTATAAAAAATCGGTGCCAGCTCGGATAAATCCACATTCTTTCCGACCAGAATTGTCAGATAGTTATATTCAGCATAAGAATCTTCCCTGGCATCAACCTGATAAGATTTAACATATTCTCCATTCTTATCATAAAATCCATCAAAACTAACGAGTGTCCCACTGCTTGGACCGACATTTTCTTTTATTCCCTCTTTTGCTTTTATGAGACAGGGATAAACCTTTTGTTTACTATCATTATCATTTCCTATAAAAACAGTAAAGTAAACCCCTTCGCTGTAGTCTTCGAGATACCCTCCGGTATTGTAGCTGCCATTAAACAAAGCCTCTTTAATATCCTCCGCACCAGCAGCTGAAGCCTCGGCTATTGATGAATACTTTCCTGCATAGGCTGCGGTTACAGCAGAAGAACTTTCTGCTCCCCCTTCATAATACTGTAATGTCAGATAATATTTCTGATTTGCAGCATATCCGCTCCTCAAAGTAGTTGTTATTTCATAGCAGCCATTCTTAAAACTGCCTGTAGAAGTTTCATTAACCCAATTGCTGCCGCTTTCAGATCTTTCATACATACTGTTGCTAAAATAATCGCCGCTTGCTGAAAAACGCATATACACCGGCAGGCAGCCTGTGACATTTCCGCTGCCGTCATATGTAACTATGGTAAACCACTGATTCTTATAACGCGTCACCGTATAACCGGCGTCCGCCTTAGACATATCCTGGTTCCATACTTCATCTGTAATATCCGTCCCGGACGCAGCTTCCGCAGCGCTCGTAAACTTTCCCTCGTAAACTTTAGCATACGAGAAATTTACGTCTGCAAAAACAGAAGAATTAATATTAAGCCCTAAATATGCCTTCTGTTCACTTCCCATCTCTTCAGAAGGAACTGAAACATACAATTTTCTGCCATCCTCTTCATCATAATCATCATAATCATTTCTGGTTACTCTGATATTGGTACGTTTTCCGTCCGCATCCTGAATATATACTGTGGGTGTAAGCCAGGATCTGGACTCCTTAACCTTTACATTTACAAAATACCTCTTATTACCTGCCGCCAACTGATCGGCATCACCGACTATCATTTCCCACATATTTGAGGAAGAATAGTAGGTATGGTAACTTAAATCAAGAAAATCTCCCGATGAACTCACTGTATAGTCATCATCATAATTATAAGTCCATACTATCTTATCGCTATCCTTAAGCGCTTTATCTCCTGCAAAAATCGAATCTACAGACACCATTGTCAATTCCGCAGGCGTATATGCAGACAAATCAACATTCAGCCACTCTTCTTCCAAAGGCAGCAGGGAAGCCGGCATTGCCCCGTCCCCGTCCACAAATTCTTTTCTCTCAGGGTACACTACGATTGTACGATCCGATACCTTAAGGCTCATCTGCGTTATTGCCGTATTATCAAAATAGGCTGATACATAAAAGGTATGGCCTCCTATCTCCACGCTGTCCTCCGGAGACATGAACCATTGATTTGTTGTCTCGCCATTATAAGTAAACTGCACCTCATACGGGAAAAATGGATTATCCTCAGGAATATTGATTGTATAACTTCCATCCTCTTCAAAACAGGCATTTCTCAATTTATAATCCAAAAAGTCTTTTCTGCCTACCACACTGTATACACAATTCCCAGTATTAAATAAAACTTCTTCAGAAGGTTCTGTTACCAGCTCTTCTTCCGTTGTTTCTTCTTCGGTGGTTTCTTCCGTTGTCTCTTCTGTCGTTTCTTCCGTAAGCTCTTCGGTATTGTCTTCTGATGTCACTTCTGTTGTTTCTTCTGTTGAAGTTTCATGTCCCGTTTCGCTTTCTGTGGAATTATTTTCTGCAGAGTTGCTTTCTGTAGAAGTACTTTCAGAAGAGCCACTTTCTATGGCACTATTTTCCTCCTTACTTTCTGCGGAGTCCTCTTCCGAGGCTCCTTCTCCATTTCCTGTTCCCTCCTCTACAGAAGCAGTTTTCCTGCGTGGATACTTCCTCTTTTTCAGGAACAACTCTTCCTCCAATGATTCCTCCTGCACAACAGTCTCCAAACCTGTTTGTCCGGTTGCAGTGACCGGCATGGACGGAACCATAAGCAGTACCGCCATGAGTACTGCCAGCGCTCGTTTGTTGAATTTCATGTCAGCAAACTCTCCTTTCCCTTCTTTTTCTATTTCAATGTCTCTCCAAGAGCTAACAGCTCTCCGAGGGAATATAAGCGGCACTGCCGCAAATTCCCGGATTCATAATCGAATACAAGCATCCCTTCCTTTACATCACAAAGTCCGGGCAGATATGCCAGTACCTCAAAATTATCATTCAGCAAAAGTCCGTACCTTTCCCCTGCTGCACTGATATATTCCGTAATTATATAATTTTCCACCTGCGTTACGTACGTAAGATACGCATCTTCCTCCAGGACAGCCACCAATCTGCCGGATTCCAAATCATATACTTCAGGCGCCCCGTGAAGGGACGATGCAATTCTATATTGCTGTGTATAAAACTCCTCGTATAAATCTTTTGACGGTGCTTCCCCTGCCTCCTCTGATATCAGGAAACCGTCCGCTGCACTATAACAGCGTTTTGCTCCATCATACCAAGTGACTTCCAGCCATGAACCATCCGTATTTTTTATAAACTGCTGATCATAAATCTGTTCTTTATCAGGTAGTTCAGCTTCTGCTAAAAGTTCCCCATCCATATTATAGATACGAAATCCCTGATAACTGAAAAGCATTGCGGTCTGCCCATTCTGACTGATACGGGCCTCATCATGAGGATAACGGGCATCATAGGAAAGCAGCTGCGCCGCACTGTGATTTTCCAGTTTCAAAAGACGCAGCGCAGGCTCATTTCTGTTGCCCACAACTGCATAATTTCCAGCCAGGACAACAAAATCACAGTTTTCATTACAATGACTCTGTTGACATTAAATTCGCCCCGCTGTCAATAAAAAGAAAAGCAATTATCCATCTGTGGCTGCAAGTACATAACCGTTATCCACAGAAAAGCGGTAATATTTACGTTTTCTGTATATGCCATTTCTGTTTCTTCCAAAGTCTGTGCATCAAACCTGACCAGCAGATTTCCATCGGAAAGATATATTCCCTGTTCGTCTGCGTGAAGCAATAAATTATTACGTGAACTGTATCCGTTCATATAAACGGATTCTGCAATGTCAACCAGACCGAATATGGATTCGCCGCTTTTATCCGCGGCAAAGGCAAAATATTGTCCGCAAAAACCTCCTTCAAAATGGATATAATCGGATTCTTCATAAATAATCAAATCCTCCTCAGGATTTTCCAGGTTAAAAAGCGTTAGTCCTCCATCTGAAAAGCTGGCTGCAAGCATACTGCCATCCTCATTCAACGAAAAAACGACGCCTCCCGGATCCGCAAATATATCATTCGCCGCCGCCGGCAAATACCGTCCCTTAAAATCTTTTTCACCTATTATGCATCCGTCCGATACACGATATAAAACCGCACAATCCCTATCTGTGTTCACGGCAGCCGCTATAGCACGATTACCGGAAACCGCCAGCGTTGCAGCCACCTCACCGGTCCATCGTACAGACAGCGTTTCCAAATCAAAGGCCGTCACACCATCCACACCAGCGTAAAGGATTTCATTTTCATTTAGAAAAAGCACATCGGCCAACGCTGATTTCTGTATCGGCAGCGTTACTAACCTTTTTTGATTATCCAAATCAAAAAGTGCTACTTCATAAGCATATACTGCGGCCAAACAGGAACCTTGGGGAGAGATTTCAATTTTCAGCGGTGCGGAAGGTAAATCAATGGTCTTAAGGGCTTTGAATCCATCTGACAAATCATAAACTCCCAGGCCTCTGTCAGCGCCCTTTGCGCCTGGGATGTAACAGGAGCTTCCAAATATACTCCTTCCAGAAGGAATTGCCTGCAAAGCTTTATTTACGCATCCGTTACATTTCCCACAGCCAGGGAATCTGCGGAATATTCAGCCAGCGTCAGTGCAGCCTGCCGCTGTTCCATCTGTTTCAGACCAGTGAAGCAGCATATGCCTCCAATCAGGAATACCATTGTCAACAAAACCGCTGAAACAGCCATTCGTCTTCTATGCCGGATTACCCTCCTGTCACTTCTGTGAAGCTGTAAAAGGCATTGATCATCTCTTCAGCCGACTGAAAACGCATATCCGGGGCAGGTTCCATTGCCTTCCGTATTATTGCGGCTACCTCCGGGCTGCAGACATCCGCTCCCAGGGGTGTTACATCCTTAGCATTTTGTGCCGGACGGTGTCCCGACAGCAGATGGTATAGTGTGGCGCCAAGACTGTAAATATCGGATCGCACATCAAGCATTACCGCATATCCGCCATTTTTACTGCTCACGCCGGAGGAACTGAAATGCCCGGCAGCGCATTCTGTCTCCGGTACTTTCTTTCCCAGTGTCTGCGTAGTTTCCGCAGCCTTTATTGTCTCCGTCATGCTGACCTGCGGAGTTTTCCGGTTTGATATCCGGACTGCCGGATTTCGGCTTTGATTATTTTCATCGGCTCCATAATGCTCCGGCGAAGCATAACCTCTGCTGAAACCAGCCTTTACCGCGCCGTTTTCCCCTAATGCAAGGGCGATATTATAATCTATGAGGCAGATATCACCATCCGGCCGAAGCATAATATTGGCCGGCTTAATATCCCCATGAAGAATGCCATAGGGCGGCCGGCTGTGAAGATAACTCAATGCTTCCAAAAGCTGGCAGGCCCACTTTATTATCTGCGGCTGAGAAGGAAGCAGTCCTCTGCCCAGAAGCTTATCAAAGCTTTCCCCTTCAATAAAATCCATGACGGTGTATACGACACCATCTTCCTGCACAAAATCATAAACCTGCGGGATATACCTGTGGCTTAAGCCCTTGAGCATATCCACTTCACGACGCAGTACTTCAGGCCTGGTGTCCAACGTACGCCTGTCCGCTTTAAGCACCACCTGTTTTTCCAAACGCAAGTGACGTCCCAGGTAGACAATTCCGCCTCCCCCCGAACCAATTTGCCTTTGTATTTCATATATGCCTGCAATTATCTGAGACATATCTTATCCCCCTCGTTCCTGCGTAAATACTATCGCTGTGGTTTTCCGTACTCCTGCTCAAGCTTTCTTTTCAGTTTCCGTCCGGTAACTGTAAATATTACTGCGCATATCACCATAGCTGCGGCTGCAGCCGCCATTATTGCAAGTCCTCCATAGAATAAAAAATTACTGACGGATAATCCAAAAATAACTGTATTCATTACATTTTTCCCTCGTTTCCCCGTCATTTCCTATAATTCATATGTATCCGGTTGTAGAATTTATATATTTTCTCTGTACTGTATTACTGCTGCCGAAATATTATCCTGTTCACCACGGTCTTTTAAATATCCGATCATACTTTCAATCGATTTTCCCAATTGTTCTGAATTGTCATATTTTTTTTCAAAAAAAAGCTCCAAAAGTTCCCGTTCGGCCGCATGGTGATAAAAACCGTCTGAACATAACAGAAAACTGAAATTTCCTGCAGCAAGGCCGCAATAGGTTAAAATATCCACCTTTTTATCCGCACCCACGCTCTGCAGTATCACATTTTGCCGCCCATCGCGTTGCGCATCTTCTTTGGACAGAATTCCCATTTTTACTTCCCGTGCAACCAACGTCTGATCTTCTGTCAACCGATTTACCTTCCCATCAAGCAGATATATTCTGGAATCTCCTACGTGAACAATAAAGTAACTCCTCCCAGCCAAAAGCAAAGCGCTGACAGTTGTTGCACAGCGAATTCCACGGCTAAGACCGTATTCATACAACACCTTATTCTGAAGTTCTACTGTTTTCCGAAGCCGTTCCAGTACGATTTTGTCCGCCTCCTCATTTCCGTCAATCTGAGGATATTCATAAAGGAACCATCGTTCCAGCCGTTCTCTCATACAACTGCTGGCATATTCTCCCTGGGCAAGCCCTCCCACCCCGTCACATACAATCGCCATATAACAGTCTATTCCATGAATTTGCCGGGTTTTTATTGACACCGCATCCTGATTGACTTTTCTGCTCGTTCCGATATCCGTTCCACAACAGGCAATAAAATTCATACCTGGCTCCTTAATCAGACATTATTGTTTCTTCCATGATTACAGCAATCAGATTTCATGGTATTCAAACACTTCATTTGCCAGGGTAATCGTATCCCCTGCCTTAAGCTGTACCAGTTCTTCCCCGACCACCATCCTGCCGTTAACATACGTATGGTTTTTGGAATTATTATCTTTGATAAAGAAATCCTGTCCTCTGCGGATAATTTCAGCATGGCTTCTTCCTATCTGCAGGTTGTCTCCAATATAAAAATCCACATATGCGCTTTCTCTCCCAATTTTGGTAATATTCTGTTCCAGATACATCTTCTGTCCGTTTGCACGGCGAAGAATATAAGAAATATGCTGACCCGGATTCTCCCCGCAGCCTTCCACTACTGTTACCTCATCATCAGGCTGTGAGATTATTGTTTTTCCAAAATCAAGCTTTTTTTCTTCATTCAACGGATAGGCAGGAATATTCATCAACGGAGCTTCCATAGGAAACGCTCCCTTACGCACCGCAGGAGCGGATTCAGTTTTAGCCTTTTTCTTAAATCCGGAAAAACCTTTTTTCCCACCCTGTATTTCGGAAGAAACTGGAATTTCTGCTGCGTCAGCTACCGGGGGAGTTGTTATTTCCGGACCCATTCCAGGGATTGCAAAACCCGGAGATATCATTTTCGCATCCTGCTTTTTCTTTTTTGGTTTTGCCTTTTCCTTTTCTTTCTTTTCACCGCCAAATAATCCAAAGGATTTTTTCCCCTTTTCTTTAGGTTTTTCTTCTTTAGTTTTTTCTTCTTCCGCTTTAATTGGCTGCTGCATAACCGGCATGTATTGAACCGGCTCCGGTTCCCAAACAGGCTCCGGTTTTTCATCGGTCTTCTGATGTATAACAGGACTGTCCGTTTGTGGAATCTTTATCTTTCCTCTGTCACCCTCCGCATCTCTGATAGCCGTCAAAAGCTGTTCCAGCCCGGTAATCTTTCCGCTGTTTATATCATTAGATATTCTCAGTATGCATACTGCGTTTTCCGGCGCTTCATATTGAATCGTTCCCAGCAGGTTCCTTAAAAATCCGAATACATCAATATTTCCGGTATTCTTTACCGGCAGGTATACCAATCGGGTTTTTCCGGTTCCAATCTCCGTATACATATAGGAAGGTTCCAGGACAATCCCATTCATATAAAGCATATACTCTTCCAATTCCAGTGCTGTTCTCGCAATACTCTCCAAAATATTAAGAATTTTAGGCAATGACAAAGGACGGCGGATATACGATTCCAAAGTTTCATATGACGTTATGGCATAGCGTATTTTCTTTTTCCGATTCTCCTGTAGGTATGAAAAAGGGAAGTATTCCTTCAATCTCGTTATGCTCCAGCATTTTCATGGAAAATTCGTCAAATTCTTCAATATCCGCCATATAGGTCAAAAAAGTATTTGTCCCGATTGCCTCAAAGGTAAATTCCATTTTGGACTTCCTCCTATTTGTATATCCCCAGTTTTATCAGTTCCCAGGCCTCTCCCCGTTTTACCGGTGCGCTTCCGTCTTCATTAAAGCCAAGGGCTTCCTCAAATGCAAAATCGATCAGTATTTCTCCATCTTCTCCTGTATATCCCCAAAGCCCGTTCTTTTTAACAGGCGCATAGCCTCTCTGGAAAGAATCCGCATCTTCAAATACCGGTGAGATTATCTCTTGTCCCTGCCTGTCAACGAATCCCCACCGGCCGTTCTGGCAGACTGCCCCCGGCCCTTCCTCATAAAAACATCTGGCATTTTCATAAAACCTCTTCACAGACTATTTCCAGTTCCGTATTAATCAGCTTGTAGCCGTTCCCTTCATTCACCCATAACAGCCCGTAACGGCTACAGAAGTTATTGCTGTCACGCTTTACATCCGAATAAATATAATCCGTCAGGAATTCTCCTTTTTGTATTTATCAACGCCCACTTATCATTGCTTTTGACAGCAGCAATTTTATTGGAGAAATTGGTTGCATCATCCCAGACAAAATCTGTCTTCTCTTCCAGATTTTTATCCAGATAACCATATTTTCCATTTTTGCGGGCAACGATTCTGCTGCCTGACAGAATTCCAAGTTCTTCATAAAAATCTTCCGGCTGTGCGATTTTATAACCTTTTTCTGAAATCATATAAACCTGATTTCCCACTTTTACCGGGAACCCATCTGTCACTTTTAGAGGGACCTGTATTTCGTCATAAGCCGCCTCAAGTATAATTTCTCCTGCCGAATCAACAATCCCTTTTTTCCCTTCATATTCATAAACGGCATATTCACCAAGAAATGCATTCAAATGTTGGAAGGAATGATATAATGCGTAATAATTTTTCCGGATCTGTGTGTAATATTGTTCCACTACAGCATCCTCCGGATATTTCTCCTTCAAACCTGCTATGTATTCTATGGCGTCGTCTTCCCGTTTTTTTTCAGAATAGTAATCATAAATATTCTTTACTGCTTCCTGTCTTGGGCCATACTGTGAAACAATGCTTTTTAACTGGGTTATGTAAGAATCCATATCACCCAAAGCCCGGTAATCATATGCGATTTTCAGCAGCAGCTCTGATGTATCCTTCCTGTACTGCATAGCGGATTGGTATTCCGCAATGGCATCCAGATATAATTCCCGTTCTTCAAAGCTTTCCGCATTTTTCATATATTCCTGATATTTGTTTTCGCTGCTCAATAAGCTTCCCACTGTTGTATACCAGCACAGACCAAGTAAAACAGCCATAAGCAGAATCATATTCTTCTTCATTATTTTCTCCCCGCATTAACAAAAGCTATTCCAGAATTCCACCTGCCGATTAACTACAGGCCCAAAATCAGAGCGGTAAAAAGTCCTGCCGTAATAAACGGAGCAAACGCAACTGTATCCTTCACATCCATCTTTTTTCTCCATACATTCCACACGCCCCATAACGCGGCAAAAATTAATGAAAGGAAAAGAATAATATAGTTCAAAGAAAATCCCAGATAGAATCCCATAACTGTCAGAAGCTTCACATCACCAAGCCCAATCTTTTTCCGGGATAAAAACCAGGCCGCCATCATCAAAAGAAAACTTCCGGCCGCTCCGCCTAAGGCATGAGCCAAAAAATCGGTCCACAGCAGCGGGTAGGAAATAATCTCCCCTGCCAAAATAAACAAACGCAGTATTACCAGTATCACCAGAAAACGATTGGGAATTCTTCTGTCCTTCCTGTCAGTCAACGACAATACCGGCAAAGCACAGAAAAGGACATCATAACGTACTTTTTTCCACAGCGAATATCCATAATATTCAAACAGGAACGCCGCCGCGATATAGATAACTGCTCCGGCTATCCACAAGAAGGTATTTTTCTTTTCTGCAGTTATGCCTTCCCGCTTCAGAACCCAGAAAGAAATCACTGCCATTACAATGGCGGTCAATACCGCTGCAAATGCAGAAATCAGATATTTTTCTACCATATCGCCGTTTTTGCCCTCACTTTAAAAATTCTCTCCTGCTTTCCCAGGATGCCGAAGTTATAGGTTATCTTATAGGTCATTACAATATCCAGCTCTCTGCTTGTGTCAAACCATTTTGTTCCTTGAAAGGAAATGCTTCCAAGCCCACCCTGAATTCCCAGCTTTTTCAGATATGCATCCGGATCCTCCGATGTAATATAACTCAGCTGTTTCTTCAGACTGCCTCTGCACACCTGCCCCACAGCGTATTCCTTCGCCATGGATCCAGCCTGATTTTTTTGCAACTGCGATTAATCCCTGTACAATATCATCGCTGTTGGAAAAATAGTCTTCCAGATTGCTATAGGCAACATTGGCGGACTGAATCACATTTCCTTTTCCGGAAAGTGCATTTCCAAAATCAACTACGGAATTAAGCATCTCTTCTGTTTTTCCCTTAAATTGCTGACTTTTCTGCCCGGTCTGGATGCTTTGGCCCACAATGCCTGTTTTTGTCAGTATGTAGCTGTTCTGCGCCAGTTCCTTTGTCGTTTCATCCAGTGTATACTGCAGAATCATCTGAGCCCTGGCAACCTGAACCAAATCCATAAATGCCAGATAAGCGATCAGAAACATAGACAGAAAAATTGCCGCTTCCAGCGTAATGCTTCCTTTTTCTTTTTTCATACTTTAATACCCCTGGATTCCCTTATAATGTATGATGAAAGTATTGCCGTCCACAGGCGTTCCGTTCTGTTCCCCGACCTTCTGTAAAAAAAAGTGTATCCGTTCTGACATCAGCCGAAAGCTTCACCATGGTAAATCTGGTCCTTAGAGTATTTTCCGCATTTTTCTTTCCATTGGTCTGATTCAGTTCAATGCAGTCGGCGGTTCTGGCCAGGATGCCTGCTTGTGTTGATGAAATTGTCAGCTGCGCACAGATTATAATCCACAGATAATCTTCATACTTTACAGCCGTCATCCCATGTTCCTTATCACCGCTGCCTCCCTTTTTTATAATCCAGGTTTCCCAATTATTATCATTTTTTCGTAAATCGACCGCTTCACCCTTAACCAGCTGATTCAAATCCTCTGTAGTTTCTATAATGGAAACCACTGCCAGAAGTGCCGCCTTAATCGCCGCCCTGCCCAAATACCCCTACCGGGAAAAAGTTGGCAATCTTTGTAGCATCACCAATCAATGTTCCGTTTGTAAATGCAAAAATGGTATTGCATACAAACTGAATAGCGAATATCATGGCTTTTGTTTTCGTAACATTATCTCTGGCATCCGGATCTCCCCAGATTACATATTCCACTTCCGCCCGGTATATCTCATGACTTTTCAGACTGTCATTGCTTAAAGACAATGGATTCTCTATGGTATTCCCTTTTCCGTCCTGGTTAACTGTATAATAGGAAAGCATTCCCATGACATATTCCGTCATATATACTGACTCTGCCCCTTGGTGAATTGCATCAGCCAGCCCACTCAGAGCATTCAGTGTGGAATCATCTGTATTCATGGCCTTCGTAGCACTGCCGCTTATATTTTTTCTCGCATTCTTATCAGACATACCGCCTTTAATATTTGCAGAAGAAGGATCCTGGGAATCCAGCTTAGCATTCAGCCAATTAGTCGGCAGGTCTCCTTTGCTGATTTCCTGAAGGTTTACATCGTCAATATCCATTGTAGTAAAGAGGGTTACATACTCTTTCAGCTTTTCTGCAAGATTATCATCCCATTCTTTTGCTTTTTCCTTACTCTTCTTTTTATCCGAACTGTCATCAGGCTTGCAAAGTTCTTCCCGCAGATATTTGACAAATTCTGTTGTCTCAATGTCCTTTTTATTTATTGCCGTTGAAAACTGATATGGTCCCTTCCAGTCGTTTATTGCTATTGCCTGATTCGTGAGCTCCTTCTGCGTATTGACAGCAGCTGCGGCCTGCGCTGCCAGGGGATCTATCACCATCTTCGGATCCATATCTTCTGCAACTACCTGTTTTCCCGCAAATTCCATCCCCTCAAGCGTTTCTTTGACTTCACCATAATACTGCTTGTTATTTTCAATTATTTGCATAAATTCGTCTGTGTTGTCTTTTGCAAAAAAAGGGGCATATTTTTTTGACTGCTCAGACATCTCCTGTTTGGTATCAGAACTATCCAGAGCAGAAATTGATTCCTGCCAATCACCATAAAGGTCACTGCATTCTTCCAGCTTTTGCTTCATCTCAGCCATTTTTATTTCGATATTCTGTGCAGTACTATAACCTGACAATGCATAGTTATAAATTCTTTTTATTTGTATACTGGTTGCAGAGCATAATTCCTTATATTCATCATTGATTATCTCCAACTGGTTTCCCCACATTTCCAGGTTAGATTCATAATCGGATAATTCTTTTTGAATTTCCCTATATTCGTCTGAATCTGTATCCAGCCCATCCAGAAGAGAATAGGGAGCATCCATACCACAGTCTATTTTCTCCATAAGAAGAAGCTTTTCGAATCCCTGAATACCTCCTTCACAGTGTCCCGCCACATCGTTATATTCTTCTAAAAGGCTGCGCAGATCACCAGTTTTTGCCTCAACACAAGTAACCAGCCTTTCATATCCAATTGCCAGCAGACACATTCTAAGATAGTTATCTTTCGTTTTCTGTATTTGCTGGCTTATTTGTGAGGAAGAGGGGATATTTTTGTAAACATCTGTATGCTGTTCCACCAATTCCAGAAGTTCATCGAAATCCTCCTGCAATTCAGCCAGCTCTGATTCAAATGTTATCTGATCTTCAACAGCATTCTTTTCTTTATCAATTCCTTTAAACTGATCAAGTTTGCCCAAAATCGCCCGGTTTACAAAGGTTACCGGCGCCCTGTATTTCATGTATTCCAGAATTTCCTGTTTCATTACTTCGGTCTGATAAATCTGAGTTCCCTCCACTCCGGATGCCTGAAAAGAACCTTCCAAAAGTTCCAGATTAATGAGAGCTTTTTTTAAAATCCCGTGGTGTCAGGCCATTGGCTGTCAGGGTGGCTTCAAAATAATCTTGCAGATTACTGCTAAGCTCCTCCGGTGTTTTAGACATGGCAATCAGGCCATAGGCATCATTTAAACTGCCGTCATAGCCTGCAAGTGCCCCGTTCATTGCCAGATCTCCCGCGCCTGATATCATATTTTTGCTTCCGTAAATTCTGGCACCGTCTACTACCACTCCGGCAAACAGCAGGGTAGGTATGAGTATCAGCGACAGGAATATGGAAATCGCGCCATCATGTTTTCTGCAAAATTTCAACATGTCTTTTTATCCCTTAAAACAGAATATCCCTGATTTTCCCAAGGCTTTCTGTTATTTTTCCAAGTTGTTCATCAAGCCCCAGTTTTTTGCTGATGAAAACAAGGGCATCTGCGGCCAAATCGGTATTTCTCATAAAGCCTGCCGGATTTGCCGCTCTGCGGTAGGCACCCTGCTTTATGGAAATGGTGTCGGGGAAATCAAAAAAACGCAGCACTCCCGGAGTCCTTACCTCATACTTTACTTCCGCAACCACACTGGCCCCCCAGAAATCACGATTAATTTCCACCTTTGTCTGAAACAGTCTGCCTGCCGCAAGAACGGATACGGTATTCAGAACCTTTTCTCCAAAGCTCTCCACCTCCCGGCTGTCGATCCAGGTACATCCGAAAATTTCCCGGTATAATACTGCAAAATCACTATGATATGCCTTGTAGTATTCTGCAATCTCATTTCCTTCCGGGAAATAGTACCAGTCTATATTTTTACCGTCCAACATTGTTCCGTTTCCAGCCATGCTTGCATAGCCCGGACTGGATGCCAGCAGGCTGCCTTCCGATGCTACTCGCTGTACCTGATAAAGCATGGCTGTTTCCTGAAGTTTAAACAGTCCCAAATAAAGCATCGCCATCACGGCAAGCAGGGCCATCGGGAAAATGATGGCTGCTTCTACCATGATGGAACCGCTTTCGCTATTTTGTTTTTCATTCCCATTCCTCTATTAAATTTCTTTATTGGGAAATACTCCCGGCAGTACCACTGCCAGATACATTTAAAAACCGTTATCAATAAAATCAGTAAGACTTCCAAATACCTTTTCAATTGCTCCCTCTAATTGTTCTTTAAAAACTCCAGCAATAGCAATTAATATTACAATAATAATA
>ENA-OQAB01000869-OQAB01000869.1-human-gut-metagenome-genome-assembly--contig:-NODE-869-length-15204-cov-2.419778_pt1 | contig 15204 bp, 12 predicted proteins | sample MGYA00242490_ERZ504517 | MGnify/ENA primary metagenome ERZ504517 (study PRJEB26092, sample SAMD00036298) | human gut metagenome | host: Homo sapiens | study: EMG produced TPA metagenomics assembly of...
GATGATTTTTGCAGGCTTTACTTCAGGAATCAAAAAAGAAAGCCAGTTTTAAACAGATCATTCGAAAAGCTGTTGGCAAAAAATGAAAGTAAAGCTGAAGATGAAGAAGCGTTTTTTTGATGATGAACAGCCAATTTATCGAAGAATTTCCTGTTTGCTGAAGAAAAAATGCAGACCTCTATTATTGATTACAAAGGCCGATTATTAGAAATTTTAATAAACCAAAGGAAACAGCAGTACAAATGCCAGAGCATGATTTTCTTAATCCTTACAAAAATCAGAATCCTAGGCGATATAAAGATCATTGATACTGCTGATAAAAATATTTCTGCTGCCAGCCCGGCTCCTAAAAAGGCTGTCAGTGAAAAAGTAAAAACAGAAACTCTGCCGGCAGCAGAAGCAAGTACATACTTGTTTCCACCTTTGGAGTTACTTAATCCTCTGTATGTTTCCAAAGATAAGCATACCGAAGAGGATATCAGAGAACAATGTGCTATTTTAGAACAGACACTTGAAGATTTCCGCGTTCGCGCCAGCGTCGTCGCTGTTACCCGCGGTCCTTCCGTCACCAGATTTGAACTGGAACCTGCTCCTGGCGTTAAAGTAAGTTCAGTAGTAAACTTAGCAGACGATATAGCGCTCAAACTTGCCGCCTCAGGTGTTCGCATTGAGGCGCCGATACCAGGCAAAGCTGCCATCGGTATTGAAGTCCCGAACCGAAAAAATGATCCGGTATTTTTCAGGGAGGTAGTCGACTGCGATTTAGTTCGTAAAACAGAGTCAAAACTTTGTGTAGGTCTTGGCAAGGATATCAGTGGTAATATTATTACGGTAGACCTTTCTAAAATGCCTCATATGCTTGTTGCCGGTTCTACCGGTTCCGGTAAATCTGTATGTATCAACACGATCATTGCCGGTATTTTATACAAAGCCCGTCCTGAAGAAGTCAAAATGATTTTAGTTGACCCTAAGGTTGTTGAACTTTCTAATTATAATGGTATTCCGCATTTACTGACTCCTGTTGTTACTGATTCCAAAAAAGCTGCTTCAGCTTTACATTGGGCTGTTGCCGAGATGGAACGCCGTTACAAGGCTTTTGCTGATAATCATGTGCGGGAAATCAATAGCTATAATGCACAGGCCGCGGAAAAAATGCCCTTTATCGTAATTATTATTGACGAATTAGCAGATTTGATGATGGTGGCTAAAGTAGATGTAGAAGATGCTATTCTGCGTTTGGCTCAAAAAGCCCGCGCAGCTGGTATCCATCTTATTTTGGCAACTCAGCGTCCGTCTGTTGATGTTATCACAGGAATTGTAAAAGCAAACATTCCTTCACGTATTGCTTTTGCTGTTTCTTCACAGACCGATTCCCGTACTATTTTGGATATGGGCGGTGCTGAAAAGCTATTGGGCAAAGGCGATATGCTTTTTTATCCTATCGGTACAAATAAACCTGTACGTGTACAAGGGGCTTTTGTGAGTGATGGAGAATTAAATAAGATTGTTGATTTATCAAGAAGCAATCCATACCAGTCGAATATTCAGAAGAAGTTACTCAGCAGGTGTTAGAAAGTGATACTAAAGGTTCTAACGCAGCATCTGAAAATGGCAACGATCTGATGAGTGACGAACTTTTTGAAGATGCAGTCCGTTTAGTCATGGATACTGGTCAGGCATCTTCTTCAATGCTGCAGCGTAAATTTAGAATTGGTTATACGCGTGCTGCACGCTTAGTTGATTGTATGGAAGAACTTGGTATCGTAGGTCAGTCTGTTGGCAGCAAACCCCGCGAATTAATTATGTCGCGTCATGAAATAGAAGAACGTTTTTTTACAGCGCAATAAAGTATGATAGAGGAGGGTAAGCTTATGGATAATATAGGAGAAAATTCTAAAAAATACCAGACTTGATAAAGGACTTTCTTTAGAGCAGGTAGAAGAAGCTACCAGTATCCGAAAAATCTATCTAGCGGCTATTGAAACAGGTGACTACGCTAAAATTCCAGGTGATGTTTTTACTAAAGGAATAATACGCACCTATGGTAATTATCTGGGGCTCAACGGTCCAGAATTAGTTACGCTTTACAAAGCTGCTTGTGCAGGTGTTGATCCAGAAGAAATAAAACCTGCTGAAATCCGTACAACTTCTAAAATAAGTGTTGCTCCTCATCTAAAACCGCAAAAAAAGTTCTTCGAATATTTTTACTTATCTGCTGTCATTTGTGTTGTTAGTTATAATTGCTGCTGCCGGTTATATTTTCTTATTCAGTAGCAGTGATCAGCCGGAAAATATTGTGACACCAAAACAATCAGCTTTAAGTGATGATACTGCCAAAATGCAATGAAATACCTGAGCAGGAAAAAGGCAAAATTAGAAGCAGATGCAAAAAAAGGCCAAAGAACGCGCTGAACAAGCGGCTGCTGCTAAAGCACAGAAAACGCCTGCTGACAATAAGCAAGTACAGCAGAAGCAGCAAGCTGTTCCTGATAAAAACAATCTAAATCTCTATATGTTTTGTAATGACAGATGCTGGGTAGAAGTTACTGTAGATGGAGAAAAAGTTTTTGAAGGAACTTTAGTAAGCAATCAGGAAAAAAACTTCTCTGCTGATAAAAAAATTATTGTAAAATATGGCAACATCAAGGCAATGCAGATTGCTGTTAACGGAAAGCCTGCTCCAGCTGAAAAAGTTGATGGAGTTGTCATTAAAGAATATAAGAAATAATATCGGAGGCCATAAATCCTAATGAAAGAATTTTTGCCGATTTCCCAGGAAGATATCAATGCCCGTGGTTGGGAACAAATAGATTTTTTGTTTATCAGCGGCGATGCCTATGTTGATCATCCTTCTTTTGGACCGGCTGTTATTTGTCGTGTATTAGAAGCGCAGGGTTATAAAGTCGCACTGTTGTGTCAGCCAGATTGGCGCAAGCTGAAAAATTTTGATGTGCTGGGCAAGCCTCGTCTGGCAGTGCTTATTTCAGGTGGAAATCTTGATTCGATGCTTTGCCACTATACTGCGGCTAAAAAACCAAGAAAAAAAGATGCATATACACCTGGTGGCGAGATGGGGAAGCGCCCTGATCATGCTACTGTAGTTTACGCGCAGCAAATAAAACGCTTATGGCCGGAAATGCCGGTTATTATCGGAGGCATTGAAGCCAGTTTGCGCAGATTTGCGCATTTTGATTATTGGGAAAATAAAATTTTGCCTTCCATCTTAGTCGAAAGCAATGCCGACCTTTTGATATATGGTATGGGTGAAAAGCAGATCGTTGAAATTGCTGACTATTTAGCTGGCGGAGCTATTATCGAAGATATCCATTATGTGCGGGGTACAGCTTATTTAGCAGATGATTTGCAAGCGTTAGATGAATTTATTGAATTACCTTCATTAGAAGATATATTAAAAGATAGGGAAGCGTTTGCTAAAGCTTATAACCTACAAAGTAAAGAACTTGATCCATTTTCCGGGAAGATTGTTGTCCAAAAGAACGGCAAAAAATTCGTTGTTCAAAATCAAGTGCCATTTCCTTTGTCACAGGAAGAAATGGATGCTATTTATGATTTGGATTATGTGCGTACTTATCATCCGTCTTACGAAAAATACGGAGGAGTGCCTGCAATAGAAGAGGTACAGTTTAGTGTGATCAGTTGCCGTGGCTGTTTTGGCAGTTGTTCTTTCTGTGCTATTCATTCTCATCAGGGAAGAATAATCCAGACACGCAGTCATGAATCTATCATTCGTGAAGCAAAAAAAATCACTGAATTGCCAAATTTTAAGGGGTATATACATGATGTTGGCGGTCCGACTGCCAATTTCAGACATCCTTCCTGTGCCAAGCAATTAAAAGTAGGAGTTTGTCGCGACAGGCAGTGTCTATTTCCAAAACCATGTCCTAATCTTGATACTGACCACAGCGATTATATAGCACTGCTTCAAAAAGTTCGTGCGCTTTCTGGAATAAAGAAAGTATTCGTTCGTTCCGGTATCCGTTACGATTATTTGCTGGCAGACAAAAATGATCGTTTCTTAGATGAATTATGTCGTTACCATGTCAGCGGGCAATTAAAAGTTGCTCCAGAGCATGTAGCAGAACATGCCTTAGCTAATATGGGCAAGCCTGGTAAATCTGTTTATCTAAAATTTATGCGTGCTTTTAATAAGAAAAATCAAGAAATAGGCCTCAAACAGTTTTTAGTACCTTACTTTATCTCCAGTCATCCCGGCTGTACTCTGCGTGATGCAGTTGAGTTAAGTGAATTTTTGAGGGATATCGGACATCAGCCTGAACAGGTGCAGGATTTTATTCCAACTCCAGGAAGCGCATCGACAGCAATGTATTATTCCGGTATCAATCCTGAAACTGGCAAAAAGGTTTTTGTTGCCCGTAATCCTCATGATAAAGCGATGCAGCGTGCTCTGATGCAATATAAAAATCCTAAAAACCGTCAGTTGGTTAAAGAAGCTTTACAGCAGACTAATCGTGGTGACCTTATTGGTGATGATGCGAAATGTTTACTGAAAATATCTCCTTCCCATAATCCAAAAGCACGACACAGCAAAATTGCATTTAACCCTAAAATTAACAAACGGCGGTAAAACAGGAGGTTAAAGATGCCTCCAAAAAAAAATACTGTTAATCATTGCTCTGATGTTTGCATGTATAGCCTGGTTTATTTTTGATTCTGACAAAAATGAAACAAGTATAGCGGTGCATGGAAAAACTGAATTATTATTATATTCTAATTTAGATAACAGTTTTCTACAGGCTTTAATCAGCGAGTATAATAATGACTCTGATCGGAATGCTGTGATAAAACTATTACTGCCGGAAGAAAGAGAACAGGGAAAATTACCTGATTTGTATCTATTAGAGCATAATGAGCTGCAGCTTTTAAGTAAACAGCAGCGTTTATATGCCATTTTAAGTGAGGCTGGAGATTTATTACCGTCTGTTTTTAAAGATGAACAAAGTCAATGGTTCGGTGTCTTTTATGACCCTGTAGTTTTTTTGGTTAATCAAAGTTATGCCAGAAAATACGGTCAGGAAAATATTTTGAGTTGGCAGGATATCATTAAGCTTCAAAAATGTGCGTGTGGCTATGGAAAATCTTTCCGATTCGGCAAATACGCGTAACTTTTTAGCTGCTTTTGCAAGTGTTCGAGGCGAGGAAAAAAAGCCTGGCATATTTCAGAGGTCTTAACAGACAAATTCCTCAATATTCCCGCTTTCCTTTCACACCAATTCGCCTGACCACTGTTGGTGATGCAGACTTGGCTATTACTCGGCGCAGCTACGTATTCAAATATTTGGAAAATGATTTTCCTGCATATATCGTCTTTCCCAGTGAAGGGACTCCTGTAAGCTTATATGGGGTAGCCGTTGATGCTGCTTCTAAAAAATATGAGGATGCACAAATGTTCAGAGACTGGCTTTTAATGTCATCGGCACCGCAGAAAGTTGCGTTGGAGCAAAATACAGGTTATATGTTTTTACTATCCAATGGTTTAAATGGCAATCATATTGAGCAGCCTGAAAAATTATGGCTTAATACTGCTTATAATACTCTGGTACAACAGGAGATTTTAACAAATAAATGGCTGCAGTCGGCTAGATTTGCAGTAAAATAGATGGAGGAACAAACGTGAAAATAGGCTTAGTAAGTCTCGGCTGTCCTAAGAATCTCGTTGATTCTGAAACAATGTTGGGATTGATTCATGAACAGCAGATAACAATTACTAACGATCCTGCAGAAGCAGATTTGATTATTATAAATACCTGTGGTTTTATAGAATCTGCCAAAGAAGAATCTATTAATACTATTTTACAAATGGGGGAGTATAAAACAACAGGGACCTGTAAATATTTGATTATTACCGGCTGCTTAGGGCAGCGTTATGCAGAAGAACTTTTAGAAAATATTCCTGAAGCAGATGCCGTTATAGGTACTGAATGCTATGAAGATATTGCTTATGTTATCCAAAGGGTCACTCAGGGAGAGCGGTTCATTATGCTGGAGTCTCTGAAAAAAGCAGAACTGGCGCCGCCAATCCCGGCACCGCGTATTTTAACAACTCCTGATTATATGGCATATTTAAAAATTGCCGAAGGCTGTGATAATTGCTGCTCTTACTGTATCATCCCCAAATTACGTGGACCTTATGTCAGCAAACCGTTTGAACAAGTGCTTGGCGAAGCCAAAGCATTAGTTGATAAGGGTGTTAAAGAGCTGATAGTTGTTGCACAGGATACCACCAGATACGGTGAAGATCTTTACGGTAAACTGCGCCTGCCGGAGCTCTTGTCTGAACTTAATAAACTGGAAGGCTTAATGGATCCGGTCATGTATTGTTATCCAAATAATTTTACTGACGATTTGATTGAAGCTTTTGCCAGCTTGGATAAGGTTTGCAAATATGTGGATCTTCCGCTTCAGCATGCCAGCGATAGATTGCTAAGCAGCATGAATCGCTATGATACTAAATCAGAAGTTGAGGCATTGCTAAACAAATTACGGCAGCGTATACCAGGTATTACTATCAGAACTACGTTTATTGTCGGTTTTCCTGGAGAAACAGAAGCTGATTTCCAAGAATTAAAAGCTTTTGTTGAAGCACAGCGTTTCGACAATGCCGGTGTGTTCTCTTATTCCCAAGAAGAGGGAACTGTAGCAGCTGATTTGCCAGAACAGATAGATACGCAAATCAAGGAAGAACGTTTTCATGAATTAATGTCTTTGCAGGCACAAATATCAGAAGATATGCATCATAATATGGAAGATATGATTTTAGAAGTACTTGTTGAAGGTTGCGATGAGGAAAACCCTGATCTTGTTTTTGGTCGTTCATATAAAGAAGCTCCTAATATTGATGGCAGTATTTTTGTCGAAAACGCAGGAAGTGTTCAAGCAGGTGAGTTTATTAAAGTAAAAATTTTACAGGGTTTCACCTACGAAATGGTAGGAGAGAGAATTTAATTTGCCAGCAAGGGGGCAAAACAAATGATCGTTGAAGTTGTAAATACAGGTACTGAGCTGCTGTTGGGAGAAATACTTAATACTAATTTTCAGTACTTATCACGACAATTAAATAAACTAGGCTATGATGTGCTTTATCAGACGACTGTTGGCGATAATGAGACCAGGCTTAGAAGCGTTTTAGAAATTGCTTTAGAAAGAGCGGATATCGTTATTACTACAGGTGGTCTTGGCCCTACAAGAGGCGATATCACTAAAGAAGTTATTGCTGATATGCTGGGACTGGAAATGTATCTGGATTTAGATACATGGGATAGGATTAATAGTTTTTTTGTTAAAAAAGGTCTTTGTATGTCATCTAATAATGATAAACAGGCAATGGTTCCTTTAGGTGCAGAAATTTTAATCAACGAAGTTGGAACTGCGCCGGGTTTGGTATTAGAACATAATGGCAAGCTAATTGTTTTGCTGCCTGGACCTCCGTCAGAATTAAATTACGTATGTGAACAGCGCTTTTTACCGTTACTTATGCAGCGTTATGCTCAACAAGGTATAATCTATTCGCGTATTTTAAAAATGCGTGGCATTGGAGAATCATCTGTTGCAGCGCAGCTTGATGATATTATCACTTCACAAAGTAATCCTACCATTGCCATTTATGCTCGTCGCGGTGAAATTATTGTTCGTATTACAGCTAAAGCGTCCGATGTTGAAGAAGCCAAAGCCTTGATTTCCGGCACAGAAGCACAAATCTATGAACGGTTAAGTAAATTTATTTATGGCGTTGATGATGCTTCTTTAGCAGAATATCTTGGTCAGGAACTATTAAAAAGCGGTAGTACGATTGCCTTTGCGGAATCCTGCACAGGAGGTTTAGCCAGCAGCATGATCACTGATATTCCTGGCAGCAGTGAATATCTTTTGGGCAGTGTTGTGACTTACAGCAATATGGCCAAACAAAAACTGGTCAACGTATCTGCGGAAAATTTAGAAAAATACGGCGCTGTCAGCGAACAGGTTGCCTGTGAGATGGCGTCCGGAGTGAGAGATCTTTTTGGAACAACTTATGGTGTAGGTATCACTGGTATTGCAGGTCCTGGTGGTGCCACAGAAGAAAAACCTGTAGGCTTAGTTTATATGGCTGTAGCTGATGGCAATGACGTACATTGTGTGAAAACATCGTTTTTCGGCGGAAACCAGAAACTGAAAAATAAACTGCGTAGTGCGTTAACGGCTATTTCTATGGTGATAGATAAAATAAAAGCAAGAAGAAATGAGGAAATTTAAACAATGACAACTAATGTACAAGAAATGTTCGGCAGCTTACTGCTGGATAAAAAAATCGTAGCATCTTTAACAGCTATGGGTTTTTGAAGAACCGTCTCCGATCCAGGAGCAAACTATTCCTTTAGTACTAGAGGGTAGCGATGTTATAGGTCAGGCACAAACTGGTACTGGTAAAACAGCCGCCTTTGGTATTCCGGTCGTACAAAGTATTACCGATCATCGCCATATTCAAGCTCTGATTATGACTCCAACCCGTGAACTGGCAATCCAGGTTGCAGAAGAGATTGGTAAAATTGGACGTGCTTCTAAAATTAAAGCATTACCTGTTTATGGCGGACAGCCTATCGACCGTCAGATCAGAGCTTTACGCAGCGGCGTGCAAATAGTTATTGGTACTCCAGGCCGTTTGATTGATCATATAAACCGTAAAACTATCAAACTTGATCATATTAAATTTTTAGTCCTGGATGAAGCTGATGAAATGTTGGATATGGGCTTTGTAGACGATATGGAAGAAATTATGAAAAATCTTCCTGCAGAACGTCAAACCTTGTTGTTTTCAGCAACTATGCCAAGACGATCCTAAGCCTCACAAAAAATATATGAAGGCTCCTAAAAATGTTACGATCAGCAAAGAGGAACTCACAGTTCCGCTTATCGATCAATATTATTTTGAAACTAAGGATAAGATCGAAGGTTTATGTCGTTTGCTTGATGCAGAAATAGATGGTAAGCTGATTATTTTCTGCCGCACTAAAAAAGGTGTTGATGATCTGGCTATTGCATTGGGAAGCCGCGGTTATATGGCTGAAGGTTTACATGGCGATTTAAGCCAAACTCAACGTGATCGTGTTATGAAGAAATTCCGTGACGGAACAGCTGATATTCTTATCGCTACGGACGTCGCTGCCCGCGGCATAGATATTGATAATATTACTCATGTTATCAATTTGATATTCCTCAGGATCCGGAAAGCTATGTTCATCGTATTGGACGTACCGGCCGTGCAGGTAATACTGGTGTTGCTATGACCTTTATTACGCCGCGTGAATTCCGTCAGTTGAAACTTATCGAACGCACTACTAAAACCAAAATAACACGTCGTCAATTACCGACTACAGCCAATGTTATTGAGCGTCAGCGTGAAATGATCGTTTCCAAAATGCAGAGTGTGCTGGATCAGTCTAACTATCATGATTATATGCCTATTGCAGCAAGCTTATTAAAAGAATATGATGCTGAAGATGTGGTTGCTGCTGCGTTAAAACTGATGCAGGAAGGTAATAAAGCTTTAGAAGCTTCGCCTGAAGATATTCTGGCGAAAGATTTAAGTAATACTGGTGGTCGTCCTGGCATGGTTCGTCTTTTCATGAATATTGGACGCAGCCAAAAAGTTACTGTTCAGGATATAGTTCGAACTATTGCTATTGAAGCTGATATTCCTGCCAAAGAAGTAGGTTTGATCAATATTTATGACAAGTTTACCTTTGTAGAAGTCCCAGAAGATATGGCCGAAAAAGTTTTGGGTGTAATGCACAAAAACACGATTAAAGGCTATAAAATAAATGTCGAGCCGGCACGCGTTCGTCAGTAATTGTAAGAAAAGGAAGAGCAGATATGGTAAAATACCATGTCTGCTCTTTAAGGTGTAAATCATGCGTGAAATTTTAGGTAACAAAAAAGGAATACGGGATTCTGTTTTGAATGAATTAATTGCTTTGTACGATGTACAAGTGCCTTTAGGGCAGCTCATTTCTGCGGAATTAGCTTTAAAATTAGCTGATATTACAGAATTTATAAACAGAGAAATCTCTCTTTATATTTCTAGAAGCGGGCAAATAACTAATATTGTAATCGGTGGTAATGACAGTGTAGAACTGCCAGCAGTAGAAGGTCGCAGAGGTATTGGCAGATTAAGTGGAATCCGTTGTGTCCACACTCATCCAAATGGTAATCCAGTGTTGAGTGGAGTTGATTTTTCAGCGTTAAAAAATAATAAATTCGATGCCATGGTTACAATAGGTGTTACCGCACCTGATTATACGCAGTCCATAATTTCTTTTGGCATGATAGTTGGGCTTGACAAAGAAGAACAGTTTATCTGCGATGAATATGGACCTTTTTCTCTGGAAGAAGCAGAAGCTATTAATTTTCTTAATGTAATCAATACAATAGAGCGGATTTTAGACAAGCAAACAAGTAGTTCCAGTTTAGCAGTAGCAGCAGAGAAAACCATTTTAGTTGGTATGGACTGGGGACAGATAAAAGGCGGTTGGACTGCTGAAGATTCGCTTGAAGAGTTAAAGCAGCTTGCGGATACAGCAGGTGCTGTAGTAGTGAACCGTTTTATTCAACGTCGTGCTAAACCGGATCCGGCATTTTTTATAGGAAAAGGAAAAGTACAGGAGCTTGGCCTTGCATGCACAACAGGAAAATATTGATCTGTGCATTTTTGATGATGAACTGACACCGGCGCAGCAAAGAAATATAGAACAGGTAATGGGTGTTCGTATTCTTGATAGAACAGCTTTAATTTTGGATATTTTTGCCCAGCGGGCTCGTACTAATGAAGGAAAATTACAAGTAGAATTAGCACAGCTGCAATATAATCTACCGCGAATTATGGGTAAAGGACTTATTTTATCACGTTTAGGCGGCGGTATTGGTACCCGCGGTCCTGGCGAAACAAAATTAGAAGTTGATAGACGGCGTATTCGCGATCGTATAGCTTTTATCAAAGACTCCATAGAAAAAGTTCGCGCTGTCCGGACTTTACATAGGATTAAGCGCGCCAAAAACCAAGTTCCTTCAATAAGTCTTGTTGGTTATACTAATGCAGGTAAATCTACATTACTAAATTTATTAACACAGTCTGATATTTATGCGAAAGATCAATTGTTTGCAACTCTTGATCCTACTACACGTCAGTTAATATTACCAGACAAGCACGAAGCAATACTTACTGATACTGTTGGTTTTATACAACGTTTGCCTCATCAATTAGTTGCAGCATTCAGATCTACTTTAGAAGAAGTTGCTGAGGCAGATTTATTGCTGCATGTCATTGACGTGAGCCATGAATTATATCAGGAACAAAGTGATGCTGTTTATAAGGTTTTAGAACAAATAGGTGCACAAAATAAAACAATACTCACCGTTTACAATAAAATAGATAAACTTCCCTCTGAAAATGCTTTGGCACAGCGTTTAGCACAGCAAGAAAATAGTGTTTGTATATCGGCTAAGAGTGGTATTGGTATCGAAGAACTCCTTGCTCTGATTTCAGAAAATCTGAAATTAAAATCTATAGAAGTCACTCTGCTTATTCCATATACAGAATCTGAAAAAGCTGCTAAACTACATACTATAGGTACTGTTTTAGAACAAGAATATAAAGAAAACGGTACTTTTATGAAGGTACGTCTGGCATCAGAACAGTTAGAGGATTTCGAAAAATTTATAATATGAGGACTATACGTAAATGACTGATTTTAAAAAAATAGAAGAGGAAGCATTATTAGAAGTATTACATGCTGCTGAAAGCTATGAAGAAGCAGCTTTGTATAATACAGAAAAGGTTATGCAAGCTTTTAGAAAGCATATGGTATCAGATTTTTATTTAAAACCAACTACTGGATATGCCTATTCCGATGTTGGCAGAGAAAAATTAGATGAAATATATGCTGATATTTTTAAAACGGAAGCGGCATTGGTACGATCTCAGTTTGTTTCAGGGACTCATGCATTAGCCGTTGCGTTACTCGGAGTTTTGAAAGCAGGCGATGAAGTAATCGCTGCTACAGGAGCTCCATATGACACAATGCAGACTATCATAGGCGTACCTGTAAAAACCCCTAGCTCTCTTACTGACTTAGGCGTAGTCTATAAAGAAATTCCCATGATTGGTTCACAAATTGATCTTGAAAAAATCACAGCTGCAATTACGGATAAAACAAAAATGATACATATTCAACGTTCATGCGGTTACAGTAGATGTGCGTAAAACGTTAAGAATTGAAGAAATAGGAACGATCTGTAAGCAGTAAAAGCAATAAAGCCTGATATTATTTGTTTTAGTTGACAACTGTTATGGTGAATTTATTGAAAAACAAGAACCAACAGAAGTTGGAGCTGATCTAATGGCCGGTTCTCTTATCAAAACCTTGGAGGCGGTCTTGCACCTACTGGTGGTTATATTGTTGGCCGAAAGGATTTAGTAGAACTTGCGTCATATAGATTAACCGCTCCAGGATTAGGCGGAGAAATGGGGGCTACACTTGGAGATACGGCCAGAGAATTATACCAGGGCTTATTTCTTAGCTCCGCATATAGTTTTGCAAGCTGTTAAAACAGCAATTTTTGCTTCTGCAGTATTTTCACGCCTGGGTTATCAGGTTACTCCTTCTGCAAATGATAGACGCAGTGATATAATTCAGACTATTCGTTTGGAAACTAAAGAGCGTTTATGTAATTTTTGTATAGCCATACAAAAAAATTCACCAGTTGATGCACATGTTGTTCCAGTTCCTGCAATAATTCCTGGCTATCAAGATGAAATAATTATGGCAGCGGGGACTTTTGTACAAGGCGCATCAATAGAATTAAGTGCTGATGGCCCTTGCCGTGAACCTTATAATGTATATTTTCAAGGAGGACTTACTTTTGAGCACGGGCGTATTGCAATTATGTCAGCTGCAAAAATGGTAGGGGAGAAATAAAAACTCAAATTTTATATCAATAGAAAAGCAGATAAGAGGAATAATAAAAATCCTCTTATCTGCTTTTTAATTATCTCAGAAAATAAAGACAGCTATATGACATCATATAGCTGTCTTTATGATATTTATTTGGTGTATTATAGACATTACAGCATTCTGAATACTGCTATTACCTTACCAAGAACCTGAATATTATCAGTACCTGTTATGGGAGTATAGGCATCATTTTCTGGTTGTAGACGAATTGAACGTAATTCACGAAAATAACGCTTAACTGTTGTTTCTTCACCATCAATAAGAGCAACAACTATATCTCCGTTATTAGCAAAATTTTGCTTTCTGGCAACAATGTAATCATGATCAAGTATACCAGCTTTGATCATACTATCTCCAGAAACAGATAACATAAAAACATCTTCTTGACAGCCAAGCAAATCTAGTGGAATGGGATAGGTCTCCTCAACATTTTCAACTGCCAGAATAGGTTGCCCTGCAGTGACTTTGCCAACCAAAGGAACAGGAACGACCGTTTTCTGCCGCCAGCTGCTGTCTTGGGTCAATTCTATAGCGCGTGGTTTGGCTGGATCTCTTTGCAAAAAAACCATATTCTTCTAATTTATGCAGATGAGTGTGTACGCTGGCACTTGAAGATAAACCCACTGCCTTACCAATTTCACGTACTGCAGGAGGATATCCCTTAGCATAAACGTGCTCACGAATGAAATCTAAAATAGCTCTTTGCCGATCGGAAAGCATTTCCTCTGTAATAATTCCATCAAAATCGCTGAAACGTGCTCTTCTTGCCATAAAACCAGCCTCCAATTCCAATCATCATATACTCAAAAAATTTCTAAAGATAGTAAGTTCATTTATTTCTATTCTAATTGTTTCTATTATATCAGGAACAGGTAAGAATGTCAAAACATCTGTTTGCAATTGTTCGTTTAATGAAATTATTCTTCAACAACTATCTACAACGAAATTTACCAATCTTCACTTTACGTCCGATAATATATATTATGTAAAACTATACAAATTAGATTATAAACCGCAACACGGCCGTCGGCAAGTATTAACGATATTTTGATACAGTTAAACTCTATAACGTAAATATTTAACATAAATCCATATATATGCGTAAATTTCTCTTTTAAGCTGTTTTAATCGATTGTATTATAACTTCTATTCAATTTGTTTTTCACTTGCCTTAAAAACGATTTATGACGATGTATTTTTAGATAAAAACACCTGGATAATATTTTAAGACTTATTATCCAGGTGTTAGAAAGTATTTTTTAATATTTTTCTTTAAATTACCTAATATTTTTAAGTCCATTTTCATATGCAGTCCAGGCATATACAGACAGGAGAATTCAAATGGAAGCTTATGTAAATGCAGTAATCGAAGAACATTATCACACTCTGCCCCTCTCAGTCAAAGCCCTCGGCGGCGGGTTTTATGGAAGGGTCTTTCTGGCAGTGCTGCCTGAAGCTCCGTTTCGGGTGGTAATTAAGCTCTATCTTTATCCCGGGCTGGCCCTGCAGGAGGAAACGCAGCTGAATCTGCTGCACAGCACCGCACTTCTGCCCATGCCGAAGGTCTATTTTGTCCGTGTAAATGACAGCCTCATCCCCTATGACGCACTTGCCATGGAGTTCCTGGAGGGAATCAATGCGGGAGGTGAAATAAGGCTTTCCAGAGAGGATATGAAAAAACTTGGCGCCGTGATGATTGATAACCTTATCGCCTGGCACAATACCTGCAATCCCGAAGGTTTTGGGAAGATCAATGCCCCCTCCCCTGAGAAGGACTGGTTGTCCTGTTACCGCAGGAAGGCCGGGGAGGATTTGAAAAAGGCAGAGATCCTTTACCGAAGCGGGAAGCTGGAAAAGGATGTATTTTCCCTGATGGACAGGGCCTATGAGAGGATAGATGACGTTTTTTTACCTTCCTGTCACAAAGGCATCCCTGATTCATGGGGATTACAATACCTGGAACCTGCTCCTCAGCGAGGATCTTTTCCCGGGTGTCCCGGGGTGATTGATCCCTTTAACTGCTGCTTTGCCGATGCCGAGATGGATCTGTACCAGCTGGACAATGCCAACGGCAGGGATTACGGGCTGCTGGAGCAATACAGTCAAAGAGTCCGGCTCAGTGAAAACTTTGCATTAAAAAACTGCTTCTATGAATTGTTCACAGAGCTGATGCATTATC
>ENA-OQAB01000871-OQAB01000871.1-human-gut-metagenome-genome-assembly--contig:-NODE-871-length-15163-cov-2.760309_pt1 | contig 15163 bp, 19 predicted proteins | sample MGYA00242490_ERZ504517 | MGnify/ENA primary metagenome ERZ504517 (study PRJEB26092, sample SAMD00036298) | human gut metagenome | host: Homo sapiens | study: EMG produced TPA metagenomics assembly of...
AATTGTTTTCCGGGTGCAAAGGTACGGTAAACAATCAAGACCCGCCAATAGTTTCTAATTATGCATTATAACTTTTAATTATAAGCATACGTTTCCCTACAACTACTCTTACACTGTTATAATGTCTTTCCCAAAAGGTGATAATGCCAAAGCTGCCAATTTAAAGTGCTGTAAGCCAAAAGGAATACCAATGATAGTAATACATAATATAGCCCCGAAAACCAAATGGGACAGACAGATCCAAATGCCACCCAAAAATATCCACAGGATATTCATCAATATATAAAGGCAACCGCCAGAGCGGTTTCCACTTCTTACTTCTTTACCGAAAGGCCACAAAGCAAGTCCTGCCAGTTTCAAGGTTTGCATACCAAACGGAATACCAATAATGGTAAGCATCATCAATATGCTTGAAATGAGGTATTCAACAGCAGTAAAGATACCACCAAGCAACAACCACAATAAATTCATTAAACAGCCCATATATAAATTGTATTAGTTATTTTTCCAATTTTCTTTTTGTTGTCTCATCCACTTTACCCTGATAATAGCGATCTATCACTTGCTGAAACAAATCATCTGAAGCGACTTCATTAAAGAGCGTCATACATGATAATACTTTCATCGCATCTAACGAACCAAAAACCTCCTGTGCCGTTTTATTTTTCAATTGAAGAAAAACTGACGTTATCTCACGAAGCCTTTCTCCCAAAACCGGATGGGTAAGATATGCTTCTGCCTCTTCTTTGCCGCTAATCCCATAATACTGGGAGTTATAACTCATGCCCAACCCTTTCAGTTGAGGAAATATATACCAAATCCAGTGGGAATATTTCCGCCCGTTTCCCACTTCTGTAAGGGCTTGTTCATAGTCGCTTTGCTGCGCGTCCAAGAATCGTTGCAAATTATAGTTTGGCATATTCATATTTTTGCTTAAAATAAATATTATTTTCTTTACATGCTATTGATTATCAGCAATTATTAACTTTATCCATTCCTTATCCACATAACATATTGTTTCATACCTGAATACAAATATAGCTTTTTTGTTTCATATACGAAACTTGAGTCATATATACAAAAAATCCGAACCGCTAAAATACAGAAAAGAGATAAGACAAACACTCTCTCAACCTTATTAAATCAATCAACTACCTTTCAGAATCAGTCCATCATTGCTCTTTATCTCATTCATTATTACTCCTCTCCCAGTCTATTAACAAATAAATTATTCTTTATTACTGATAAACTTGCTTTTGACGAACAGATAACTTACCTTTGTGTAATAGCAAACTATAAATGAAAGTTTTGATTATAAAAACAGAACTTTCATTTTTATAAACGCAAGTTGCATTTATAAAAACAAAACTTCCGTTTACAGTTTACATTTAACCCAAAGGAACTTTTCTATTAGAGGAAAGGAAGTTTACTTCCAATAGAAAAGAACTTATCTATTAATACTTTAAACGACAGATAGTATGGCACGATACATTATGGAGGAGATGCCCGACATACGAAAGACGGGCAAAAGAATTACATATCCGAAGTTTGCACGGATAGACAATGCAAGCATAAAAGAGTTGGCACGACGGGTGGGCGATGTCAGCGGCTTCAGTGCCGGAGACATAGAAGGCGTACTGCTTCAGACAGCTATTGAAATGGCACACCTGATGGCAGAGGGACGTTCGGTAAAGATAGACGGGATAGGTACATTCACTCCATCGCTCACCTTAGGCAGAGACAAGGAACGGGAAGATGCGGAAGAAGGTGGAAAACACCGCAACGCACAAAGTATTTTTATAGGAGGTGTTAATTTCCGGGTAGACAGGGAAATGGTAAGAAATATCAGCGATAGATGCCGGTTGGAAAGAGCTCCTTGGAAAAAGCAAAAATCCTCGAATAAATTCACACCAGAACAACGACTGGCATTAGCCCTAAAGTATCTGGACGAACATCCTTTCCTGACCGTTTGGGAATATCGGAAACTAACTGGATTGCTACAAACAGCAGCAACCACTGAACTGCGACAATGGGGACATCAACCCGATTCGGGAATAGAAATCACCGGAAGAGGAACACATAGGTATATATAAAGAAGAAAATAATCGAAGAAGGGCAATAATAGTATGAGAAATGACTTAAAAAAGTATGAGAAATAACTGTTTTTAAGGCTTATTTCACCCGGAAAATGATGAGAAATGCGATTTATTAAAAACATTTCTCATACTATAATTCACTGATTATATGCTGATTAATGTAAAATCATGAGAATATGAGAAATAAAAACGTTTTTTCTTTTCTAGTAGAAGATAATCCCTGACGTTAAAAACTGCGTTTATAATTAGATAAAAAATAAGCGCAAAAGAATGGAATATCCATTTCAAAAAAACTATCTTTGGTAATTAATTGTTTGGAAAACAAGAAGAAACAATCTGAAAAAGTTATGGGAACAATAAAAGGAATTCCTTATGGTATGTCCAATTTTGAGGATGTAATCACGCAAAACCGCTATTATGTGGATAAAACAATGTATATCCCCATGTTGGAAGATCAAGCCAACTATCTGATATTCATCCGTCCGAGACGCTTTGGCAAGAGCCTGCTACTAAGCATGCTTCGTTCATATTATGACCTTTCACAGAAAGATAAGTTCCAGCAACTTTTCGGGAATCTCTGGATCGGGCAGAATACAACTCCGCTTCAAGGCAAATATCAGATGCTTTATCTTGACTTTTCCAAGATTGGCGGCAACATTGATGAACTGCCGCAAAGATTTGATTCGTATAGCGCAGTGCAACTGGATGGCTTTCTGAACCGTTATCGTGAATACTACACGGATGAGTTTATTGAACGCTTCAGCACAGCGGAAAAAGGGATTGATAAACTGCATATACTAGACGATGAAGCACGCCGTCAAGGGTATCCCCTATACCTTATTATAGATGAGTATGACAATTTCACAAATATCGTACTCAACGAGAAAGGAAATGAGATATACCACGCCATCACCCATGCCAGCGGATTCTACAGGGATGCCTTCAAGAATTATAAAGGAATGTTCGACCGTATATTCATGATTGGGGTCAGCCCCGTAACTTTGGACGACTTGTCAAGCGGATATAATATAGGTTGGAACATCAGCACTAATCCACTGTTTAATCAAATGCTGGGATTTTCTGAAGAAGACGTACGTACTATGCTCCGATATTATCAGGAAGCAGGGCAGTTACAAGGAGACATTGAAGAAATGATTCAGGAGATGAAGCCATGGTATGATAATTATTGTTTTGCTCGCCAAAGTCTAAAATCAGATCCTAAAATGTTTAATTGCGACATGGTACTCTATTACCTACGTAATCGAATTCAGTTAGGAGAATCTCCTGAACAGATGATTGATCCTAATACCCGTACGGACTACAATAAGATGAAAAAAACTGATTCAGCTTGACCGTCTTGACGGTAACCGCAAAGGTGTTATCAAACGAATTGCCGAAGAAGGGAAAATCATGACTAACCTATACCAGTCTTTTTCTTCCGATCAAATTACGAATCCGGAAATATTCCCCAGTCTATTATTTTATTATGGTATGCTAACTATCATCGGAACACGTGGAAATCTGACTATCCTGGGAATTCCCAACACGAATGTCCGTAAACAATATTATGAATATATCCTAGAAGAATATCAGAATCACCATTATATCAACCTGATAGATATAGAGATTTTATTCAATGATATGGCTTTTGACGGACAATGGCGACCGGCATTGGAATTCATAGCCAAAGCTTATAAGGAGAATACTTCCGTACGCAGCAGCATTGAGGGCGAACGTAACATTCAGGGATTCTTCACCGCTTACCTTAGCGTGAACGCCTACTACCTCACAATGCCTGAAGTAGAACTGAATCACGGCTTTTGCGATATGTTTCTGATGCCCGATCTGCAACGTTACGCAGAAGTAGCGCATAGCTATATCTTGGAATTAAAATATCTGCCGAAAGAAAAATACAACACCCAAGGCACCGCACAATGGCAGGAAGCCGTTGAACAAATTCATGGTTATGCCGCCGGTCCGAAAGTTCGCCAACTATGTCAGGGAACTCAACTTCACTGCATTGTCATACAATTCTGCGGCTGGGAATTAGTCCGTATGGAAGAGGTTTGATTACAAACTCTTACTGTGATGCCCGGCAAATCGCATGAAAGCTTGAGATAAACCTCCCTCCTGCCCTTGCAGTTGCACAAAATTAAACTCGCGCTGCATGGGCATTCCCTTTATCTCAACTACACGAAAATTACCGGCAACCAGTTCCTTATAAACAGAACGGATAGAAACAATTCCCATACAATCTGTATGTTCCAAAAAAAGCTTGATGCTCTCCGTACTACCGAGATACATCAATACATTCAAAGAAGATAGTTTCAAATTATGGCGTAACAGGGAACGTTCAAACACATCCAACGTTCCTGAACCTCTCTCCCGCAAAACTAAGGGGATATTTGGCAAATCTTCCGGAGCGATCTCATCCGAAACAGCCAATTTACTATGGGTATGAACCACGGCAACCAGTTCGTCTTGCAAAAATGGAGTATACTTCAGATTAGGCAAACGGAAGATACCTTCAACCAATCCCAAATCAATCCGATGTTCTTGTAAAGCAGCTTCCACTCCCCGGGAATTTCCATTAATCAAAGAAAGATTGATCTGTGGAAACTTGGCTATAAAATCCGCCAACAAAGGAGGAAGTACATATTGCGCAATCGTAGTACTGGCACCCAGTTTCAGTTCGCCGATATATTCATTATGCAACAAATGCATCTCATATTCCAACTGTTTATAATCGTCCAAAATCTTTTCGCTATGTTTCAACAATAGTTCTCCGGACTTAGTCAACGAGATCTTACTGCCCTGACGATCGAACAAACGAGTCTGATAATAAGCTTCCAGTTCCTGAATGTGCTTAGTGATAGCAGGCTGACTGACAAACAGCTCTTGCGAAGCCTTCGTGAAACTTAAATTCTTCGCCACGCTCTGAAATACTTTTAAACGAAAATCGGACATGGAAAATAGTGATTAACTTATTAGTGATTAGCGATTAATGACTGAAATGGGTAGCTATGGCTATAATTCATCAGCTCTGATTCCCAACGCCTGCATGACAGGAAAAGCCAACATATCCCATTTATAAGCTACCGGAGTATCCGGTTCGTTCATTCGAAATTGGACAATCTCCTTGCCCTGTACTTCATTCAAAGCATCAGTCACTTTCTTTCCATATTCTTCATTGAAAGATACCAGAATCATTTTTTTTCACATCGGCCGAATCGGCTACAATGGATAATAAGTCTAAAAACAACTCCTCTCTCGACACCATCCCTTCTGACGGAACACTGGCAAACGAATATTCTCCATAAGGGCTTTGAAAAGCAACTCCATTCAACTCTTTCTCCAAGTCAGAAGGCCGGCAATGCGCAAGATTACCCGACTCTTTATCATAAACAAAAAGAAACTGCACTTCATTTTTTCCTTCCGCAATCCCAGCATCCAAAGTCAAATAGGTAGTCAACATCGAAAGATCGATCTCTTGTAAAGAACGTTGCAAAGTCTCTTCGAAGTATCTCTTCATATCCGTAATTACGAAATTCAGGAAAGCAGCATCAATCAGCACCACTGTCTCTGATAATTTTATTTGTGGTTTATCATTCATATCATTAGTCATCAATTAGAAACAGATTTACTCTCATACTATAGGACAAAGATAAACTTTCTTATCTTCTCCGGAAAGAATATTTAAAAAAAAGAGAAATTATCAGGCTATTACTCAATAAAGAGGCGTACCTTTGGAGAAAATTGACAAATTTATTAAATGGCACGATAATGAATAAAAAAAAGAACCAAACTTCGATCGATCTCGATGCGATTATGACCGAAGTATTAAACTTGTTTACACCTGAAGAACAACAGGAAGTGATAGATATATTAAGCAATAACGGATTAGAAAAAATCTACCAACAAATGGAAGAAGCTTTCTATCACTATCAACATCCAGACTATAGCTCGGAAGCAACCCCCATTGCAGCTTACCTGCAAAGGCTTTGGGATATGCAGACATGCAAAGACTACCCATTTGACGAGTTTAAAAAAGATTGCACGACAGTACCCGCTGCCGAATTAGAAAAAGATTTGCGCAACTTTATCCTGCATCTATTTATCCATTATCAAGGACCTCTCGAAAACGCAAAAGAAGAAGACAGGCCTTTTAAGTTATGGTATATCTACTGGGCAATGGAACATTACCGAATGGAATCTTCTTTAAATATCATCTTGGAAATAATGCGGCAAAGTCCGACTTTCCTCGCTTCCTACTGCCACCTCGTACAGGATGAAGCCACCATTGCCATCATTTACCAACTCGGGCAGCACCAATTGCCTTTGCTACTTAGTTTCATGAATGAAGACGGAATCGCTCCTTTCGGAAAAGAAGATATTTGTAGTGCTGTCGCACAAATTGCCATAACCAACCCTGAACGAAGATTGGAAATTATTAACTGGTTCTGCCAATTATTGAATTCTTATTACGATCAGTTTGAGCGTGGGGAAGATAATAATATCGCGATAATTGACTATATCACAAATACGTTGATGAATATCCGTGCCATAGAAACGTTGCCTATATTGGAAAAAATCTATAAACGATTCAAAATACCCAACACATTAACAAGAAAAGGAATCAAAGAGATAAAAAAAGAAATGCCACACGCAGAACTGAAGGGATTGGAGGTGGACAGTATGGAAGAACTAATGAACTTATTGAATGAGTTCTTTGCCTTCAATGAGAATAATGAATTTGATGATAACGAATTTGATGAAGAATACGATGACGAGTTTGACGATGATGAATACGACAACTCTTTCTACATTGGAGAACAAACCCCTAAAAAACTCAATATAAAAATTTCTTTGATTGATTCCGACCCGGAAATATATCGTATAGTGGAAGTTCCTTCCAACATCCGTCTGGAAAGTTTTGCGGATGTCATAAATACCGCAATGGGTTGGGAAGGCTATCACATGCATCTGTTTCAAAAAGGGAAAACAATATATACAACCGAAGAATCCGATGACGAGTTTTTGTTTGATCCCGTTAAAACAGTCAACTCCTACTCGCTCTCTTTAGGAGAGATCCTTACCCGAAAAGGCTCACATATTAAATATGAATATGATTTCGGAGATAGTTGGATGCATCGAATTACCCTGGAATCACAACAAGCATATAAAAAGGACGAAACACAAGGCATCTTTCTCATAGACGGAGCAAATGCATGTCCACCCGAAGATTGCGGAGGAATATATGGTTACCAAGAGATGTTGGAGGCATTAAAACAACCACACTCAAAAGCTGCAAAAGAATATCGGGAATGGCTGGGAAAGAATTTCAACGCACACAAATTTAATGCAAAAAAAGGTAGAAAGAGAGCTTAGAGACTTCCCGATAAGAATCTTCTAACAATCGTTTCTCCACAGAATAGTAAACTTCATTGAAAACCCATCTTATTTTGAAGCCCATCCTATTCTGTGGAGTATATGGTAAATTCGTCAGTCATATCCAGATAAAAAAGGTCATTTTGTCCTTTAACTCCTTAATACTCATGCTATTTTGTCATATTTTTATACTTGGCAAATCTTTTGAGCCCCTTTAGGTGTTATTAAAAACGTGAAATAAGAAAGGAGAACAAAGATATGAACTTTAACAATTTTACCATTAAATCTCAAGAAGCGGTACAGGAGGCCGTAAACCTGGTACAAAGCCGGGGACAACAAGCCATTGAACCTGTCCACATCATGCAGGGAGTAATGAAAGTAGGCGAAAACGTCACTAATTTCATCTTCCAAAAACTTGGTATGAATGGACAGCAAGTAGCTCTCGTGGTCGACAAGCAAATCGACTCCCTGCCGAAAGTATCCGGCGGAGAACCGTATCTAAGTCGTGAATCCAACGAAGTTTTGCAGAAAGCAACACAGTATTCTAAAGAAATGGGCGACGAGTTTGTTTCATTAGAGCCTATCATACTGGCATTGCTGACTGTTAAGAGTACCGTCTCCACGATCTTGAAAGATGCCGGTATGACGGAAAAAGAATTGCGCAACGCTATCAGCGAATTGAGAAAAGGAGAAAAGGTTACATCACAATCCAGTGAAGATACTTATCAATCATTGGAAAAGTATGCTATCAACCTGAACGAAGCTGCCCGTAGCGGAAAACTGGATCCCGTAATCGGACGTGATGAAGAAATCCGCCGAGTATTACAGATATTGAGCCGCCGTACAAAGAACAACCCGATTCTAATTGGTGAACCGGGTACCGGTAAAACGGCTATCGTAGAAGGTTTGGCACATCGTATTCTTCGCGGAGACGTGCCCGAAAACCTGAAGAACAAACAAGTTTATTCACTGGATATGGGAGCACTGGTTGCCGGCGCAAAGTACAAAGGTGAATTTGAAGAACGATTGAAATCAGTTGTCAATGAAGTGAAGAAATCAGAAGGTGATATTATTCTGTTCATTGATGAGATTCACACGCTGGTAGGTGCCGGAAAAGGTGAAGGTGCCATGGATGCTGCCAACATTCTAAAGCCCGCCTTAGCTCGTGGAGAACTACGTTCCATCGGAGCAACAACCCTCGACGAATATCAAAAATACTTCGAAAAGGATAAAGCATTGGAGCGTCGTTTCCAAATCGTGCAAGTGGACGAACCGGATAACTTGAGTACCATTTCCATCCTTCGTGGATTGAAAGAACGTTACGAGAACCATCATCACGTACGTATCAAAGACGACGCAATCATTGCAGCCGTCGAATTGAGTAGCCGTTACATCACCGACCGTTTCCTGCCGGATAAAGCCATTGACCTGATGGACGAAGCCGCAGCCAAACTGCGTATGGAAGTAGATTCCGTTCCTGAAGAACTGGATGAGATTTCCCGTAAAATCAAGCAGCTGGAAATTGAGCGTGAAGCTATCAAACGTGAAAACGATAAACCGAAACTGGAAATTATCGGTAAGGAACTTGCCGAGCTCAAAGAACAGGAAAAGTCCTTTAAAGCTAAATGGCAAAGTGAGAAAACGCTGATGGATAAAATCCAGCAGAACAAGGTTGAGATAGAGAATCTTAAATTCGAAGCAGAAAAAGCCGAACGTGAAGGCGATTATGGTAAAGTAGCCGAAATCCGTTATGGTAAACTTCAGGCTTTGGATAAAGAAATAGAAGATACTCAAAAGCAACTGCGTGATATGCAAGGCGATAAAGCCATGATTAAGGAGGAGGTAGACGCTGAAGATATTGCTGATGTTGTTTCCCGCTGGACTGGTATTCCTGTCAGCAAGATGCTGCAAAGTGAAAAAGATAAACTGTTGCACTTGGAAGAAGAACTTCATCAACGTGTAATTGGTCAGGACGAAGCGATTGAAGCGGTGGCAGATGCTGTGCGCCGTAGTCGTGCCGGATTACAAGATCCAAAACGTCCGATCGGGTCATTTATCTTCCTGGGAACCACCGGCGTAGGTAAGACCGAATTAGCAAAGGCATTGGCAGAGTTCCTGTTTGATGACGAAACGATGATGACTCGTATCGATATGAGTGAGTATCAGGAAAAGCATAGTGTCTCCCGTCTGGTCGGAGCGCCTCCGGGATATGTTGGATACGATGAGGGCGGTCAGTTGACAGAAGCTATACGACGGAAACCTTACTCTGTTGTTTTGTTTGACGAAATAGAAAAGGCTCATCCGGATGTCTTCAATATTCTGTTACAGGTATTAGATGACGGACGACTGACTGACAATAAAGGAAGGGTGGTCAACTTCAAAAATACCATTATCATCATGACTTCAAATATGGGCAGTTCTTATATACAAAGTCAGATGGAGAAGTTGCATGGTTCCAATAAGGAAGAAGTAATCGAAGAAACGAAGAAGGAAGTTATGAATATGTTGAAAAAGACAATTCGTCCGGAATTCCTGAACCGTATTGATGAAACGATTATGTTCTTACCATTGAACGAAAAAGAAATCAAGCAAATCGTACTTTTACAAATTAAAGGAGTACAGAAAATGCTTGCCGAAAACGGAGTGGAACTGCAATTGACAGAAGGAGCATTGAACTTCTTATCGCAAGTGGGTTATGATCCTGAATTTGGAGCTCGTCCGGTGAAGAGGGCTATTCAACGCTATCTGCTGAATGATCTATCCAAGAAGTTACTATCACAGGAAGTCGACCGAAGCAAAGCAATTATCGTTGATGCTGACGGAGACGGATTGGTATTCAGAAATTAAAAGTCATCATTCAAATAGAATGGGACTGTCTAACAAGTCTATAAAATTAAAAATCACTCCTATCAGAGTTTGTTTGAACTCTGATAGGGGTGAAATCGTTAAAAAGAAACATGTTAGGCAGCCCCTTTTTTATATTCCTAAATATGTAATTCGCCGAACTTCCGGTTGGCAATTCGGATGACTCATCACCAAAACATAAGTGCCCGGTTGGGGTATTTCCATAGTCAATGAAGGCAAAGCAAATTTATGTTTGCCTCTTAGTTCTCCCTGTGAATCGTAAAGGAATACCATTGTACCTGCCAACAAACCTGTCAGGCATAATGTCCCTTTTTCATTGTCCAAACGGACGTTTACTTCTTTATTTGTTATTGTCTCCATACCCAACATTAAAAAACGTTATTCAGCATCCACGAGCTATATTCCCAAGAATGGTGAACAGCGACAAAGATACATAAAAAGCATCATTATTTACAATATAAGTAGAAGATATTTATTATTGCAAAAGATTACCCAAATAATACTAATTTTTTCCTAAACCTACAAGTGTTTATATAAAAAAAACATGATAACCACCTTAAATGATTATCATGTTCTTTATTCCTATTAAATAAACTATACAGATTACTCTGCAACTTCTTCTTCCTTAATCTCTCCTTCCGGTTTGAATTCTGTAATTCCATTAGAAATTAAGATGTTATACCAAGCAACCAATTTCTTAATATCGGCTACATATACACGTTCACGATCAAAATTAGGTAATACTTCAGCCAAGTATTCACGCAATTGTTCGGGAGTCGCTTTTTTCGGATCGATAGAAGCCTGCGCTGATTTTTCTTTCTCTTTTATTGACTCCAACACATCATACAAAGGAACTTCTGCATCGTCCGTGTACATTGCTATATCTGCCAAAGAGATAATTTTTTCATTACCATAAGCAGGGAAACGTTTCTTTTCAGCATTGACTGATTCAACAATCAACATATTTTTTCCTTGCGAAATAAGTTTGTATAATCCCGGTTTACCTGAGATAGACAAGATAGTCTTCAACATAGTATATATCCTTTATTTATTAATTATTTTTTGCGGAGCAAAGGTAATGATTATTTTTAGATAGCAAAGAAATAAGCTCCAAAACCTGTGGAATTACCGGTGTTTCATCATCATTCACTATCACGAAATCGGCATGGCTTCTCTTTACTTCATCACTCATTTGAGCTTCGATACGCTTCATCACCAGTTCTCTTGACGAACAGTCCCGCTTTACAGCACGTTCCACTCTCACTTCCAGCGGCGCATATACCATAACCAGAAAATCAACTTCATCCTTAAAACCAGCCTCCACCAGTATTGCAGACTCCATACCCACCAGCAGTTCACTTTTCAACCGGGCAGCCCATTGACGGAAATCTTCTTTCACTTGCGGATGAATAATCTCATTCACTTTCCGCACATGATCCTGATGACCGAACATATAAGAAGCCAACAAAGAACGATTCAACTCTCCACCCTGAAACACATCCTGACCAACCAGATCACAAAGCCCCCGGCGAATCACCGGATCTGTCTGTGTGATTCGCTTTGCTTCTATATCTGATATATAGACAGGTATTCCCATTATTCCGAGTAGTCTGGAAACAACACTTTTTCCACTACCAATACCACCGGTTATGCCAATCTTAATCGCCATTAGAAGTAATTTGTTCTATCAGGAAGTCCACTTGCTCGGGAACAATACGTATTTGATTTATTCCACTTGGAAACGACTTCAATTTAACCGTATATTTATCAGAGCCAAGCTTCAGCAATTCTTCATAAGAAATATTGATGATAAAATCGCTTGCTTTTTATACTGCGGAACCGTTTTAACCCCACTTGAAAAGTAATCTGAACTTTGGAAGGAAAAGTACGTAACACCTTATCTGCCGGAAAAATTAACTCCATGCAATGGCACTTCGACCGTTTTCTCCGTATAAATATCCACCGGGAAAGTCATTTCTACGAAGCCGGAACAAACTTCACTCCTCTTTCAGAAGTCAGCGGAACTCGTCGCCGGGTTGTATCGGATATATTCTCCAAAGTTATATTTTGAGTATATGCAGTTGTTATAGTATCCAAAATTCCTTCCGGAGCATAAACCAATACAGAGTCCGGCTTACAAATGGTGTCAGATACATAATATTGAAGTCCGGCTGTCACTTTCCCCTGAAAACGAACAGGAACCAGCTTGGACTTTCCTTCGGAATAGATATATTCTAATGTATCCGGCTTGATCGATAGGATTTTGGAGGATACATTCAGTTGGCTTAATATTTTTTTCTCAAAGTCGGAAGCATAAATTTTCACATGATTATCTTTTCCTTTATAATCAAGAAAACCTAGATTGACCGGAAAGAAACTTTTTCCCCAACATATAATTGAGAAGCACTGTTCCTTTATCTTTCACTCTGACACGAAGTTCGGAAGGAGGTTCCGAAGTCAACACTACATTGTTAGGAAGATCTTTCATTCGCACCGGGATAGAAAACTCCGCTTCATAATCATTATTGAGCGTCTGAAGCAACCAGAATCCACCGGCTATCAGGAAGAAAAATAAAAAACTTAAGAACTCTCTGCTCTTATCACTGAGCAGAAAATCCTTAATTTTCTTAGATAGTTTTAAATATGTATATTTTATATTCCTACGATCAAACATAGGCATTTTATTTACCAAACTATTTATTTAGACTGATTGCTAGCCGCTGAAGCATCAGCGAATATAGAATTCTTGTCTATTTTAATCTTTACATTAGAAGCAATCTCAAGTACTATATAGTCGTCAGTAATTTCCTTGATTGTTCCGTGGATACCACCTGCAGTAATCACATTCTGATTTACCTGAAGAGTATTTACGGAAATTAGCTATTTCTTTCTGCTTCTTATTTTGAGGACGGATCATAAAGAAATACATGATAACAAACATAGCTATCAGCATGATCCACATCATACTTCCACCTCCGGCAGCACCGGCAGGAGCTTGCAATAATACAGTCAATACGTTCATAAATAATCTGTTTTAGTTTCTACTATATGGACAAAGGTATCAGTTTTTAGTCAACTTACCTTCTTTTTTTAATTGATTAACTATTCCATCCAGCGTACCGTTGATAAAGCTACCGCTTTTAGCTGTGCTATACAACTTCGCAATCTCTACATATTCATTTAACGAAACACTGACCGGAATGTTCGGGAAACTAAGAATTTCTGCTAATGCAGTCTGCATAATGATTACATCCATAAATGCGATGCGGTCCAAATCCCAGTTTTTTGTATTCTCACTCACCAAATGACGATAATAGTCAGAATTCAAAATGGTGCGACGGAACAGACGACGTGCAAACTCCTGATCTTCGTCATCCTTAAATTCCGGAAGCAGTTCCTGGTTGGCCCCCTTCTTTTCATCAAAGCGTTTGATTGTTTTCAAGACGAACGTGTCTACAATTTCTTTATCATCATTCCAGTACAGACTCTGGTCTTCCAATACCTGGTCAAGAGAATCATTATTAAAGATGTATGTCTTATAGATTTTTCTCCACAGTTCACGATCAGCTTCGTATGAGTTGTCATCAGAAGCCATATAATCTTTATAGATATCGGTTTCTACAATTTTCTCATAAAGCTCTTTGATAAAGTCCTGGTCGTTTGTCCAGGTTCTTTTCTGATTGGCTATAAACTCGGACAATTGTTTATTGACTTCCAATTGAGCAATAAACTTGTTATCTACGAACTTCCTGTTGGGATACAACTCCTCTGTCGTAGGTGCCAATTTAGCTTTTGCCGCATCAATACGTTTTTGTGCATACTCTGTCAATGCTATCATCAGCATTAGCAAATAGTTGTAAAGGTCATACGCCTTTGAAAGACTAAAGAATAACTCTTTCTCCGCTGAGTCTAAATTTTTTACTGCCATTCTGATAATAAGCATATACAATCTGTATAATCTTAAGACGAATAAGAACTCTGTTGATCATAATTCAAATTAATACTGTTGTTATCGAACTGCAAAAGTAGATATTTTTAATGAGTTTCCACTAATAAATCACATTTTTTAATGCAGTATTTGATTCTCTGCGCTTTTTCTTTTGACAGTTTAAAAAAAATATCCAATTTTGAAGCCGATTATAAACGGACCGAAAGATATGGAAGATTTAAAAAAGAAAATGAGCGCAGACATGAATGATAAGGAGATCGTATTCTCCAAGTCCATTAAGGCAGGTAAACGCATCTATTACCTCGACGTAAAAAAGAATCGTAAAGATGAAATGTTCCTGGCTATTACAGAGAGCAAAAAAGTGATAACGGGAGAAGGCGATGATTCTCAAGTTAGTTTCGAGAAACACAAAATCTTCCTATATAGGGAAGACTTTCAGAAGTTTATGGCAGGACTCGAAGAAGCAGTGAATTTCATTGAGTGCAGCGACGCAAACGAATATATCGCCCGCCTGAACATCGAAGCTGATGAAGAAAATGAACGGAAAGCAATCGAAGAAGCCCGGGAAAACAAATTGGAGAGCGAAATTAAGATTGATATTGACTTTTAAGAAAGTAACTCTTTGATATTTCAAAAAAAAGATGTACTTTTGCACCGCTTTTTTGCAACATCGTGTGATAATCCACATCGTGTGATGGTGAATTAAGCAAACTAACTTAATTTAGAGTAACACAAATTTTTAAAGAAATGAAATCAATTGAAGTAAAAGGAACTGCAAGAACAATTGCAGAACGCTCTTCAGAACAAGCAAGAGCTTTGAAAGAAATTCGTAAAAACGGTGGTGTACCTTGTGTACTTTACGGAG
>ENA-OQAB01000872-OQAB01000872.1-human-gut-metagenome-genome-assembly--contig:-NODE-872-length-15150-cov-2.372895_pt1 | contig 15150 bp, 14 predicted proteins | sample MGYA00242490_ERZ504517 | MGnify/ENA primary metagenome ERZ504517 (study PRJEB26092, sample SAMD00036298) | human gut metagenome | host: Homo sapiens | study: EMG produced TPA metagenomics assembly of...
ATTTGTGAAACAAAGAAAGAATGCAGAAAGTGAACCAGTTAGAATTAAGAAGTTTGCGAGATTCATTGCCATAAGCGGACTTTCTGCTTGTTTGAACCCAGACCCAGATAGTAGGTTAACATCCATTGTTAAGGTAGTTGGGTTAAGTTCAAACCCTTTCTTTCTTAAATCAGTAAAAGACAAAAGTATGGAAAATTTTTATTTTATCGGTGTGGACGTGTCGAAAAAGAAGCTGGACTTCTGCGTAATGTTTGAGGGAAAGGTTGTACATGAAGAAGAAACAAGCAACCATCAAGGCGCGATCATGTCGTTGCTGCATCACTTGGAAGAGGATTATGGGATAGCAAGCGGTCAAATGCTTGTCTGTGCGGAGCATACGGGGCAGTACACGTTCCCTTTAGCTTGTGCCTGCAAAGCCGTGGAATGCAAGCTTTGGCTTGAAAACGCAGCGGAAATCAAATACTCCTCCGGTGTACAACGGGGAAAGAATGACAGGGTGGATGCCAAGCGCATAGCCATCTATGCCAGTCGTTTTCAGGCACAGGTTACAATATATCGAACGCCCTCCGGAAGGATATTGAAAGTTGAAGCAGCTTGAGTCTGAACGCACCTTGTATGTGACGGATTTAGCCAAATACAAAGGACAGATGAAGGACCAAAAGGAGTATATGCCCAAATCCCTGTACGAACGCAAGATGAAGCGTTTGCAGGCATTGATGGACGACTTAGAGGAAGCCATACAATCCATTACTGACGAAATGGATGAAGTAATTGCCTCCTGCCCTGTATTGTTCAGGCAGCGGGAACTGCTAATGTCTATAGACGGTGTTGGGCGTGTAGTAGCAACCAACATGATAATCGCAACGGAAGCCTTTACCCGTTTCGGTGATCCGAGGAAATTCAACTGTTATGCCGGAGTAGCCCCTTTCTCTTATTCTTCCGGAAGTTCCCAACACTCGAAAGCACGAGTGTCACACCGAGCGGACAAGGTGATGAAAAGATTGCTGCATTTGGCTGCCGTGGCTGTAACGCACCGGATTGGAGGTGAACTGAAGAAGTATTACGAAAGAAAAGTTGCCGAAGGCAAAAACAAGATGTCCGTAATCAATGCGCTACGAGCAAAAATCGTGGCGAGGATGTTTGCGGTCATCAAAAGAAATGAGAGATATAAACCTATTTTATCATAAATAACTTGCAAAAATCATAGTAGTATGGCATTCTTTTCCTTTAATATTCTTCCGCTTATTAGTACAACAGACAGCTAGAATACAAAATCCTATCAAAAACACCGGTCCGATTCTCATAAATAATAAGTAAAAACAGTGATTCAATATGGAGACAAAAATCATATTTTCCCTTCACTTATGCCTGTAACGCCTCTGTTCCTAAAAACACATCAGACATAGCCCATCAGTCATCCCCCAACGGGACAGCCGAGAAACTCTTATATTCCCTGGTCTGCCCCATCACAACCACAGGATTCTCAAAGGTTTCATATATGCTCAATACTGAAGAACTGATCCTGTCAATCTGCCAGTAGCAGTAATCCAGAAGAAGATATCTGTTATTGGGAGTGATAAAATCATATCGGAAATAATGTACATGCTCTTCCACTTCCTCACCATCACACGTCGTCCGTGATTTACAGGAAGCCTTACCATTCAGCCCGAACTCATAATGTTCACAGACTTCCGCATCCCTGCCATCCTCAGTACGTATCTGAAATGTTCTCTCCCATGCATAACCGGTCAGATTGGTAACAATGGTATTGCTATCCTCCCCGTAATGTTCATCAATACAACCTGCAAGAAACAGTACACATATAACTGTCGAGCCCAATAATCCAATTAATGTTTTTTTCATAGTCCGTCACTTTTTATTTTATTGAATGCCTGTAAAAACGGTAAGTTGCAGCTTTCATCTGATAGTCCGGCATTTATACCGATACCGTTCTTATTCATTGCAACATATTTTTCAATTTAACCGAATCAGCCTTGTATCGGAAATTTCGACTTTTCACTTATACAGAACCAGCTAAACGCTTTTGTTTATAATTCCTTGTCCATTTTGATGAACATTCCAAACATACATGTATTTTACCAAAAAAGCAACAATGTCAAGAACCTTTTTTTATTGGAAAACATTTTTTCAAACAAACCATACAAAGCACTTTCACATACACGAAATATGACAGATCTTTCCACATAGAATATCACCTGCCACATACTATCCTTGTAACTTGCCTTTATTACTCATCATCTGTAATGGAGTACAATCCTTATATTGGTCCCATCACCTGCACCTTGCTCCTTCCGCTTCCGGTCTTCACCACCTGCACCTGCGCGGGGATACGTTCCATCATCTCCGCCACATGGGAAATCACCCCTATCTTACGCCCTTGCATCTGCAACCGCTCCAAAGCATCCATCGCAATGCGCAGAGTGTCCATATCCAGCGATCCGAAACCTTCGTCAATAAACAACGATTCCACATTCATCCGGTTGGAGGACAAGGAAGACAAGCCCAATGCCAAGGCGAGAGATACCAAGAAAGATTTCCCCCACCCGAAAGGGAATGGACACTGCGCACCTCACCCATCATATCAAGATCCACAATCTGCAAGGCCAGCGTGTCAGGAATGCGTTGCAGTTCGTAACGGGGGGCAAGGTCTTGCAAATGCCTGTTGGCATAAAGCAAAAGGACATCAAGCGTATAACCTTGGGCTATTTCCTTAAACTTGGCGCCAGTCTGGGAACCGAACAGTTCGTTCAGTTTCGCCCAATTCTCGTAGATAGAGTTTTTTTCCTCCAACTCTTTCTCGATGCCGGCTATGCGTTCCTTACCTTTTATATGGTTCTGTATCGTCACCTCTATTTGGGCCAAACGTCCGGTTTCCATTTCTTTGGCAGCAGTGCAGGCAGTCAATGTTTCAATCAGCGACTCCTTGTTTTCCGTGGTATCCGGTTTCAGAGGAGCTTGCTGATGCTCCTCCCTTTTCTGCCTTCGCTCCGCAAGGACCGCCTGAAGAGTGGTTTCCTTCTCTTTCAGTGTGCCCAACGCTTGTTTCTCAGCCAGTATCCAGCTTTTGTCTTTGGAAAGCAATTGTTCCAACTCGGCATACGTTTCCTTTTGAAGCGTGAGCCACTCGTTTATTTTCAGTTCGTCTTGTTGCAAGACAGCAGTCAGACGGACTAATTCCTTTTCCAACTGTGCGGTCTGTCCTTTGTAAGATTCCGCCTGCACAGTTAAAGAATGATGCAAGTTCATGGCTTTTTCCAGTTGTTGTTCCAGTTCCTTTTGCCGTCTTGCATGGGTTGCAACCACTGTTTCGGTGGATTCACCATTCAGCAGGGAAGACCGCAGACGAGCACGTTCGTTCAATTCTGCCTGCTGTCTTTCTTCTTTTTGTTTCTTTTCTTCGTACAAACCAATGGCATTGGCTTCTTCTTTTTTCAAACTATCTCTTTGGGCTGATTTTGAGGTAAGAGCCTCTTTTATTTCGGTCTGCTCTTGCAAACGGGCATTCCATTGCCTGCCGAATTGCTGGACATAATGTTTCAATGTGCCCTGCTCCAACAAATCTTTCCAATTGGGAATAATGGATACGTATGTTTCTACTTTTTTCAGCGTATCATCAACTTGCGCCACATAATTTTCAATCAATGCGGAAAGACGGGCCATCTCCAGTTGGCGGGCATTCAGCGTGTTTTTCAGTTGTTCCGTTTCTTTAGCAACCTGTTCTTTCGCACGGTTCAGTTCCTCTTCCTGCAAGGATTGGACATTGGTCTGTTCCCTCATCGGATGATGGAAACTCCCGCAGACCGGGCATGGCTTTCCTTCCTCCAACTGCTCACGAAGCAACAGCACCTCTGCCGGCAACAGTCGGTTCAGACGCTCGGCTTCCTGTTGTACCGATTTTAACCGCTGTTCCTCCGCTTCACTCGCTTTCTTTACTTTATCCAGCAGTTGACGGTTCGATACGCTTTGCGCCCTTGCCATTTCCAGATTAGTAAGCAAGCTGGTAATCAGTTCAACGGCAGGAATCAATTGGGAATAAGCGGTATATCGTTCAAACCAGGTTTGCAAGGCGGTTTGCTTCTCCATCAACAAACTTATATCCTTCTCTGTCTTACAAACGGATTGATGCAGATTATCTTTAGCCTGCAATGCCAAAGCCGCTTCTTTCTGACTTTCCGCTAATTGCTTTCTATTTTCCACCAACTGCACATCCAATGCTCTGGCTTTATCCAATTGCGGTTCTTGCTGCGACAAATAGGTCTTAAATTCCGCCAGTTCTTTCTGAGCGGCTTCCCACTGCACGTTCGCGGAAGTCTGTAAAGCCGCATTCTGCCGGATGGCAACCTCTATTTCGCCTAACCGGGAACGACCGGCATCTATCTGCTTCCGGGCGTTACGCTGTTCCATATACACATCGCGGATATCCTGAGCCTGCTCTATACGGGCCAACAGTTCATAACGCGGACGGGCGACTTCTATTTCTTTTCTGATGCCGGAAAGTGATTCTTCCGCCTGTATGCATCCTGTATTCAAGCGTCCTTCTTCTTCCAGCCATTTCAACTTGCCGGACAACGCCTCCTCTTTCTTCTTCGAAACGGACAAGCGGACTTGTAATTCTTCCTTTTCAGCCGAAAGTTGCTGTAATTGCTCATCTGTCAGCAACTCAATGCCTTTGATACGTTCCTGCAATAATTTATATTCACTTTCCGCCCGCTTGGTGCGTTCATAAATAGAAGCAGAGATACGCGAGTAAATTTCCGTTCCGGTCAGTTTTTCCAAGATTTCGGCTTTATCAGGCTGACGAGCCTTCAGGAAGGTAGCAAAATCTCCTTGAGCCAGCAACACAGAGCGGTTGAACTGTTCGAAAGAGAGTCCGATCAGTTCACTGATGCGGGATAATAATTCGGTCTTCGTCCCTTGCTGTTCCACTCCGGAAGTAAGGTTGGTCAACGTCATTTCCACTTTTTGCAAGGAACCGCTAACCTTCCCACGCGAACGTCGCACCGTCCAGCGTGAACGGAACACCTCTCCTGTCAAAGCGACGAAATCCACTTCCGAATACCCCTCGGCAGTACCCCGGCGAAGGATGGAACGGCTATCGTTCTGTGCAATTCCTCTGTCGGCAACATCCATGACAGAGACGTTATTCTCTTTCGCCTTGTTCATACGTGGCGTACAGTCAAACAAAGCCAGACACAAAGCATCCAGCAAGGTTGATTTTCCGGCTCCGGTACTGCCCGTAATGGCGAATATACCTGCCGAACACAAAGGTTCGACGGTAAAGTCTATCATAAATTCACCTTCCAATGAAGCCAGATTCTTTCCTCTTATCGCTACTATTTTCATACTCCCGCCTCCTTGATTACACTTTCCAGCAATTGTTTCATGGTATCGGGCATCTCCGTCCCTCCATATTTCCGTTTAAAGACATCCAGTGCCATATCCAGCGGACGGATGGTTTGCAACTCCTCGTAGGAAGTGGCGACAATGCCGCTTGCCTTTTTTTGTGGAAGCATAGCGGCGATGCGTGCCAGGCGGACCGCTTTTCCTTTCAACGCTTCCTCTATCTTATACTTATAAGAAGGTTCCGGCTCGGTCATCAAAATCTTTATTTCCAGATAGGGTGACCGCAACGTGACATCCCCATCGGGCAAATCGCCGATGGCTTGCAGCACTTCTTCCAGCGGACGGGCCTGACGGGGAATACTCATCACGTCGGCTAGCGGTTCAAATGCCAATCTCTCTATGCCGGTACCCTCAGCACTTATCGTTATCATGACCACTCCCGAAGCATTGTTCCTCTCAGCAAAAGACATGGGCATAGGAGTTCCGGAATAACGCACATTCTCCCGATGGAACACACGCTGGGAGCGATGCAGATGCCCCAATGCAGTATAGGCGATAGCCTCATCAAAAGCATCGGGGGATACACATTCCAAGCCTCCGATAACGGTACGTTCCGAACGGTCGTCCTCCGAGATTTCCGAGCCGGTGGCTTGCAGATGTCCCATGGCGATAACGGGAAGTCCTTTCTCCTTCACTTCATTGAAAAGCTGCTCATAAAGCAGTTGGACTCCTTTGAGTAATTTTCAGCCGAAGGATAATCCCCCTGACGCAGATAGGGAACGGCAAGGCAATAGGCGGTCACTTCCCCTTCTGTGTAAAGGGGGACAATGAGGTGTTGCAAGTCTATATCACCTTCCGCATTGCGGCGCACGACACCGCGAACGGTGACATTCATATTCTCCAACAGGGGATTGGGAGCCTCCAGACGGGCTGCCGAGTCATGATTTCCGGCAATGATGATAATTTGCAAAGAAGGGTTCTCGGACGTAACTTCTCTTAGAAAACGATAATACATTCGTTGTGATTCCGCCGAAGGATTCGGGCTATCGAATACATCACCTGCTATCAACAATACATCTATTTCATGCTGTCTTATCTGCTGTTTCAGCCATTCCAAAAAATGGAGATGCTCTTCCCGCCGGTCGTATTCATAAAAAGTCTGGCCCAGATGCCAGTCTGCTGTATGGAGAATTTTCATTAGCTGTTCGGTTTGTTTCCTGCAAAAATAGGAAAACTAAATGAAAAAAGGTATTTCTTTTAGGTACAACCTCTAAATGAAAACTATTTTTCATGCAGAAAACAAGCAGACATGCCACCTTTTCGCTATCTTTGCCATACGAGATAAATAATAAGAAGAAAGGAGAACGTCATGAGTACAATCACATTGGAATCAATACAAAACGAACTGATTCGGGAAATCCTGGACATCAAGAATGTAAAGGTGTTGGAGTCTGTAAGGAAGACTCTTGTTCATGCTAAAAAGGAAATGGAATCTGTTTCTACCATGGTGGCAGAGGATGAAGAACCCTACATGACCAAAAGTGAAATAATGGACGGGCTGTCCGAGGCTTGCAAAGACATCAAACTGATGCGTGAAGGAAAGCTGAAAGGCCGTCCCATAGAAGAATTGCTCAATGAACTATAAAATCAAAGTATATCGCCACTTCGAAAAAGATGTTAAGAAACTTTCCAAGCGATATAAATCATTGAAGCAAGACTTGACAATTTTAGCCGCAGAACTCATGCAGAACCCTGACATGGGTACTGATTTAGGCAATGGCCTACACAAAGTACGCATGAGTATAGCATCAAAAGGAAAAGGGAAAAGAGGTGGAGCAAGAGTGATCACTCTCATCGCCACTCTATCCAAAGAAGAAAAAGAGATTGGCTTACATTTCATTTATGATAAATCAGAGCGTGAGAATATCACTGATAAAGAGTTACAAGCGGTCTTGAAAGACAACGGAATTATCTGAAAAGACGAACCGGTCATGCCAACTGAGGCATGGCCGGTTCGTATATCTATCATCATTCAGCCACCAGCCGCACCTCATAAATATGCGGAGTCACTTTCTCATTTCCTTTACCGATCTTTATCTCCAGTTGCTCATTGGATTGCATAGATGCAGGTACATCAAATATCCCAACCGATACATCCGAAACCGGTTTACCAGCCAATCGTCCTACTTCCTGCCCGTTTATCCATACTTTTGCATCCTTACGAATCTCGGAACGGAACCGGATACGCACTTTATTGACCTGCTTTCCGTTCGTCTTCATACGATAACTGAACCAACCGGCCGCCTCACGCCAGTGAATCCCTTCATCATCCCCCGTACGGGAATTCTCCATCCGGATGAAATGGTCGCTTTCCGGTTGCTGTTCCCCACAAATCACTTTATCGGCGGTCATACCATCCAATGCGGCACGCTCCTTTTCCTCTTTTGCCAACTGTTCCTGCCTTGCCTGCAACTCCTGTACGGACAGCACAGGCCAATAGACCATATACCGGCACTCGTATAAACGGAAGAACGGTTCCACAGTCATACCCTCATAGCGTTCGGGATAAACTCCGGACAATGTAAATGTCAACGGCTTACCTTCCACTTTTTTCAGATGAGAAAGAAGATTGTTCTTATCCCCCCACAATGACAGGCATCGTTTGTAAAGGCAGGCGCGGTCCGGCAGCAATGTGTCCGCCACGACTGTCATCGGCAAACATGCCATCCTGATTTTGCTTGCCCAACCGGGCGGCCAGCACAATCGGTCCGTATAAGATGGAATAGTTGGCAGAACCATCCGGCAGTACAATGGCACGCAAATGCATCGGCAGTTCCAGCCTTACTTTGTCACCTTTTGACCAAGTACGGTTCAGGCTAACATATCCCTCTTTGACCGTTACGTTCTGCCGTTTACCATTAACAGACAAGCGTAATGCTTCCGGCTTCGTCCATTCGGGAATACGGAAAAGAAGGTAAATTCTTTCTTTCCCTTTTCCGGAGAAATAACAAGAGTACTCCCCCTCCTCATCGGGAAAAGCCGTCTGTTGCTCAATTTGGGTATCTCCCCAGCGCAAGGTAGACGGAATGAAAAGATTTGACATACAGATTATTATCCTTGTGTCCATAAATCATTTCACCATAACGGGCATGATTTTCCATCCCCGATCCCACACAACACCAGAAACTGGTCTGAGGCTGCGAATAGACCCTGTAATGACCGGCACGCATCGGGGTAAAATAAACAAATCCGCCTTGCACAGGATCTTGCGTGGAAAGGATATGGTTATAAAGCGCCCGTTCGTAATAATCCATAAAATGACGTCCGCACTCGTTTCATACAGCATTTTTGTAAGGCGGAGCATATTGTAGGTGTTACAAGTCTCAGGCCCCTGCTCGCTGGTGAGCATACTGCTGAAATCATCAGCCGGATGAAAATGCTCACGCACACTGTTACCTCCGATGGTGATGCTTCGATGGTTTACCACTGTTTCCCAGAAATAGCGGGCGGCCTCGCTCCAATCTCGGTTGCCTTCCAAATCGGCAATACGTTTGAAACCTATCACTTTCGGTATTTGGGTATTGGCGTGCATACCAGTCAGTTTATCCTCCTGTCTCAACAAAGGCTGCAACACGGTGTGATGAGAAAATTGGTGAGCCAGTTTCAAGTAGCGTTTGTCGCCGGTGATAGCGGCCACATCGGCAAATGTTTCGTTCAGCCCTCCATGTTCGCTGCGCAGCATATCCTGTATCTGTTCATCGCTCAACTTGGATACCAGACGAATCATCCAGTCCGTGAGTTTCACCAACATTTCCTTTGCCTCCCGGCTATCGGTCTGAAGAGTTGCATCACGAAGGCCGGCATATATTTTATGAATATTGTAAAGAGGAACCCAGCGGTCGTTCAATCCGAAACCGGACGCGCGAATGTTTCCTTCCTCTATTTCTTTCCACATTTTGCGCCCGTTTGGAACTCCACACAGATAACCGTCACCGGCGGCATCCTGGCAGCGTTTCAGTTCACTTATCATATAATCCAGACGCGCCTTGATCTCCTTATTTCCCGTAGCGGCATACATATAGGAAAGGGCCGATAAATAATGTCCGCCAATATGACCGTCCAGCCCTGTATTTTCCCAATTGGTATAATTTTTAGCTTTAGGGGAAAGACCAGCCTCCTTCAAATAAGGAGCTAACAGACGGTCGGGGTCTATTCCCAGCAGATAACGGATATCCATATCCTCTGCGTGTTTGAAAGGGCTGGCGGTGAGCCGCACATCCCTGACCGGAAAACTTTCTACTTTTGCGGGTAGCTGAGCATGCAAAGCTACAGAAGCTATAGCAAAAACGGAAGTGGATAAAATGGTTTTAAGTAAATTCATAATGTATTTTATCGTTTCTTTATTTATTCTGCTGGATATTCAATATGAACATTCTAAAGTTTCACCTCAATTGCTGTACCGGTATAATTCACCATCTTTCCTCCCTTCAATGTTTTATCGCCTTCTCCTGATCTATGATTTACGAGAACTACTTTGAACTTCCTCTTTTCCAACATTCCGGGATATCTTCCTTCACGGTCGCTGATGTGCAAAGTACGGTTACTATCATCCCAACGGAAAGTGATAGTAGAATAAACTCCCTTTTCATAATTGTAATTATCGTTCTCATCCTCATAAAGAATAAAAGTTGCATTAGCACCCGGATAAACACGAATCTCCAGGTCATCCCAACTTTTTTCTGTGGCATACTGCACCGCAGGCCCCCAAGGAATTATAGAACCGGCACGGATATAAACAGGCATGATATCAATAGGTACTTCACGCTGTATGGTTTGGCCACCAGCCAACTTTGCCCCAGTCCAGAAATCAAACCAGTTACTTCCCTCAGGCAAATATACATCCGTTTTCTCTATTTTCCGCATATTTTTCTGATAACCATTCTGTTTTTTATCCTGCCATGTATAGAGAGAATCAGTTACCGGACGTACTAAAAAAACTACGTCCGAACATATACTCCGTATCCATATCAAGTACTTTCTTGTCTTTCGGAAAATCCATCACCAAAGGACGAATAATGCTGCCTGCCTTATTTGTTACTTCCCAAGTAGTACTATATAAATAAGGTAATAAGCGATAACGCAAATGGGTATATTTCTCCAATGCATCATAAGCCCAATCACCTTTATCGCCGAACTGATAGATCTCTACAGCAACAGGACTGGAATTATGAGAACGCATGATAGGTTGGAAAGCTCCCACTGATACCAACGGACGTGTAACTCATGATAAGCAATATTATTAACATCATTATTATATTTCCAAGCAAAAAATCCTCCCAAGTCAGTGTTCCAGTAAGGAATACCACACAAAGAATAATTCAGGCCAGCTGCCAGTTGCTTGCGCATCACTTCCCAAGTAGAAACGACATCTCCACTCCATGAATGTGAAGCATAACGCTGCTGTCCCAAGAATGAAGAACGGGTAAGTAAGAATACCCGCTTGTCGGAAGTGGTAGCACGCTGGTGCTCATAAACACCTTTATTGGACATCAAAGGAAAAGCATTGTGAACTCTTCGGAAAGAACCTAAATAAGTTTTTGTATCAAAATCTTTATCTTGAATCTCCAGATGATCGGGTTCGGTAGAATCCAACCACCAGCCGTCCATACCTAGATCAAAGATATTCTTTTTCATTTCATTCCAATAAATACTTCTTGCTACAGGATTGAACGGATCGTAAGGTTTCACTCCGGCTTTAGGCGGCCAAGTCTCAAAATGAAGCAAAGCATTCAGACTGTCCATCTTATGATACATCTCTGTCCACGGACCAAAAGAGGCCCATACAGAAATCATGATATGCGCATTCCGCTTGTGTATATAGTCAATCATTTCTTGAGGGCTTTTTATTCTTGGAGTACCATAACGTGCATCCGGATTCTCACCATTCGGAAGATATTTCATGTATTCTTTGTCGCCCATCTTATTAATATAGCGAGGATTCTGGAACTTCATGGAGTTCCAGTTAGAATCACATCCCCAATACTGCCAATCCTGAATGATTCCATCCAAAGGAACTTTCCGATCACGGTATTCATCAACCACTTCGCACAGTTCATCCGGACTCTTATAACGCTCGCGGCACTGCCAGAATCCAAGTGTCCACAGCGGATAAAGAGGAGCCTGCCCGGTCAAATCACGGACTCCGGCTATCACGCCGTCCGCATTGCTACCATAAATGAAATAATAGTCGGCACAATCGCCCACTTCAGAATCGAATGACATTTCTTGCGGATTATCCGTAAACATAGTTGGGGAATAATTGTCCCAATAAAGTCCGTAACCTTTCACTGAATGAATAAAAGGAATACAGATACTCATATTCTTGTTACGAAGAAAAAGTTTTTGATTGCGCTGATTCACTTTTCCAGTCTGTTGTTGCCCCAATCCATAAATCACTTCATCCTTATCTAATAAAAAAGCCTGCCGGACATTGTAAGAAAAAGTACCCGCATCATCAAACGGGGTGAACTGTGTTCCATAATCCTTGTCTTTTAACAACACCCTTCCGGTTGCATCATAGAAATTGATTCCACCTGTAGATGAATTTACCTCTACTTGTAATGCATCCGACTTTAAACGAATATACTCTTTATTCATTGCAAACTCCACAAAGGTCTCCTCAGGCTCTTTCATTACTACAAGGCTCTTCTTGTCATACGAACTTCCCTCCGGTGTCTTATAAACCCGGACAATGGATGGAGAATAAAATGCCACTTCAACATCTATACCTTGTACAGTAGTCTTAACTCCTTGCGGCATTTTCTGATAGCTCTGTGCCTGGGAAAATAATCCCAGACAGAGGAGCAACAAACTTATTGAAATCTTTTTACTCATAATTCTTTCTAATTTAATGTAGAAAAGAAAAAACAACCTTTTCATCCTTAAAAAAACATCCAATAAATACTATTTAGAATATCCCGGATTCTGTTTCAGATTACTATTGGTCAACAATACTTTATTTGGAATAGGATACAGATTTTTGGTTTCATCACTCTTATCATGAGAGAACCAAGCTTTTGTAGTGAAGATGCCAAAACGAATCATGTCCTGACGGCGGCGTCCTTCCTGACAAAACTCCCAACCAAGCTCATCAAGGAAACGACCATATTTAATATCCGTTCCTCCATCATGTTCTGTCTTATAACTATCTCTCCGACCATAATCATATACACTTCCTCCCATCAGTTCCGCGTCTGTAACTTGCGCTTTTTCAGGTTCATTCTTGAAGGCGCGTTCACGTACCTGAGTCACCAAAGCACCTGCTCCCGATTTGCCCAAACGCATCAATGACTCCGCTTTCATCATCAATACATCCGCATATCGTAACAACGGCCAGTCATTGCTCAAACGGTTGGTTATACCGGTGGCATATTCAAATTTACCCCAACGGAACCCATCATCCACATCCGACTGATCAATAGAGGGGACATCTACCGTATAAATCAATGGTTTTCCATCAATACTACGCTTCAAGATTTCACCGGAATAGGTATATTGCTGACCTTGAATATAGTTATCCTCTAAACGTGCATCATCCTCATCAAAAGAATTAATAAACTGAGGCACTGCGCACACGCCTCCCCAAGGACGTGCAGTCAATTGGTAAGTATCTTGATTCTCAGGTGCTAAAGTGTACATATGAAAATCAAAATCATTCCATCCTGTCACATAAATTTCATCAAACGGCAATGCAAAGATAATTTCTTTAGAATTCTCATTATGCGTTACAAAAACATCCTTCTGATTATTCTCCAATGCATATTCTCCGGACTTCTCGGCATAATTAATCACGATATCACACTCGTCAATACATTTCTGCCATTGAGCAGTACCCGACCAAACTTCAGCATTCAAATACATTTTGGCCAGCAATGTATGAGCCGCCCACTTATTGAAACGTCCATAATAATAACCTCTCGGCGTTTCGGACAACAAATCCATATTCTCCGTTATTTCTTTCACAATAAAGTCAAAGACCTCTTTACGAGTAGACTGTTGCGGCAAAGAAGTATCTTTAAAATCTGTCACAATGGGCACATTAACCATACAAATTCAATCAAAAATATAATAATATGAAGCCCTCAGTACTTTCAATTCGGCAATCAACTTTTCTTTCGTTTCTCCATCCACACTGATCACACCTTCTTCTATCTGAGATAAAATACGGTTACAGGTATTCACACCATTGTACGTACGTTCCCATCCTTGAAGCACACCGTCATCCTCGGTAGTCCAAGTATGCTGATGCCATCTTTTATAGATATAACCGTCTACCCATCCAATACCATCACGGGCAGGAAGAACATCTTGATCCGCACACAATTCCTGTGCACGAACCACTCCGTTCCATTGCAGCAACGTTTTCACGCCAAGGTATATAAGCGGCATTTACCAGATAACTGACATCTTCCTCCGTTTTCGGTACGTAATCCTCAGACACTACCTGTCCATAGCTCTCATGCAGTAAATCAGTACAAGCTGTATTTCCCAACAATGCGGCTGTCATCAGTCCCATTGTCCATAATTTTATATTTGTTTTCATCTTCAATTCCTTTTTAGTTCATTAAAATTTCACATTAACGCCGAAAGTAAATGAGCGCACACTCGGATATCTGTCACGTGTATCATACCCCGGAGTCAAACCATCTGTTGATACTTCCGGATCAATACCTTTATATCCGGTTATAGTCAAAGCATTCAATACCGAACCATAAATACGGAGTGACTTTATATATTTACCTACCTGACCGAAGCTATATCCCAAAGTGATATTGTCAATCTTCCAGTAGTCACCATCTTCTACATAATAGCTATTGAATTCCGGTTCCACTTCCGGACTCAACGTATGCTTGCCAAATACCAAGTCATTCACAGACTTCAAACGATTTTCAAAACGGCTGTTTTTTACATTCTCATAATTCATACGTCCACCATTGATTATCTGGAAACCAAACGCGCCACGCATCGTCACATTCAAGTCGAAGTTTTTATAACGAAGAGTATTGTTCCATCCCGCATACCATTTAGGAAGACCGTTACCAATAACATGCTTATCTTCGGGAGCATGAGTAAAATCTTTATAGTTCACCAACTCACCATTCCTGTCTTCGTAGATCCAACGACCTTCACTGTCCACATCTACTACTTTAAAGCCATAAAAATTACCGATGCTTTCACCTACCTGTACTCTGTGAGAATCGGCTACCTGACCGGAGTATTCCACTGTACCCGTATTAAAATAGTCATAATCCGACTTAAAGATGCTGCCAGACAAACTGATTAGCTTATTAGAGTTCAAAGAGAATGTTCCGGTAGTGCTCCATTCAAAATCTTTATTCTGAACAGGAACCACAGTTACCAACACTTCCACACCACGGTTTCTCATTGTACCCCCATTGGCCATCGTCTTATTATACAAGTTCGGAGGAGTCGGTACTCCATATTCGTATATCAAGCCATCCACATCACGGTTATAATAATCAATAGAACCGGACAAACGGCCACCCCATGAAACGAAGTCCAAACCAATATTGGTTTCTTTCTTTTCCTCCCATTTCAAATCAGGATTCGGATTGGATGCCGGAACAATGGTCTGTACCCAATTCCCATTTACAAAAGCATACGAGCCGTATTTCAACATAGCCACCCCAGAAGGATCTTTAGCTGTGAACCCGTCACACCATATCCCACACGAAGTTTCAAATCATCAAATATCTTCTGATTCTT
>ENA-OQAB01000873-OQAB01000873.1-human-gut-metagenome-genome-assembly--contig:-NODE-873-length-15147-cov-3.218908_pt1 | contig 15147 bp, 10 predicted proteins | sample MGYA00242490_ERZ504517 | MGnify/ENA primary metagenome ERZ504517 (study PRJEB26092, sample SAMD00036298) | human gut metagenome | host: Homo sapiens | study: EMG produced TPA metagenomics assembly of...
ATGTACCTCGTAGTAGTGCTCCGCCCCAAAGACTTGGAGGGGGATCCGGTCCACCAAGACCGTGCCGATCCCGTTGGTGCCCAGCCGGGATTCGCTGCGGCAGGCCCCCTTGACCAGCCCGTTCTCCCGGGCGGTCCGGGAGATGTCCTCGTCCCCCCGGGCGTAGAGAATATAGCCCTCCTCGTCACTGAATAGCAGCAGAAACTCCGAGCCCCGTATGAAATCGTACAGCCCATCCAGATAGGGGAAAGCCACCTGACACAGACTGTTCCGCCGGGCGATCCGCTCCTCCACGGCATCCAGTGGCAGGATCTCCTTATTCCCGTGCTCCATGGGCACATGGGACCCCCAGCAACGTTTCCACGACCGTAGGATCTCCGGCCGTACCGCCTCGTCCGGGATAGGAGTACCGCTGCGCAGGAAATTCTTTGCCTCTTGGATTAATCGTTGACTCGTCAAGATCGTAAACTCCTTTCTTGATGTCCCCACGGCCCCATATCCCAGGGTCCCGCTAAAATAATATTATTGTAGCAAGGTAACATCATAAAAATCAATGACACTATCTTTATGTATAGCAAAATCGCTGGCGGAAAGGCTGGTGCCAAGTCGTAGTCGCCGACTTCTTGAAAAGCTGAGATGCGGAGGATCGTGATACCTGTTTCCCCCCCGCCGCCCCGTCCCCGAAAAGGTCATTTGCTCCAAATCATCGTCCCGGAAGAAGATGCCCTTCAGGTTGTTGAGGACAATCTGGATCGCCCGTTTAGATGTGTCCCATACCCGGGCGTTGTCACTCCCTTTTGCTGGGCAAGTGTTGACTGTACCTGCCCTGCCGGGTCCGGGCCGTATGTCTCCAGGGCGCAGATCACGGCCAGCTCCTGGCTCAACAACCGCGCGGACCTTGTATTTGTAGTGGAGCCGGTCGGCGTCCTTTTCGTACCACTCCCAAAACCATTTATTAAATTCCTCAAACGAGGTAATGACGGAACCGAAGCAGAGGCATTGCGGCGGCTGTAACCAACCTTCTTCTCTACATTGCCCTTTTCGTTGCCGGAAGCCGGATTGCAAAAATCAGCCCGGAAAATGCAGTGGAGCATAAATCGGGTAAAGCCCTCTGTCAGAACACGCTCACCGTCTTTCAATACCTGAGCAACAGCCGTGGTCATATTGTCAAAGCGCAGTCTGAGGGGAATACCCCCAATGTACTCAAAAATCCGCTTCATGCCTATCCGCAGGCACTCTTGGTTTTGGGGCTGGAATGCTTACGATACTCCGTAGTTAGATCTGGGGAAATTTGATATACTGGATTTGAGCCATTCGTAACGCCTTTCTGCTACCCCCCTTATGGTTATCCCACCTAAGAGGTAGCGTTTATTTCAGATGCTGACAATGGCTCATTTTAATTCGCCATTAGGGCGCTCACATTTTGGGTAGCCTTTGCTACAATTTTTATTTTGCCGAAAACACTTTTGGCCATAGGACCCGCCTGAGATACAGGCGGGCCCTATGGCGGTTTGACGTTTAAACAGTAAGGACAAATCAAAGCGGCAAGAAAAAACATGCGGCGCTCGGTTGAGCGCCGCATGTTTTCAGCCTTTTCTCCGCCTATGTTCTATTTCTCCATCCAGGCATATCATCCTACCTTTGACAAAAGGCAGCAAAGTCGATTCCAAGCAAGTATTATACCTCTACCATTCCATACTTGACCTTAATGCGGTCCAGCTTCTCCAGCATGGGCTCTGCCCCAAACCAGAGAAAAAGCCAAGTGGCAGCCGCCTGGATACAGTCGAAGGGAAGTCCGGAGATGTAGTAGGTCAGCAGGACCTTTTCATTGAGCTCTCCCACCCAGGTGAGGGCGGATGCCGGATTCATGATTCCGCCGTAGATCAGTATGGCGGCCAGCGCGCCAAACACGCATAGCGCGCCCCGGTTTCTGCGCAGGAGTCCCTTTCGGAACAGAAGGCCTGCCAGGAAGCCAATAATGCCCATGGCGAACATTTGCCAGGGAGTCAGCGGGCCCTGTCCAAAGAGCACATTGGAGGCCAGCATGGTCATTGCGCCCACTAGAAACCCCGTCTCTCCCCCGAAGGCAACACCAGCGACAATCGTTAACGCCATCACCGGCTTAAATTGCGGCAGCATGAAAAACGCCGCCCGTCCTGCAATGCCAATGGCACACAGGACCGCTATGATCACCAGTTCCCTGGCCTGCGGCTTTCTCCCCTCAAAGATCAGGAAAAACGGCAGCATACACTCCAACAGCACCATCAGAGAGATGAAATAGTATTTTTTATTCCCCAAATAGAACACTCCGATATATAGGGTCAGCGGGATTAGCAGTAAAATCAGCACGGCTGCCACAATGGTCCGCTTAGCCAGCTTCCGCTTGGCCCTGGGCACCTGGAGGACATAATCCTTCCGGTGGGACCGGCGCGTAATGCAGGCAGCAAACAGGAACAACGAGAGAATAAAGAGCGCATACAGAAACATTTGATGGTTTGCCAGCTCTGTCATACCGCCTGCGGTGATCAATTTGGTCAAATCTGTGATGTTCATGAAGGACAGGAACAGGAGGAAGGCCATAGCTCCTGTCAGCGCCGCGCCCAGCTTGCGCCACCAGGTCAGCGGTTTTGGTTTGGAGTACGCGCCGGCCTCCTCCGGCTCCGGGAGCGGCTCCCTGCGATCCGGGAGTTCCGGCACAGGCGGGAGCGTCCCGCCGCAGGCCAGTATGACGTCCTCCGCCGTCACTGCCTCCGGGAGCAGGCCACGGGCCATGCGGTTGGCCGAGGTCGTGTAGAAGCTGTTGCCGGAGAAAAAAGCCCGCGGCGGGGCCTCCGTGACGATGGAGCCGTCGAAAAACAGGGCGCAGCGGTGGGCATACCGGGCGCAGAACTCAATGTCGTGGCTGACCATGAGCAGGGCAACCTCCTGTCGCAGGAGTGTCTGCAAAATCTCAGCGAATGTCTGCTTAAATTCCGCGTCCAGCCCCTTGGTGGGCTCGTCCAGCAGCAGGATTTCCGGTCCCAGCAGGAGCACCTTTGCCAGAGCCGCCCGCTGCTGTTCGCCGCCGGACAGGTCGTAAGGGTGCCGGTCGAGCAGTTCCTCCAGACGGCACAACCGCACCGCCCAAGCGATCCGCTCCTCCTGCGCCTTTCTGGAGAAAGCCCGGCCCTTGAGAATCTCAATGAGGTCCTCCCGGACGGTTTTCTTCACAAAAAGCGCCTGGGGATTCTGCGGCAGCACACCTACCCTCCCAACCAGCTTTACCTCCCCCCGGTAAGGCTTCTGAAGTCCGGACAGCAGCTTCAGACTGGTGGTCTTTCCGGTGCCGTTGCCGCCCAGTAAGGCCAGGAACTCTCCTCGCCTCACCGTAAGGCTCAACCCTTTCACCACATCCGGCAGCTCTTTTTCGTACTTGAACCACAGCCCTTCCGCCGTGATGGCCGGCTCATCCGGATACACATGCCGGGACTCGGCGGGCAGTTCTCCCAGCGGATGGCCGTCAGCAAATCCGGTCAGCCAATCCCGGCCCTCCCGCACCGTGACCGGGCAGTGTCCGCCCGCATCCGGCGCGGATGCCCAGATCCGCATCGGGGTCGGCATGGCCAGGAACATTGAGTGTCCCGCCCCGCGCAGGATCGCCCCCACCTCCGCGGGACTCCCTGTGCAGAGCAGCCGTCCGCGGTCCATGACCGCCACACGGCTGGCCAACGGGAAGGCGTCCTCCAGCCGGTGCTCCGTCAACACGACCGTCGTCCCCAGCTCCCGGTTGATTTTCCCCAGCGTCGCCAAAAAGTCTGCCGCTGCAATGGGATCAAGCTGACTGGTCGGTTCGTCCAGAATGAGCACACTGGGCTGCATCGCCATGATAGACGCCAAATTCAGGAGCTGCTTCTGCCCGCCGGACAGCTCCGTGACGTTCTTGTAGAACCAGGTCTGAATGCCGAAAAAGGAGGCCATCTCAGCCACCCGGCGCCGGATGGTAGGCGTGTCATACCCCAGGCTCTCCAGGCCAAAGGCGAGTTCGTGCCACACCTTGTCGGTGACAATCTGGTTTTCGGGGTCCTGCTGCACAAAGCCGATTCCGGCGCTCTGCTCCCTCTGATCCAGTTCTTCCAAAGGGCGCCCCTCCTCGAAACGGATGCTTTCCCCAGCCCTTTCGGCCGTGGGGGCGCCAGCACCGTCTTGAGCTGTCGCAGAAGCGTGGACTTGCCACACCCCGACGGGCCGCACAGCACCAGGAATTCCCCCTGCTCCACGGTCAGCGTCAAATCGTCCAGCGTCTTCTCCGTCCTCTCCGGGTAATAGAAGGAAAAATGTTCAATTTCAATACTTGGCTGCTTCTGCTCAGACACACATCCGCCCTCCCCGCCGTAATAGTCTTGTCTGTGCGCCCACGGCCTCCGCCCGGGCTACGCGCCCGCGGGAGGACAGCTCATGGGTCAGGTAGCGCGGGCCAATCTGCTCCAGAACCGGCAGAATGGCGGGGTCTGTCCAGGGGCGGTGCTGATCAATCTGGAGGATATGTTGATAGCTCACTCCAAACCGCTCCATATAGTCCTGCGGCAGTCCCGCCGGTAGTGAACCGGTGTGAGTCTTCACATAGGCCCCGCTCAGGGACTGGTGCAGATGAACGCCCCGCACCCACGTTGCCAGGCTGCCATGCCGGTTCAGCATGCGCCGGATATAGTCCGCTCCCTCTGCCTCACTCTTCAGCCCGGTGCAGGCATTCATCAGGTGTCCGGTATCCAGCAGGATCCCTTTCCCTGCAAAACGGATTCCCTCCAGCAGGCGGACGGTTTCCTCCGGCTCCGTAAACGTAAAGCCGGGCCACCACTGGTTTTCCACAAGGAATTCAAAGGGCCATGTTTCCGTGCCCAGAATTGAGGTTTATCACCTCCACCGCCGCATCAATGACCTCTTGATTGGTGTGCAGCCAGTGGTAGGTATACCCTTCCTCAATTGAGACATCCGATACCATGAAAGACCACATAGTGGGGATTCAGCCCTGCCGCGCGCCGCAGATCCGCCCGGTACTGCTCCAGCAGTGTCTCCGGCCCTGGACCGCCGTAAAAGCGTGCCGCAGCATCCAGTGAACCGAATTTTCGCTTCAGCGCCCTCCGGTCATCCCGGTAGAAGTCCAGCCAGTCCGGATAGAAGGTGAGGTGATAGCCGATAACCAGGTCTGCCGGCAAATCCTCAGGAAATTCCTCACCGCTCCAGATACCCTCCATGCCGTCGCATCCCAGAGCTGCCAGCTCCGCCCGCAGGTCGCCCCAGCCGTGGTATTCTTCAAAGCTCCCCGAATACAGCGGGAGGCTCATTGTTTGGTACATGGCTGCACCTCGTTTTCTTTGCGCAGCACTCCCCACTCCCGGTCCGCGCGTATATTCAGGATAACCGGCATCAGGCACAAAGCCAGATACACTGCTTGAAGGCAGACGGTCATCGGTGTCAGCGGCACTCCTCTCGCCGTAGGATAATAACGCCAGTAAAAGCCCTTTGCCGCCGCGCCGCAGCAGAGGAAAAATCCGCAGTAGAGCAGCCATGAAAGTGCCGATTGATCCCGGCTGTCAAACCGGTAGATGGAAAATGCTGTCCGTCCAGGCAGCCCATACCCACGGCTTTTCATGCTGTCCGCTGTTTCAATCGCACTCTCCAAGCTCCAGGTCACCATAATGGAGAGGATCGTAATTGCATTGCGAAGCCGCCGGAGCACCCCACCATTAGAGACATCCCGGCCAATACACCGTTGGGCCTCTGATACGACCTGAAGCTGCGCTTGGAATTTTGGTACAAAGCGCAGCGTCATACTCAGGACGAGAGAGAGGGCCGGAATAACGCGCCCGAATAGGTACACGAACTTGTCCGAGGTCATGACCGCCGTATAGCAGGAAAACCATGTGACAACCGCCGCCAGCATGGCCGCTGCCGCCGCTCCATACAGGATACTCTCCAGCGTCAGGGGATTCCCGGAGGGCAGATAGGTCAAAATCGTGGCTCCCTCGTGGTTGAACGCCGGGTTAACCAGGGCGGCAACCACCATCATGGGGAGCATATACAACAGACTGAAGCGCACTGCTCGCCGTCCGTTCAGGTATACGGCATAGACCAAAGCGGAAGCCAGAGAAATCGCCAGCGAAACCGGGTGCATCAGAAACATGGTAAAAGCAATTACCAATCCAAAATATAAAAAGTTTATAATAGGGTGATAGCTGGAAAATGTATCCCTGTATTGAATAAGGCATCCCTTCCAGACGTGGGGCGCGGTAAGGCGCCGCGCCCCACGTAAATTTTTTATTAGTTTTTCACGAAAATAGCGTGTCAGTTCACCAGAAGTCCGCCCATGAGAGTCAGGTACTCCGGCACTTCGCCGTTATGACTCCAAACTATGGGGCGTCCAAAATACAGCTCCATGGTTTTCCCGCTGTCTCCCCCAAGGGCGTTGAAGGAATAGCGCATCTCCTCCGGCAAGGGGCTCCCGCATGTCCTGATGCAGTTGTCTCACACAAGCTGCATCCGCCTGTGGAATGTGCCGACGTATGGGGAGACTTTTTCCCTGTTCAACAGCTCCGCCATCATCCCCGCCTTCTCTTCCCGCATTCCCCGTATCAGCACCGGAAGCGTTTCATCCGGGGATGGGTGCAGTATACGCGCAAACAGCGTCAGATGGTTAAATTGATGTCAGAGCTACAGCGGCTGAAAGGAAAAGGGCGGGCAGGACCACCGCGTGTTATAGCTGCTGCACTCCCTGCAAAATCCCAGAAACCGCTCTACATCTACACAGCGTTCGGTATACTCTTTTACAGAAACCTTCGCCTTTCCTGTTTCCACCACATATGGCATAAAGTCAAGCTCGCTTCCGTGTGTACTCAACCGCCGGTGGAATAGAAGCCGCCCACATCCACACCCAGGTCACAGGTGTAGACCCACTCTATCGTATCGCCCTCTTTGAGCTGATAGCGGGAACAGCCATAATTGGGGAACCAGCCGTTCACCTTATACATCCAGCCGGACAGCTCTCCGCAGTCAAATTCATAGAGGTTGTTAATCCCCTCAATATAGGCGGAGTTGTACATCGGTGTATCCTCAAACTCCATGTGGATGCCGGCCTTCCGCATCTCACGTTGGAGCACATTGAACACACTTTCACCCTCGTAGAACGTAACGGTCGTCGCAGGGAATATGACTCCGTCTTCCGGTACCAGCTCCACCTTCTCTGGATCCAGCCAGTCAATGTTGTCCAAAATAGTGTCGCAGCGGACAGAAAGCGTGCAGGTATGGGTCACATCAGAGAACTCCACATCCTGCGGCTCCACCGGCAGGGGCTTTCCCTCCGGCACCGGATCTGTAAGATACTTGTCCTTTCCAGTCTCCGGATTGATCTCCATGCCGTTGGCTTCTGAGTATTCCCTGTCTCCCTTTTCCACACCGGCGGAGGAGCCGCCCGCAATGGCTTCTGCCGCCGCAATTTTTTCCTCCGCCGTCATTCCGCCTTCCAGCCCGCCGGGCCGGGATGCCAGCCCCTCCGGCGAAGGCGTTGGTGTCTCTGGAGCCGCAGACTCCGTGGGTGCAGGAGTTTCCGAGGGCTTCGGGGTTCCCGGAGACGCAGGGGTTTCCAAAGCCCCTGCCGTCTCCGTCGGCTCTGGGCTATTGCCATCTTTCCCTGTTTCCTCTGGTGTTTGGCTGGGCTGTATGCTCTCCAGCACCGGGCTGCTCTCGCGGACGCCTACTGTCCATCCCTGGAGTCCCGGTGCATTGCCACCATACCAAAAGGCCGCCGCCAGGATCACCAGGATAGCCAGCGCCCCGATTACCTTCCCCTTCGTCAGCTTCATTTCTTTTCTTCACCGTCCTCCTGCGGCATATACAGGCAGTAAGCCGGACACAGTTCTCCCATATAGATCCACACGTTTTCGCCCATATCAATAGGTTCAGAGAACGTCAGATTCGGAATCAGGAGCTTCAGCGTAGTCCGTTTGCGCCCACTTATGTTCACACCTTCCGCTGTGGGCGTCTTCTGGAATTCCTCCACTCGTTGGGACAAATCCGGAATTGCCAGCTCCCGTGCAAGTCTTGGGCAGAACCTCTTCTTTCCGACAGCACACCACATTATTCTGGTTCCTGAACCAGCTCTGATTCAGCATGGTTCTTTTCACTCCTATACAATAAATTTACAGCAGATTGGCACTGCCTAAAAGGTTGAACAGCATCTGAGCCACCTCGGCCCGGGTTACAGCCTCCAGGGGCCTGATGTTCAGCTCAGCCTGGTTCAAAATTTTCTCCTGATAGCAGAATGCCAGCGGAGCGCGGGCCCATTCGGCGGTACTCATATAATCAGGGAACTGCGCCAGCATATTTCGTGTTGCTGCATTGTCCATTTCTGTCTCCAGTCCGCACAGCTTGGCTGCACGGGAAACCATTACCGCGGCCTCCTGGCGGGTGATCGTGCCGCTGGGGTTGAACCGGTCGTCTGCGACTCCGGTAATAATGCCGCAGGAATAGGCTGTCCCCACATAGGGCGCATACCATGCCTCTGCTGCAACGTCAGAAAAGCTGTTCTTCCCCTCCGGTGTGAGACCAAGCGCCCGCACCACGATTGCAGCAAATTCGGCACGCGTCATGCTTCCCTCCGGGTCAAAGCTTCCATCGGACTTGCCGTCAATAATGCCGCGGGCGGCCAGCGCCTCAATGGCAGGCTGATTTTTATGGGCATTGACCCCGGTAATGTCATCGAATGTTTTGCCCATCTGAGTGATAGGGCTGGAATGGACTGCCGGATCTTTCCCCTCCAATCCCGCTCCTTTGGCAGGACCTGTCGCCGGTCCGTCTGGGATGGTTCGGGCATCGCTCATCCGGTAGAGGCTGTTTCTGCCGTCCTGAAGCCGCTGGGCGGCAATAAGGCCATAGAACGCCTGCTCCGATGCCATCTGATTGGAGCCGGAGCCGTCTGCCGTGTGCAGGAACCCGTTTCCGGGCAGATAAAAGGTCATCAGATTGTCCAGGAGCGTGTTTCCGTTTTTGACAAAACGGGGGTCGTCCAGCGGAATTCCCAGCTCGCACAAAGCTACGATAATCTGGACACAGCTCTCGGAATTCTTAGTCCCCCAAGAGGAAAAACCGCCTTCGCTGTTCTGCTTCTTGGACATGCACGCCAGCGCTTCCTCCGTCGCCTTTGCCACTGCTGGCTGATCCTGATACTTGGCCAGCGCCTGCAGCGCCATCCCTGTGATGTCCGGGTCGGATACGCCGTCTCCGGAGGATGCCGCAGAGGTTCCTCCGAAAAGGCTCCACCCTCCGTCAGGCAGCTGGCACTCCAATATGCGGTCTATGTACATCTGCCGGGTCGCCTGTGTCTCTGCCTCTGGGTTTTCCGGCATGGGGTAATCTCTGGAGTCGAGCGCAATCAACGCCCAGATGGGGCCGTTAAGGCCCTGCCAGATGGTCTTGTCATAGTCGCCCAGCGGTTTAGTCAGGTCATATCCCCCCACATTTCTGGCGTCCTTCCCAATCGAGCTGAGGGCAACAATCACCCGGGAATACTCCGTATATTTCTTATCGTGCAGCTTGCCGTCGCAGGCCTTCACATATGTCTCCACAGTGGCATAGTAGTCCTGATAATAGCTGTCCGGTACATCGTACCCGCTCCGGGCCAGCCCCAGCACAGCCCATTCACCGCCGATAGACCCTACCTGCGGATCCTGTACGGTGCGGTACATATATTCTGCGGTATCCTGCACCGCATCGTTCAAGGTCTCTTTGGATACGGCCGCCTGTGCTCCCGTCAACATACCCGTGGTCAGGGACAGGGCAAGCACAAATGCGAATCCGCGCTGTTTCCATTTCTTCATATGACCGCGTCTCCTTCTGTTTTTCTTTCGGAAGGCCCTGCAGGTTCCCTCCAGGCGCTGAGCCAATAGCTCCACAAATGCTTCATGGCCAGCTTGCTAAGGACGGGTATGCCCATCAGCTCCATGGCCTTTTTATTGCTGCATCGCTTTTTTTGAAACAGCATCTTGAGCTCCGGCGGGATTTCTTCTTCCTCCGGTGGGCGCCAGCTCTCTCTGACAGATCTGCACATATGTTCCGCCAGTTCTGCCTCCCGCTCCGTCAGGGGAGAACCAATCCGTTCACAATACGCCCTGAATCCGTCAGCGGATACCCGCTCCGGCCAGTCTGGCGGCCACCGCTTTTGCTCTTCCAGCCTCTTCCGAAATCCTCTGGCCGCCCAGCAGGCTTTATTGATGTTTCCAAACCGCTGCTTCAAATAAACCTGGCGAATGGGGCTGAGCTGATATGTCCGAGGCTTATGCCCCGGATGGTCCATTGTCACCACCACAGCCTCCAAAAGCGCCTCATCCGTATAGCTCTCATAAATCTGCCGGCCAATATTCCCTTTGGGGTCAAAAATTCTCCACAGGTCCGGATCCATCGCCTGTCTGGAAGTTCCCTGCTCTCCCCGGCTTTCCTCGTCCAGCTCTGAGAGCCACTGGCGGTATCCCAGCAGCTCTTTTTCCGTCAGCTTTTGCTCTTTGAGCATTATACCGCTCACCTCAACAAGTAAAGGCACGCTCTCCCATTGGGTGAACGTGCCTTGTATCGGTACATCCCACCCATTTTTCCACAATCAGGTCTTGCCGACTGGACGGCGGGGGCAGGCCCGTACCGGTTTCCCGGAGTTTCACCCAACTGTGTTTTCTGTTTGATTGTGGGCAGGGCCGCCCGGCAGGTCGAATTCGGTCTGCCGGGCTCCTGCTCGAGTAAGGAGGGGCTCCCTCTATCCTTACCGGGGGAGCCCCCATACAGCCCGGCCTGGTTTTGCAGACCGGAGCCAAACGGGGCCTTTATGGTTCTTCCAGAGTCTCAGGCCTTCTCCGCCTTGCTCTCCAGAAGCCGCATCAGAATGGCGGCAACCTCAGCGCGGGTGGCCTGGCCCTGCGGGTCCAGACGATTTCCATCCTTTCCGGTAATCAGCTTCTCCGCATAGGCCCACTCCATAGCCCGGGTTGCCCAAGCGGAGGTATCCGCACCGTCGGCAAAATCCTGTAGACTGGCCGTTTTGCTCACATCCCAGCCTTTAAGCTTTGCATAGCGGTACAGGATGGAGGCAATCTGCTCACGGGTCACGCTGCCCTCCGGGTCAAAGCCCGCACCTGTGCCGCTGACGAGACCAGTCTGGCTGGCCCAATCCACAGCCTCGGCGTACCACGCATCCGGCTTCACATCCGGGAAACCGGATGCGCCAGACGCCTCAGGCTCGCCCTCCAGCCGCCACAGCGCCGTAACCAGCATCGAGCGGGTCATGGGGCCGTTGGGAGAGAAGGTGGTTTCACCCGTTCCGGTCAGGATACCGTTCTGGTAGGCATACACCACCGCGCCGTAGAACCAGTCCTCCTCCTTCACATCCGTAAAGGGCATATCCACCACCTCGACAGGCAGCGCCACGAAGGTGCTCAAGTGGGTGGTGGTCAACTCAAGGAAGCGCTTTCCACCAGTCTTGACACACTTGCCCACCAATTGTTCCACAGAACCGTCGTCGCTGATCTGATAGACGACATAGCTCTTGCCCACCTCAAACGCCTTGTTCTCCACCGGCAGATAGAGGGTGATGGACTTGCCGCCGAAAGCGGTTACCTTCTCCTTGCCGGAGCGGATGGTCACCTCGGTCACAGAGCAGTCCTTCAGGGCCTCCTCGGTCACATCCTTCTGTCCCTTCAGCAGCCCACCGGCGTTCTCAGCTTTACCGGCGGCCACCGTCACGGTGACCGCGCCACCCTCCGTCGTTTCGGAAATGGAGGTCAGGACATCCCGGGACAGAAGCACCCGGCCCAGATCGCTCTGTATGGATACACTCGCCTTTGTCTCTTCCAAAATAGCATCCACGGCGCCCTTGGGGAATGTGACCTCCAGGCTGGTGGCCTCACTGTCCATCTTGGGAGAGATGGCAATGATCTCCGCCTCGCCTTCCACTGCATTCTCGATCATCGTTTCGATCTCTTTTTCGGTAAGCTCCACCTTGGCGTTGCCGTCCTTATCCACATTGGCCTCCGGCTTCACATCCACGGTTGGAACGTCCGGTTTTTCAGGCTGCTTGTCAAAGTCCTCCTTGGCCAGCGCGGTTTTCGCGCTGTTAATTTTACTTTGGCTGGCCTCAGGGTCCGTCAGAACCTCCATGGCGTCCATATAGACCTCGTTGGCCTCCAGAACCTCGTCGTCGTACTCGCTCCGCAGCTCGGCCACGGCCCAGGTAAGGGAGCCCTTGTCGCCCACGTTCACGATACTGGAACTGCCCCAGGCGGAATTGTCTGCGTTCAAGTCTGCGCCATATCCCCAGACGGTGAACTGCCAGCGCATGACCTCGCCGTCCGACATCTGCCAGCTCGATGCGCCCACGCCGGGGAAGTCGTTGTCCACGCTGTACATCCAGCCGGACATGTTGTGGTAATCAAACTCGCTCAATGTCTTATCGCTGCTGTCACCCATGTTGACGGAGCCGGCATGGTCCAAGATGTACTGTGGGATTTTGGCTTTGGTCTGGTTCACAGGCTTCACACCGGCCAGGTAGAAGCTGTTGGTAATGCTTCCGGTGTTCTCCCAGTCGTAGCCGTTCTCTCTGAGCAGGTCGGTAATGACCACGCTGGCGGGGGTACGGTCATCCACAGTGACCAGGGTCGGCTTAATCAGATAGCCCAGACTCAAGGTGTTTGCGTCCATAGACACCGCCACCTCGATCTGTCCGGCGTGGTCAGCAGGGATGGCCTGCATAGCGGCCAGCGCCTTGTTCAGGGCCGCGATGATGTTATTTTCGATGAAGTCCTCGGCGGGCAGAGCGGCGTTGATATCCGCAATGCCCTGCTCATATGCGGCCACTAGCTTTTTCCAGTTTGCTTCGCTGTAGTCGCTTTCCTTATACTTGTTAAATGCTTTTTCCAGGTTGTCCAGGGCGGATTCCCGGTGATACTGCATCTCCGGGTCGTCGGGGGCCACGGGGCCAGTGCGCTCCGTCCACTTGGCGTAGAGCGTGATGTCTTTCCCCGGCATCCGGGCGGTATTGGCGTCCCACTTCTTGCCCTCGGTGCAGGCCGCATCATAGTACCAGCCGCCGAAGCTATAGCCGCTCTTGGCAACACTGGGCACCTTGGACGAATCCACCTCGCTGAGGATGGGGGCGGTCATGGTTTTCAGCGAGTCATCTTTAAACGTGCCGCCCTGGGCGTCAAAGGTAATGGTTGCGTCATCCACCGAGAGGTAGATCGCGCCCGCGCCGTCTTCGCCATACATGGCGCTGACGCCGTCTATGACGCCGCTCAAGGCGGTCACACCGTCGGGGCGGATTTTCTTGCTCAGGTCGTTGGGATCCTCATTGGGGTCGTTGAAGTCGGCCATAACCTGATAGACCCACTTCTCACCGTTCCACTTATAGACGTAGCTGCCGTCATAACCGTTGCCCGCGAGATAGTTCCGTCCTTCGCCCGAACCGTTGACAAGCGCATAGGGGGTCCCGTCCTGGTCCAGCCCGAAGAATCTGCTCTGGGCACTATTTGCATTATTAAGGTGCAGCCCTTCCAGCGACAGCTTCGTTGCGGAGCTGCCATCCCACAGGTACGGGTCATAATTATTTTTCCCTGCCATGAGGAGCAGTTCGCCGTCGGCGTTGCCGCTCGCCACCTCGAGCGAGCCGGAGATGTTTGCGGTTTCTACCTTGTTCCAGGTTGTACCATTGTATTGGTACAGGCCGTCGGCCGCCCCGGCGTAGATCTCCGTGTCGCTCACCCGGTAGAGGGAGTTGAACTCATGTTCATTCTTTTCCCACTTCGTCCCGTTCCAGTGGTACTTGTTCTGCCATACGGTGCCGTCCGAGAGGATGACCACCGCGTCGCCGGGGTCGCGGGGCTGATTCAGGTTGTATGCTTCTTGATTGTAAATCTTCTGGTAATCCGAGAAGCAGGAGGCATCCACCTGGCTCCAGGACGTGCCGTCGTAGCGGTAGAGAAAGTGCGCCCCGCGGAGGATCACCCCTTCGGCGTCTGACGGATAGCCCGGCGTGGTGACCTTATCGATCTCCTTCCCCACCTCGCTGACAGCGGCCAGCAGGCCGCCCTGTCCGTCCGGCCCCACGGCGAGGACGCCAGCCGCGTCTCCTGTAATGGTGGGCAGGCCGTCGCTGATGCTCATCAGATCCCGGTCCCCGCTGTCCGCCCAGGTGTAGACGCCGTCCTTACCGTAGAAGTACAGTTCGGCCTCTCCGGTCTCCGGATCGGTCCAGCCGGACACCCCGCGGATGTCGGGCCCTGCCTCTGTGGTGGAGCCTCCGGTTCCGGCGGGCACGTTGGGGCTGGTCACATAGGTGAACGCGCTATTCTTCTCGTTGGCCTCCGTCGAGATATCGTAGGTCTTCTCCACCGTCTCCGTGTTGCCCACAGTGGTTCGGATCAACGCCGTCACCGTCAGCTTGTCTGTGTAGGGCAGCGGGTCGATGGGGAGCCAGATGCGATAGGTTTTGCCGGCCTCCCAATCCCGTGTCTTGACGTTGCTGCTGAGAAGCGTTCCCTCTGCCGAACCGCCCTCGTAGATCGTGACGGTGAGCTGTCCGTCCGGGATCGCGGCGGATACGCTGAGAGGGAGGTAGAGCCGGGCCCGGCTACCCGCCGGAAGCGTGTCTCCCTCCTCCTCTGCGAAGGACGGACTGACTATGCTCTCCGAAGATCCGCTCCCCTCCAGATACGCGCCCTCGCCCAGGGTGACCTCCGCCAGCTTGAAGTGGGCGGTAAAGGTCACGTTCTCCATGCCCTCGGCCAGGGCCACCGTCATGGGATTGGCCGTCTTGTCCCACTCCTGGGTCAGTTCCTCCAGGTTTATCGTCTGGAGGCCATTATTCTCCACGGGAGCGGGGGTTCTCCTCCACACCGGGGGTCTCCTCCACACCGGGGGTCTCCTCCACACCGGGGGTCTCCTCTACATCGGGGGTCTCCTCTACATCGGGGGTCTCCTCTGACATCGGGGGGTCGTCCTCTACATCGGGGGTCTCCTCTGACATCGGGGGTCTCCTGCTACATCGGGGGTTCTCCTCTACATCGGGGGTCTCCTCTACGATCGGGGGTCTCCGTCCTACATCGGGGGTCGTCCTCCTACATCGGGGGGTCTCCTCTA
>ENA-OQAB01000874-OQAB01000874.1-human-gut-metagenome-genome-assembly--contig:-NODE-874-length-15132-cov-2.915362_pt1 | contig 15132 bp, 17 predicted proteins | sample MGYA00242490_ERZ504517 | MGnify/ENA primary metagenome ERZ504517 (study PRJEB26092, sample SAMD00036298) | human gut metagenome | host: Homo sapiens | study: EMG produced TPA metagenomics assembly of...
ATTCCACTTTCCGTTCCTTATCACAATAGGTAATCTGTGTCACGCAGTATGCCCCCTTCTCGTAGCCGTAACCGTCCCCGGCGTCTTCATACAGGGTAAAGCTTCCGTCCGCTCCGGCATAGGCCTGAAGGAGAATCTCCTCCTGCATATCCGCCGTGCTGCTGCCGGGCTTGGCCAGGGGCAGGATGGAACCGGCCTTTACGAATACGGGAATGCTGTCCAGATCAGCGGCTGCCGTTATCGTCTGTCCGCCTTCGTATTTTTTCCCGTTGCGAAGATCATACCAGGAGGTACCTGCGGGCAGGTATACTTCCCGGCTTTTTTCCGTTTTATCAAGGACTGCGCCGCCCGCCTCATAATACATGGGCTGCGTTACCGGGCAGACCAGCAGGGACGGACCGAACATGTACTCGTCCGCAATGTTCAAAGCCCTCTCATCCTGCGGGAAATCAAAGGCCAGAAGGCGCATCATGGTTCCGTCCTCCCGCCATACCTGTCCGGCCAGCGAATAAATATACGGCAGCAGGCGGTAACGAAGATGGATTGACGCAAGGATTGCATCATAAAACGGCTCGCCCTTTTTCCCGAAATTCCAGGGCTCCCTTCTGCAGTCCGTACCGTGGCTGCGGAATATGGGCAGGAATGCGCCGTACTGGAACCATCTGACATACAGCTCCCGGTATCCGGGATCCGCGCAGCCTTCTTCATAATCTCCGTTCCAGAACCAGGGTTCCCCCTTTTTTTACAAAAAAAAGGCACCGATATCAAAGCGTCCCGAGGTAAGGCCAAGGGCGTCCTTGGCAACAGAAATGCAGGCCCGCCGCAATCTGCTTTTTCAGGGTATCCCAACTGGCATACGTATCGCCTGACCACAGAATTCGTTCCGTATTTCTGGCTTCCGGCATAGCCGTTCCTGGTCAGGTTAACCACTCTTTTTTCCTCTGTGCAGGAGCGCTGCCCTTCATAGAGCGCGCGGGCGTGATACAGTCCGTAGCGTTGCTTTCTGGAGGGGCATGCAGTTGCCAGCAGCCTCCACGAATTCCCGGTACATTTCTCCCGGCTCCGGTTTGCACCGTCTTCCCCATTCCGGTGTGACCGGCTCGCTGGAGTCGCACCACCAGGCGTCCACTCCATGTCGGAACAGCCCCCGTTCCGCCTGCTCCCAGTACAACCGGCGGCCTTCCTCGGAAAAGGCATCGTAGATTTCACTGGCGGGCAGAAGAAGGCCTTTTTCCAAAAATTCCTGGTAGTTATCGCTCAGTTCACTCATATTCGGCCAGATGGAAATCATAAAATGCACCTTCTGTTCATGCAGCTTTTGTATCATGTCCGCCGGATCCGGGAAACGTTCCCCGTCAAAGGTTTTCTGTCCCCACAGGTTCCCCTTCCAGGACATCCAGTCAAGGACAAGGGCGTCCAGCGGGATTTCCTCCTGCCGGAACCGTTTTGCCGTTTCCACAAGCTCTACGGCGCTTTCATATCTTTCCTGGGACTGGATATAGCCGAAGGCCCAGCGGGGAAGCATGGCGGCCTTCCCGGTAAGCATTCGGAAGCCGCCTGTCACCTCATCCGCGCACTCTCCTGCCAGGAAGTTTGCCAAATACGCAGCAGTTCCCTGAAGCTGTTTATGTCCGAAGTTGTCCACGTAATCGCTGGAGCTTCCCAGCTCGCAGACATAACGCCCGTCAGCCAACTTGATTCCTTCAGACACCGCAATGACAACAGAATCCTTTTTCGTCAGCAGATCTTTGACCTTTGCCAGGAACTTCTCCACATCAAAAGGAATTTCCGGAAGATAAATAAGATCCGGGCCTTCGCAGTCCTCTGTTTTTGCAAGAGCAGCCGCCCCGGTAAGCCAGCCAGCGTTTCGACCCATGATCTCCATAATGGTGATCATCTTTTTCTTGTAGGTCAGACCTTCCGCATCGCGGATCACCTCTTTTGTGGAGGCTCCTATGTATTTTGCTGCGCTGCCAAATCCCGGAGTATGGTCTGTGAGAGCCAGATCATTGTCAATTGTTTTTGGCACACCGATAAATTTCTGCTTCTGTCCGGTAAGAATGGCATAATCCGACAGCTTTTTAATGGTATCCATGGAATCATTACCGCCAATATAAATAAACGTATCAATACTCAGCTTATTCAGAATTCCAAACAGTTTCTCATAAATATCTCTGTCTTCATGTATTTCCGGAAGCTTGTAACGGCAGGAACCAAGAAATGCAGACGGTGTTCTTTTCAGAAGCTCAATATCCAGTTCCGAATGAATCTGTGTAGACAGATCCACATACTGCTCATCCAGAAGTCCCTGTACTCCGTGAAGCATTCCGTATACCTTGTCAAAGCCTCGTTCAATGGCATTTTTATAAACGCCTGCCAGACTGGAATTAATTACAGAGGTGGGTCCCCCTGACTGTCCTACGATGATGTTTCTTTTTTTTGCCATATTCTGTTCCTCCTGTACAGCAACCTATAATTGTTAATTTTAACAATATATATTCATTCCGTCAAGTTTATATTATATATTTTGCATATAATATTGTTTGATTTCAAATTATGCATAGTCAAAATATACATCTTCGCAGGAAACAAAAAGCAGGGCAGTATCCCAAAGAATACCGCCCCGGTTGTTGACATCATGTCCTGTTATTTTTTATTAAAATGTAAACTTGTCTGCAAAGTAAGCGTCCAGCTCGTCGATTTTCACGCGAACCTGCTCCATGGTATCACGGTCGCGGACAGTTACTGCGCCGTCTGTCTCGGAATCAAAGTCATAGGTTACGCAGAACGGAGTTCCGATCTCATCCTGTCTTCTGTAACGCTTTCCGATATTTCCACGGTCGTCATACTCGCAGTTGTATTTTTTAGAAAGCTGCTGATAGATCTTCTCAGCGCCTTCATTCAGCTTCTTGGAAAGAGGAAGCACACCAATCTTTACCGGAGCAAGCACCGGATGGAAACGGAGCACAGTACGCACATCATTTTTTCTCAGCGTCAAGAACCTCTTCATCATATGCGCTGCACAGGAATGCAAGCACCATACGGTCAGCTCCCAGTGACGGCTCAATCACATACGGAATATATTTCTGCTTCTTCTCGTCGTCAAAGTAAGTCAGATCCTGACCAGAAACATTCTGATGCTGTGTCAGGTCATAGTCTGTTCTGTCAGCAATACCCCACAGTTCCCCCCAGCCAAACGGGAACAGGAACTCCACGTCTGTGGTAGCTTTGCTGTAGAAGCTCAGCTCTTCCTGATCGTGGTCGCGATAACGTACCTCATCCTCTTTAAGACCCAGAGAACTGAGCCAGTCAAGGCAGAACTGCTTCCAGTATGCAAACCATTCAAGGTCTGTATCCGGCTCACAGAAAAATTCCAGCTCCATCTGCTCAAACTCACGGGTACGGAAGGTAAAGTTTCCAGGAGTGATCTCATTACGGAAAGATTTACCGATCTGTCCGATTCCAAATGGAATTTTCTTTCTGGAAGTTCTCTGTACATTCTTAAAGTTTACGAAAATACCCTGCGCGGTTTCCGGACGAAGGTATACGGTATTTTTTGCATCCTCAGTTACACCCTGGAAGGTCTTGAACATCAGGTTAAACTGACGGATGTCTGTAAAGTTATGTTTGCCGCAGCTTGGGCAGGGAACCTGATGCTCTTTGATAAATTCCATCATCTGTTCCTGAGACCAGGAATCTACGCTTCCTTCAATCTCGATCCCATGCTCTGCACAGTAGTCCTCGATCAGCTTATCTGCACGGAAACGCTCATGGCACTCCTTACAGTCCATCAGAGGATCAGAAAATCCGCCCAGGTGACCAGAAGCTACCCATGTCTGAGGATTCATAAGAATCGCACAGTCTACGCCTACATTGTAGGGAGACTCCTGAATAAATTTCTGCCACCACGCTCTTTTTACGTTGTTTTTCAGCTCCACACCCAAGTTTCCATAGTCCCAGGTATTTGCCAGACCACCGTAAATCTCAGAGCCCGGATAGACGAATCCTCTGGCTTTTGCCAGAGCAACAATTTTTTCCATTGTTTTTTCCATAATTATTCTCCTAAATTTTTGCAATGTTCTTAACTGCCTGGTCTCCCCTGCAGTTATCAATGCTCTCATTATACTAGCATCCTTCTGCTTTTTCAACAGATTTCCACCCATTTTTCTTCCGGATAATCCACTACAACGCAGTCATTGTGATAAGTCCGTTCCGGAAGAACGATCATCACATGAGCCAGCTCTTTATTTACAGGAATCGCGCTTAAATGCCATACTCCTGTATGAAGAAGCACCATAGTTCCCTTTGGCACAAGAAAAGCTTCTGTCAGTTCCGGTACAGGCTCCTTTCCGGCAGGCGCCACATGGACGATCACATCATCATCCAGACAGAGTACGCCTTCCTGGGTGTAGTTGTGATATTCTGCTGCTGAGACGATCATTTTTTCCGGTTTATGTATCAGAAGCGGTGAAAAAGTCATCTGCATGCTTCCTGAACTGTGCATTCTCAGTCTGTCCTGATAAAAATCTCCCAGGCTGTAGCCTTCAGGGTTCATAAAATCTGTAAAACTTCCAAATTCTTTAAAACTTTCTGCTGTAAGTGTTTTTACCTTGATCTGCTTCATAAAAATCCCTCCCGCTGATTTTTCTTTATAGTTTTTGCTTTTATTTCATGATTTCCAGAATTTCCAGACTCTTAAATTTCCGGTCTGTGTTTCTGTCAACATATCTGTGAATGATCCGCTCCAGCTCTGCCAAAACCTCTTCACTGACTGTAAAGGTGTAAAGCTTTCCCATTGGCGCGCTGACAATGTAGCGCATGGCATAAAGAGCCGCCCCGGAGATCCTTACTGCACCCCTCTGACCTTTTGCGCAGGAACCGCACAGAATACCGTGATGCTCCTGAGAAAAAAATCAGTCGTTTTCCGGAACCTCATCTCTGGCACAGCAGGCGCAGGAAGCAAGCTCAGGACAGTACCCTTCCTCAGCCATGGCCCGCAGTTCAAACACACAGCGGATCAGGGAATCCTTTACATGAGGATTCAGAAGGGCTTTTACTGTCACATAGAGAAGATTCATCATTTCTCTTTCGTCTGTTCCTTCCTGCCCGAAATAATCTGCCAGCTCCAGAAAATAATACCCATAATAAATTCCCGGCTGCATGGCCGCCAGTTCCATAAAATGATGAGTTACATTTACCTGATTCAGGTTATAGCTGCTTCTTCCCTCATAAAGAGTAAAGCTTCCGAACACAAAAGGCTCTGCTGCTGCCATAAAAGGGCTGTTCAGCCTTCTGGCTCCTCTGACAAAGGCAGAAATCTTGCCTCTTTCTCTTGTAAGGAGCACGATCCTTTTGTCGTACTCCCCGATGGGCATGGCAGATATCACAACACCCTGCACAGTAATCAGGTCACTCATGATCAGATTTCCTTTTTATCATATCCAAAGTTTTTGATCAGAAAATCACTGTCCCGCCAGTCTTTTTTCACCTTGACCCAAAGCTTCAGGTTCACCTTTGCATCCAGCATCCGCTCCAGCTCAAATCTTGCGTTGCTTCCGATTTTTTTCAGCATGCTTCCCTGCTTTCCGATAATAATTCCCTTGTGGGAATCCCTCTCGCAGATGATCGTTGCGTCAATATCCACCAGACGGCCTTTTCCCGGACGTTCCTTCATACGGTCAATAGCCACTGCAATTCCATGAGGGATCTCCGCATCCAGGGCGTGAAGTGCTTTTTCACGGATGATCTCCGCAGCGATCTGTCTCTGAGGCTGGTCTGTCACCGTATCCTCGTCGTAGAACATGGGGCCGTAAGGCAGATACTTGAGAATACTTGGGATGATATCCTCTGTATTCACTCCGCGCAGCGCAGAAACAGGAATGATCTCATCAAAATGATAAAGCTTCCGGTAGGTATCAATAGCCTTTGCGATCTCCTCCCTGTCAACGGTATCCACCTTGTTGATGATCAAAAGCACCGGAAGATGAAGGCTTCCCAGCTGCTCCGCAATATGACGCTCTCCTGCTCCGATAAAGGTGGTTGGCTCTACCAGCCAGAGGATCACATCCACATCCTTCAGAGTACGCTCTGCCACCTGGACCATGTACTCTCCCAGCTTGTTTTTTGCCTTGTGGATTCCCGGAGTATCCAGAAATACAATCTGTCCGTCCTCACAGGTATAAACAGTCTGGATCCTGTTTCTGGTGGTCTGAGGTTTTTTGGATGTTATGGCGATCTTCTGGCCGATCAGATGATTCATCAGAGTGGATTTCCCCACATTGGGACGGCCGATAATGGCTGCAAAGCCTGATTTAAAGTTTTCTTTCATATAAAAATTGTCCCTGCTTTCTTCTGTACTTGTCAGCAGGAAATCAGAGATTTTACCTCTTTAAAGATTTCCCGTTCTTTTTCAATGGCTGTTTCACTTCCGACAACACATACCGCATCATCGGAAAGGATCGCTTCGATCAGTGGAGCAAGTCCGCGGATATCCTCTACGTCTGCGCCAAGGATCTGATTTCTCTCTTTATGCATCATTTCCTCTGTAACGCCGCAGAACCAGGCAGTTTTGGAAATACTTCCCTGCATCTGAGGTGTTCTGGGAACATCCTTTCCGCTTATGGTACCGATAATATATTTTGTCATTTCCCGCTCATCTGCCTGGAAATCACGGACATAAGCCGGAATTCCCTCATAAACATCCAGGGTACGTTTCAGATGGGGATCTCTGTAGGAAACAAAATAGCTTTCCCCGCTTCTCTTAAAGCCGCTCATACATCCATAAGCTCCGCCTTTTACACGAAGGTTCATCCAGAGATAATCATAGCTTAAAATCACTTTCAGAATATCCAGAGCTCCTGTGTATTCATAGCCTTTTTTGCGGAAGTTTCCGGTACGGGCTACATACTGAACCTGTCCGGATGTGGTAAATCCCTCGTTCTTCTTTTCACAGCTTATGGATTTTTCTGTGATGTCAACAGATTCTGTATGAAACGTATGCTTCAGAGCCTTCACCTGCTTCATGATCTCATCCAGAGACTCCCTTTCTCCTGTATAACTGATCTTCAGATATTCCGGCCGGAGAATTTCCGTCATAAGAGAATTCAGCTCTTTTACAAGCTCCTCTTTTCTGGTGTCAAAATTCTTTTCCAGCCCCTCGATAAACTGATAATAGGCAATACCGGACATTCCCTCCTGGAAAGCCGCCATAGGCGAGCTGTAGGAAGCGCCCCGAAGAACCGCTGTGCAGTGTCCTGCGCTTACCAGATTTGCCTGGGCTCTGGATTTTACTCTTGCAATGATCTCATAGAGACGCTTGGTATCCTCCAGGCTGGAAGTATTCAGGATCTCTCTGATCATACGGAACAGAACGTCAATTTTCGGATACATCACCTTTCCTCTTACAGAGAACATGGCGTCATAGTCCTCTGTAGAGTCCACATGATCAAACACCTCTATTCCAATGTTGATACCGCCGGTCTCGGCATTGATCTCATTGGACAGCTCTCCGTAAGTATAATGAGCAGTGTCTACATATCCAAGAACAGACTTCAGAAGACCCAGATATGGGACTTTTTCCGGCGCAAGGTCTTTCAGATCAAACATCAGATCAAGATATGCAATTCCGTTGGTGGGCACCTCATGATAAAGGAACAGGCTTCCGTCCACATCCAGAGGCTCATTGGAAAATCCTGCTGCTTCTTTGCGGATGTCCTCTCTTTTCAGCATGGGAATACATTTTTCTGCTCCCGGCTCCTCAGGTGCCTCCTGATAGGCCTCCAGAGCTTTTGTTTTCTGTACAAGCGCCTCTTTTTCCTCCTGAGAAAGACTTTCCAGATGAGCCTGAAGCTTCTCTTCCAGAGCTTTTTCCTTACGGGCAGCAAGACCTTTGGAGGGTACAAGAGTGATCACAGAACCATGGGTATTGTCCAGCAGATATTTTCGGATCAGCTCCTCAAAATATCCCTGTCCTGCCAGCTCCTTCAGCTTTTCAAACACAGGGAGAGCCTGAACCTGGGCAAAAGCTTTTTCATCACTGTACAGCCAGTTTCCAAACACTGCCAGACTGTACATCAGTCCCTTGGGCCAGGAAGAAAAATCAGCCTCTCTGTATCGGAATTCCATACAGTTGATACCTGCATCCAGAGCTTTTCTGTCAATTCCATTGGCTGCGATATCTTCAAGAGTGGTACGGATGATCTCTACAAACTTTTCTTTTTTGTCCGGGTCTGTTCCCTTTGCCACAATATCAAAATAAGGCTGCATGATTCCGTCATCATAGGAGCCATAAACGTCCATGCCGATCTGAGCGTCCAGAAGAGCCTGTTTTAATGGGGCGCCTGGCGCGCTTAAAAGCGCATAATCCAGAACTTCAAAGGCAGTTCCTGTAAGAACATCAGAAGCGTCTCCCACTACGGTGCTGTAGGCAAGATAGGAATTTCCCTCTTCGCTCTCGCTTTCTGAAACCGGATATTCCATAACCAAATCCTTTCTTTTTTCAAAAGGCTCCTGTCTCCTGATCTCAGAATCCACATCCAGCCGCTCAAAGGCAGAAAGATAATGTTCGTCAATAAACGCCAGCTTTTCTGCCATATCCATATTTCCGTACAGATAAATGTAGCTGTTGGAAGGATGATAATAGGTCTTATGAAACTCCAGAAATTCCTCATAGGAAAGCTCCGGAATATGATCCGGATCACCGCCGGATTCACAGCCATAGGGGGTATCCGGAAACAGAGAATTCATGATTTCTCTTTCCAGAACTTCATCCGGAGAGGAAAAAGCTCCTTTCATTTCATTGTAGACAACTCCGTTATATTTCAGGGGGCCCTCCACGTTTTCAAGCTGATAGCTCCAGCCCTCCTGGCGGAAGATCTCTTCTTTTTTGTAAATATTCGGATAGAAACAGCGTCCAGATACACATGCATCAGATTCTGGAAGTCCTGATCGTTGCAGCTTGCAACAGGATAGCAGGTTTTATCCGGATAGGTCATTGCATTGAGAAATGTGTTAAGAGAGCCCTTTACCAGCTCCACAAAAGGATCTTTTAACGGAAATTCCCTGGAACCGCACAGTACGCTGTGCTCCAGAATGTGGGCAACGCCGGTGCTGTTTTTTGGCGGTGTACGAAATGCAATATTAAATACCTTGTTCTCATCATCATTCTCTATGAGCATAACTCTTGCGCCTGTTTTTTTATGGCGTAAAAGATATCCTGTGGAACGGATATCCTTCAGATTTTCTTCTTTGATAATGTCATAAGCAAAAATTCTGTCCTTATTCATAGTTGCCTCCGGTTTTTATTATTCATTATTGCTCTTTTAAGGCTGATTATTCCGGCAATCCTCCTTCTCCCGGAAACTGCAGTTCATACATTTCACGGGCGGCTTTTGTAAGAAGCTCAAGCTCCTTCTCCATACTGATATCCTTCGGAAGGCATACTGCTGTTTTGTAGATATCCTTCTGAAGCTTTGCCTTTGCATCATCCTCCTTGATGGTAATGATCCCGCACAGCATGGAATTATAAGAGCGGTCTGTTTTACAAAGATCCATATAAAGCTTTATCAGGTGACAGCATTCTCTGTAAAGAAGTTCCTTATGAAGCTCACTTTTATTGAGAAACTCTGTATATTTTACAGAATCCAGTTCCTTTCTGATCTCCTTCTGGGCGCTTTTTACTCCAAACCATCTGCTGCCTGCATTTTTATTAAATTCCATAGACATCCAGAATTTCAGATAGCCGTCTGCCACATTTGTTCCGTCATCCTTATAGCGGGCTTCCCAGATTTCCCGGCGGATTCCATTTGCCTCCATATCCTCACCGGATGCAAGAGCCTGCTCCAGAAGCGCCTTTCTCTTCCGGGGATCTGCCTCTCTGTAGTATTCTGCGATTGTGGGTGTATCCATAGTAATTTTCTCCTTTGATCCTGTGGTTTTATTCATTTTCATTACAGTATACAAGCTCTGTCTCTGCCAGATTCAGCGCTTCTTCGATCACTCTGTCCATATCCATGTAGCGGTACATGCCAAGCCTTCCGCCAAAAATCACATTTTTTTTCTTCCAGAGCCCTGCGCTCATATTTGGCATACAGCTCATTGTTTGCAGGATCGTTGACCGGATAATAAGGTTCTGCGCCTTTTGTCCATTCCGCAGAATACTCCCGGGTGATCACTGTTTTTGGCTGCGTACCGAACTCAAAATGTTTGTGCTCAATGATCCTTGTATAAGGAACCTCATAATCGGTATAATTTACCACTGCATTTCCCTGATAATTAGCCATATCCAGCACTTCTGTCTCAAACCTGAGAGAACGATAATCCAGAGGGCCGTAGCAGTAATCATAAAACTCATCCAGCATACCTGTAAACACCACTTTTTCTGCCTGAGCGCAAAGCTCCTCTTTATTTGCAAAAAAGTCTATTTTCAGGATAACCTGGGTTCCTTCAAGAAGCTTCCGGATAATTTCTGTATATCCGCCTTTTGGGATTCCCTGATAAGGATCCTTAAAGTAATTGTTGTCATAGGTATAGCGAAGAGGAAGACGCTTGATAATAAATGCAGGAAGTTCCCTGCACTCTCTTCCCCACTGTTTTCTGGTGTAGCCTTCGATCAGCTTTTCGTATACATCCTGTCCCACCAGAGCAAGCGCCTGTTCCTCCAGATTCCTGGGGTTTGTAATATGCATTCTGGAAATCTGTTCCCGGATTTTCGCCTCAGCTTCCGCCGGAGTGCGCACTCCCCACAGCTGATGGAAAGTATTCATATTAAAGGGAAGATTGTAAAGCTCGTCCTTATAGACAGCAATGGGAGAATTCACAAAATGGTTAAATTCTGCAAACTGATTCACATAATCCCACACGGTTTTATTGGATGTGTGAAAAATATGGGCGCCATATTTGTGAACCTGGATCCCCTCAATCTCTTCTGTATAAATATTTCCGCCAATGTGATCCCGCTTATCTATCACAAGGCAGGTTTTGCCGCATTTCACAGCCTCATGGGCAAACACAGAGCCGAAAAGCCCTGCTCCTACGATCAGGTAATCATATTTTTTCATGAAAAAACCCTCTTTCTTCTGAGTCATTATACCCTATAGTATAACAAATCAGGAAGAAAAAGGGTAGTCCTGTTTTATGACAGTCTTGTTTTGAAATCCTGGTATCCGAATCTTCTGATCAGCCGGAAATCCCCGGGATTTTCTTCCAGAACAATATCCGGAAGCGCCATTCCGTTAAAGGTATTATTTTTTGACCATGGAATAAATGGCCATATCACCGAATTCCAGAATATCGCCGCATTTTAATTTCCGGTCAAAGGAATAATCTCCGATCACGTCTCCCGCCAGACAGGTAGGGCCTCCCAGACGGAAGGTAAAGGCTTTTTCTCCCGGCAGACCGGAGTCCTTGAGAGGGGGACGGTAAGGCATTTCCAGAACGTCCGGCATATGGCAGGCTGCAGAGGTATCCAGAATGGCAATGGACAGCTCGTTTTCCATAACCTCCAGTACTTCTGTCAAAAGGATTCCCGCATTCAGGGCAACGGCCTCCCCGGGCTCCAGATAAACCTGAACCCCATAGGTGTCCTGCACATGGCGGATACATTTTTTCAGAAGCTCTCTGTCATAATCCTCTCTGGTAATGTGATGGCCTCCGCCGAAATTAATCCATTTCATCCGGTGCATGTAAGGGCCGAACTGCTCTTCCACCGCTTTCAGGGTGTCAGAAAGGGCATCGGAATTCTGTTCGCACAGGGTATGAAAATGAAGCCCCTCAATTCCATCCAGTAATTCTTCTGTAATCTGATCGATGGCAGTTCCAAGCCTGGATCCCGGCGCACAGGGATCGTATATCTCATGTCCCTCCTGGGTGGAAAAGCGGGGATTGATCCGAAGCCCCGGGCTTTTGCCTCCTGCAAGGATCTGATCCTTATATTTTTTTACCTGAGCCGGTGAATTCAGGATAATGTGATCGCAGAGACGGATGATCTCCGGCATTTCCTCTTCTCTGTACGCAGGCGAAAAAATATGGTTTTCTTTTCCCAGCTCCTCTGCCGCCAGTCTTGCTTCAAAAAGCCCGCTGGCAGCAGCGCCGTTGAGATGTTTTCCGATCAGAGGGTATACGGCAAACATGGAAAAGGCTTTCTGGGCAAGAAGAATCCGGCACCCGGTCTCCTGACAGATTTCCCTTAAAATCTCAAGATTTTTAATCAGCTTTTCTTTTTGGATCACATAACAGGGCGTTCTCAGTTCCTCTCTTTTCATTTTGCCAAAACAACCTCTCTGTCATTAATCTACCAGATCCGGGTTTTCTTTGATCTTCCACGGAAGTCCCCATTTATTCAGGGCATCCATAAACGGATCCGGATCAAACTCTTCAATGTTAAATACGCCAGGTCCCTGCCAGGTTCCTGTCATCAGCATCATGGTTCCGATCATTGCCGGAACACCGGTGGTATAAGCAACTGCCTGAGAGCCCACTTCCTTATAGCACTCCTGATGATCGCAGGTATTGTAAATGTAAATTGTCTTTTCTACGCCGTCTTTTTTACCTGTAAAAATACAGCCGATGTTTGTTTTGCCCTTTGTTCTCGGACCAAGAGAAGAAGGATCCGGAAGCACTGCCTTTAAGAACTGAAGCGGTATGATTTCTTTTCCCTCATACATGATCGGCTCAATAGAAGTCATTCCCACGTTTTCCAGGCAGCGGAGATGTGTGAGATAGCTTTCTCCGAAGGTCATAAAGAAGCGGATTCTTTTGATTCCCGGAATGTTAAGAGCCAGAGACTCAATTTCCTCGTGATGAAGAAGGTACATGTCTTTTTCGCCGATCTCCGGGAAATCGTAAACTCTCTTGATCTCCATTGGCTCTGTTTCTACCCAGTGGCCGTTCTCCCAGTAGGAGCCCTTTGCAGAAACCTCACGGATGTTGATCTCCGGGTTAAAGTTTGTGGCAAAAAGGATATCCATGGTCGCCTGCAATTGCAGTCCAGAATATCAATATAATTGATCTCATCAAAATAATGTTTCAGAGCATAGGCAGAAAATATCACTTGTTACGCCAGGATCAAAGCCGCTTCCCAGAAGAGCTGTGATTCCTGCTTTTTCATAACGCTCCTTGTAAGCCCACTGCCATTTGTATTCAAATTTGGCTGTATCCTCCGGCTCATAGTTTGCAGTGTCCACATAGTGAACTCCTGTTTCCAGGCAGGCATCCATAATATGAAGATCCTGATACGGAAGCGCAAGATTTAAAACCACATCCGGCTGTACCTTGCGGATCAGAGCCACCAGCTCTTCCACATTGTCAGCATCCACCTGAGCAGTTGTGATCTTTGTTTTTGTAGTTCCCTGAAGCTTTTCTTTCAGCGCGTCGCATTTGGATACTGTACGGCTTGCAATGCAGATTTCCTCAAAGACTTCGCTGTTCTGGCAGCATTTGTGAATTGCTACGGAAGCAACGCCTCCGCATCCGATAATTAACGCTTTTCCCATGAATGGTTCCTCCTTAAATATGTAAATATTAGTTTTTTATTTTTTCAGCGCAAGAAGCATCTCCCGGATGATCTTGCACGCAACTGCTGTTGACATTCCGCTGTGGTCGCAGGGAGGACAGAGTTCATTGACGTCGCAGCCTATGATGTTCAGGCTGTTGCATACCTCTGTGACATTTTTCATCAGGGTGAGAAAATCAACGCCTCCCGGCTCCGGCGTTCCGGTTCCCGGAAATACGGAAGGGTCCAGAACATCCAGATCAACAGTAAAATAAACAGGCTTTCCTTTCAGCTCCGGCAAAATCCCCGGAAGATCATCAAGAGTAAAAGGATGAAAATCCGTATGACCGGATCTTGCCCAGTCAAACTCGCTCTTTTCTCCGGAGCGTATTCCAAACTGGTGGATCCGTCCGTCACCCAGAATATCCCAGCACCGTCTGATAACGGCCGCGTGGGACAGCTTTACCCCAAGATAATCCTCTCTCAGATCTGTGTGAGCGTCCAGATGGATGATATGAAGCTCCGGATACTGCCTGGCCGCCGCACGCACGGCTCCCAGTGTCACCAGATGCTCTCCGCCGATCATAAAAGGCAGTTTTTTTATCCTTCAGGATGGTCTCTGCTGTTTTTTCAATCTCAGAAAGAACAAGCTCAGAATCTCCTATGGCAAGCTCCAGATCTCCCAGATCAAAGATCCGGCAGTCCTCAAGGTCTCTGTCCTGATAAGGACTGTAGGTTTCCAGCCCGTAAGAATCATTCCTTACCGCCTGTCCTGCGAATCGCGTTCCCGGACGGAAGGAAGTGGTGGAATCAAAAGGCGCCCCGTAAAGCACAATGTCCGCTTCCTCATATCCGGCATCACAGCCAATAAAGTTCATTACTGATTTATTCAACATCTTCCAAAAGCTCCTCCACATATACCGGAAGGGCAAACACTCCGGCATGTAATCTTGGTTCGTAATATCTTGTATGGATTCCTTTCAGCTTCCAGGCCACTCCGTTCAGATCCGTAAGAGGATGGTATTTCTTTGAGGCAAACCCAAACAGCCAGTGCCCGGAGGGATAAGAGGGCAGATGAGCCTGATATACCCTGCAGATCGGGAAGGTTTCCAGAATACGCTTGTGCATTCTCTGACACTGAAAGGCTTCCTCTGTATAAAAAGGACTTTCATTCTGATTGATCATGATTCCGTCCTCCCGGAGAGCACCGAAACAGTTCCCGTAGAATTCCTTTGTAAAAAGTCCCTCTCCCAGGCCAAAAGGATTGGGAGAGTCAATGATGATCAGATCATAGCAGTCTGTTTTTGACCGCACAAACCTGAGGCCGTCCTCGTGGAAAATCTGTACTCTGGGATCATTCAGGCTGCAGGCGATCTGAGGCAGGTACTTCCGGCACACCTCCACAAGAAGAGGATCGATCTCCACCATGTCGATATGCTCGATCTCCTCATACTTTACAAGCTCCCGGACAACGCCGCCGTCTCCTCCTCCGATTACCAGAACGTCCTTTACAAGAGGATGGACTGCCATTGGAACCATGGGTGATCATTTCATGATAAATAAATTCATCCTTTTCTGTCAGAGTCAGATCTCCGTCCACAACAAGATTTTGCCGAACTCCTTCGAGTCCAGCACATCAATCT
>ENA-OQAB01000875-OQAB01000875.1-human-gut-metagenome-genome-assembly--contig:-NODE-875-length-15129-cov-3.599653_pt1 | contig 15129 bp, 13 predicted proteins | sample MGYA00242490_ERZ504517 | MGnify/ENA primary metagenome ERZ504517 (study PRJEB26092, sample SAMD00036298) | human gut metagenome | host: Homo sapiens | study: EMG produced TPA metagenomics assembly of...
TAATCTGGATATTGATTATTATCGGCCTGGGTGTTCTGCGGTCCGGGAGCGTGAGCGGGGATATGAATGGTATGAGATAAGGACGGAAAGCTACGATCCGGATATGGAATTACCGGCTTTGCCGGACCCCGGATCTGCCGATAACTCTTTGTTAAGAGTGGATACACCCGAAGGCATGGTTGATTTGAGTGCCGGGGAAGGCCGGGTGAAGATCGCGGTGGAGGATAAGGAGGACGGTGAGAAAGTCGATATCCGTGTCGGTTCGAAAGGCGTGAAGATTACCGCGACGGAACCTGCGGCCGAATGCGATGATTTTGATTGATTTTGAATAAAAGCGTTGATCGAAATAAAAAGTTTTTTCAGGTCGGAGCCGGATCTTTTTCCTGAGGGAAAAGTCCGGCTCCGGTTTTTGTGGCGGACCGAAGGAGCACGCCGCAAGGCATATTGCACGGAAGTTGTGTGGCGGAAGGTGCGGACGTTCGGAATTTCCCGGCTCCGGCGGAGCGGGACTGCCGCGTGCGACGGTCGTTTCCCTCGGAGTAAAGTTGCGGAGGACGGTTGTTTTCGTATATTTGACTTCGTCCAATATACTCGCGCTCGGCCGAGCTAAAATAAATTTTGCTCGGCACTCGACTTATTCGTATATTTGGCTTACCCCGAATATACTCCCGCTCGACAAAACCGAATAAAATTCGCTTTTGTTCTCGACTTATTCGTATATTTGAACGTTTTTTCAGTAAAAAGAAAAAGTATGGCTGCAATTAAGTGTATCGGAGTGCTGACTTCGGGGGCGATGCTCCCGGGATGAATGCCGCGATCCGTGCCGTGACGCGTACGGCGATCTATAACGGGTATTCCGTAAAAGGTATCATGCGCGGTTATAAGGGATTGGTCGATGACGAAATCATCGACCTGCAATCGGATTCCGTGAGCAATATCATCCAGCAGGGCGGCACGATGCTGAAGACGGCCCGCAGCCAGGAGTTTATGACCCCTGAAGGGCGCCGCCGGGCTTATGAGAATATGAAGCGCAGCGGTATCGATGCGTTGGTGGTGATCGGCGGGGACGGTTCGTTGAAGGGCGCCTGTATTTTCGCTCAGGAGTTCGATGTGCCGATCGTCGGCCTGCCGGGTACGATCGATAACGACTTGGGCGGTACGGACGCTACGATCGGCTACGATACGGCGCTCAATACGATCGTCGAGGCGGTGGACAAACTGCGCGATACGGCTTCCAGCCATGAACGCCTCTTCTTCGTCGAGGTTATGGGACATACGGCCGGCTATCTGGCGTTGAACGGGGCGATCGCTTCGGGAGCCGAAGCCGCGATCATTCCCGAGATGGACACGGAGGTCGATCAACTGGGCGAGCTCATCAACCAGGGATTCCGCAAAAGTAAAAATTCGGCGATCGTGCTGGTGGCCGAGAATCCCGCTACGGGCGGTGCCATGGGGCTTGCCGAACGCGTGAAGCAGGAGTTTCCGCAGTACGATGCCCGGGTGACTATTCTGGGACATATCCAGCGGGGCGGGTCGCCGTCGGCAATCGACCGTATCATGGCTTCGCGTATGGGCGAAGCCTCCATCGAGGCGCTTATGGAGGGGCAGCGCAATGTGATGATCGGTATGAGCAACGGCCAGATCGTCTATGTTCCCTTCTCGCGTGCTGTCAGCCACGACCGGACTATCGATCGCGGAGCGGTGGATCTGGTGCGCATCCTCTCTATCTGACATTATTTTCGAACAATACTGACTTCATGAAACGCGTAATAGGAATAGGAAACGCTCTGACAGACATGTTGGTCAATCTGAAGACCGACAAAGTACTCGATACGTTCAATTTGCCGAAAGGTTCGATGAGCCTGGTGGATGCCGCCTTGCAGACCGAGATTTCGAAATCGGTCGCCGGTCTGCCTTACTCGCTCTCGCTCGGAGGATCGGCCGGCAATACGATCCGGGCGATGGCCCGTTTGGGTTGCGACGTGGGCTTTATCGGCAAGGTGGGAACCGACAAGACGGGAGATTTCTTCATTCAGGCTCTTGAGAACCTGGGTATAGAACCCTTTATTTTCCGGGGAAAGGAGCGCTCGGGACGGTGCGTGTCGCTCATTTCTCCCGACGGGGAACGGACGATGGTGACATTCCTGGGAGCTGCGCTGGAGTTGAGTGCGGCAGAGGTTACGCCTGCTATTTTCGAAGGTTACGACTGTCTCTATATCGAAGGTTATCTGGTGCAGGATCACGAGTTGATTGCCGGTGCGGTCCGTACGGCTAAAGCCTGCGGTCTGAAGGTAGCGATCGACCTGGCGAGTTTCAATGTCGTGGAGGCCAACCTGGAATTTCTGCGCTCGCTCATTCAGGATTACGTCGATATCGTTTTTGCCAACGAGGACGAAGCGAAAGCCTTCACCGGCGAGGGCGAGCCGCTCAATGCCTTGCAGATGCTTTCGGAGCTGTGCGAGCTGGCCGTCGTGAAGGTCGGTATCAAGGGGGCTTTGATCAAGCGGGGCAGCGAAGTGGTCCACGTGGGGATCATGGCCGCAGCCAAGCGGGTCGATACGACGGGTGCGGGCGATCTGTATGCTGCCGGATTCCTCTCCGGGTTATGCGAGGGGCTGACGCTGCGTCAGTGCGGTACGATCGGTGCCATCGTCGCCGGGAAGGTGATCGAAGTGGTCGGAACGACTTTCAGCGAGGAGGCGTGGCAGCACGCTTTCCAGCTGGTCGAGAAGGTCCGGTCGGAGAAATACCTGTTCTAAAGGGAACAAGTGTCGTAAAAAGAGAAGGGTGACTTTTACAGTCACCCTTTTTTCAATATTCCCCGTGTGATCTGCCTCCGCATCAGGAGCAGATAGCGGGCTTTGGGGACGGAGAACCGCAACAGGAAGCCGAGAGCCAACAGAAGCGTTGCGCCCCACTTGACAGCCTCGCCCGATAACAGACGTACGGTTTGCCCCCTCATTCCGGCTCGCAGACGCTGGGTGCGTCCGACCTGGCAGCATAGCGATTCGAAGTATTCCCGGGAGGTCTTTCGCGGCGGAATGATATGCCACATGATTGCCGTCGGAACGTAGTAGCAACGCTCTCCGGCATCTGCCAACCGCTGAAAAAGATCGCTCTCTTCGCCTCCGATCAGTTGCTCGCCGGTCCGCCCCAGCGAAGGGTCGAAGGCGCCGTATCGTTGGACCGTCGAACGCCGCAGGGCCATGTTGCCGCCGCCGGGAATACGTCCTTTCGGAAACGGGCGGATCTTTCGCCCCAGGTCGATCGGATTGGCTATCGGACGTTCGGTATAACTCGACATCCAGACCGGGCGTCCCGCAGGATATTCGGGTATGATAGGGCCTCCGGCCGATGCGGCGTCGGGGTAGGCGTCGAAGAGGGCGACGTACGAAGAGATGAACTGTTCGTTGATGCGTTCGTCGTCGTCGATGATGGCGATGTATTCGCCCCGGCTTTCGTCGATACCCCGGTTGCGGGCATGGGAGAGCCCCTGCCGGGTTTCGGTCACGATCCGCAGGTTGATTGCGGGATGTTCTGTTGCGAACGCTTCGAACCGGGCGAGCGTGTCGTCCTGCGAATTGTTGTTCACGACGATGCACTCCCACTCTGCGGCCGGAAAATCCTGCCGCACGACCGACCGGAGCGCTTCGACGAGCGCTGCGGAACGGTTGTAAGTGGCGATGATGAGCGATAATCGGATCATAGGGCAAAGATAGTGAAAGCCGAGAGAAAACGGGAACTTGTTCCCAATTTTCCGAGGCGTATCCTATCTTCTACAAAGATAGTGAAAGGTGAGGGCAATCGAACATTTATTCGAGCTTTGCCGAGTTTTCTTATTTGGGCCGACGGTTATGGTCCGATATACTTTCCCGGATGAAAAATACCCCTGCAGTTCGGGCAGGGGTATTCGGTCCGGCGGAATCGGTTTATTTCCGAATGACCAGGTATTTCGATATGCTCCAGAATTTTGCGGGATCGGTGATTTCGAGCGTTACCAGTTTGTCTTCGCCCGGTGTGAGCGTGTAGCTCTCTTTGGGGTGCGAGGTGAGCAGTTTGGGCTTTTTGCTGCCCGTTTCGATTCGGGTCAGATTCCGCAGGTCGGCCGATGTGAATGCCGATTTGTCGAAGTCGCCATCCATGATGCTCTTGGTTTTGAAGAGTCCGTTGCCTTCGACGATGCGAGCCTCCTTGAGCTGCTTCATATCGGCGATGCAGAACCAGACGACATTGAGCTGGCTATCCTGTTCCTCGATCGTAGTTTTTTGGCTGGCAGTGACTTCGTTCAATCCGGCGATGTCCTTGTTGAGCTCCTCGACCGTACCGGCGAGCTCCTCGATCTCAATGTTTTTTTGGGACAGCTCGGTCTGAAGCGATTCGATCTGTGCGACTTTCCGGGTCATTTCTTCCTGCAGACGTTTGATCGTCCCGGCCAGCGAAGCGTTCTTGCGGCCGCTTTGTGCGAATTGTGCTTCGAGTTCGGCGATTCGCTCCTTGTTTTGGAGCAGGATACCCTTGATTTGGTTGATCTGCGATACCATCTGTTGTTTTTTGTCCAGCGGCTTGTTTTCGATGTCGCTTATTTGAGTCATCACGCGGTCTTCGACTTCGCGGATCGACTGAAATCCGGTTTCGATCTCATTGAGGATTTCCAGCGTTTGATCGTACTTTTGCTCGACGGTGAGCAGCGAGTCCCGTTGGGCGAGCAGGGTCTGGTATTTTCCCGATTTTTCGACGCATGACACTGCGGTCAGCGCTACGGCTGCGAGAGCCAGAATAAGTCTGAATGTCTTCATTGGTATTGGAATTTGGTTTTTGCAATTAGAAATATCCAATCGTGTGCCATTGTATTCAAAATGTTGATTGATAATTTGTTGTTGCGATATTCGTGTGGCCGATGACTGTGGAATCGTGCCCCAAATGTGTGGAAGTTGTGTGGAAACGGGCAGTTTTCGGACTGTGTATCGCGGTGCAGTCGGATTTCCGATAAGCGGAGGCGGAAGTTTCGGATAAATTGCAAAGCCCCGGCCTATGAAAAGCCGGGACTTCGTTCGATGTTTACGATTCGGGGATTATTTCAGGACTTTCGAACAGTTCGGGGCAGCAGGCAGGAAATCGTATTCTCGTTCTGTGCCGTGTAGAAGTTGCCGTCGATGACGGCTTTTCGTCCGTTCCGATACAGCTTTTGACGACCGGTTTGAGGAACGGATGCAGGGCCACCCGTCTGCCCTGTGCGATGCCGAGGTTGTCGAAGAGCAGTGCTGCGGCGCAATGCCCTGCGATCGTTTTTCCCTGGTCCGCAAAATTTTTGATGACGCTCAACATATCCACGTTGTAGGGTTTGTCTGCGTTTTCCGCGAATTTGGGCATGGCGTCGCCGCAGGCGAATACGAGGGCGTCGTATTCGTGTTCATGGCCTTTGAGTGAGGCGATTATATCGTCCGTCTGGAGGCGAAGCCCCGAGTTGGTTTTTACATTCGTGGTATCCGCTACCGCGAATGTCCTGAAGGGAATGCCGTTCTCGAAGAAGGTTTCCAAATACTGAAACAAGCCCGATCCGTTGACGGGGTTTACGACCAATACAGCTACTTTCTTTGCCATAATTTTTGAGTTTTTTATAGTTATTAATGATATGTTAGTTACTTTTGTAGTGCAAACATAAAATAAGTAATCGGGTTCTGCAAGAGGTGATTTTTTGGTAAGCGAGTTACAAAAAGGTAACCGATGTTGAACGACAACGAGATAAACCGCAAATAATGAAAACATTTTTTTACACGAGGGAATTTGCCCGATTCGGGATATCTTGAGCCGCCTCGGTGACAAGTGGTCGCTGCTGGTGCTGACGACGTTGTATTCGAACGGGACGATGCGTTTCAACGACATTCAACGTTCGCTCGGGGATATTTCGCAGCGGATGCTGACCGTCACCCTGCGTTCGCTCGAAGCGGACGGGCTGGTCCACAGAGAGGTCTATCCCGAAGTGCCGCCCCGTGTCGAGTATCGTTTGACCGATTCCGGGGGCGATCTGATGCCGTATCTGAACAGTCTGGTGGAGTGGGCGTTGAAGAACACGCCGGCCATTTTGGAACGGCGTGCGCAGGCGGTGCGGGCGAAGTGATTTGCCGGAGGTATAAAACAAGTGTTTGCAGCGGGCTCGGATGCCGTGCTGCAAACACTTGTTTATCGGTAGGGGAGGCTTTTCCTACAAGCTGTCTCCGAAATCCTTGCGGAATTTCTCCATCAGGCGTGCCGGCCAGTCGGTGGTCGGTTCCAGACCGCCCATGAAGAAACGGAGCACGGGCGGCTCGTAGGTGAAGCGCAGACCGCCGATCAGGTGACGGTTCTCGTAGAGCCACTCCAGACGGTCGATGACGTATTTGATCTGGGAAAGCGTGAATACGCGGCGCGGGCAGGCGAGGCGTACCAGCTCGACGTCGGCCAGGATCTCTTTGCCGTTCTCGTCGCGGACGCTCGATACCGTACCGCGCTCCATACCGCGTACGCCCGAGCAGAGGTAGAGGGCTGCGGCCAGTGCTCCGGCGGGGTACTCCTCCTGCGGGATATGCTCGCAGAATTTCATGGCGTCCAGGTGTCCGCCCAGGACGCCGGCCGGAGTCACGACGGGAATGCCTTTCGGATCGAGCGTGTTCACCAGGTAGCGGATGTCACTAGTGTTCACTAAAAATTATGGACGCTTAAAAATTAAATAAACTTGGTTTACTTGAATCACATCGTTCATTGACGTTGTTGATATTTGATTTGTCAAAGAGTTCTTTGAGATTAGTCTTGTCAGTAAGTGAGATTCCTACAATTTGGAGGATTTCATAAACCGACCGTTCCAATTTCATATTGTGCTTTACACATATAATTAGACAGTAAGTAATTACGGCACAGTAGATTTGTATTCTGACAGCATTTTCACTCGTACCCCAGAACTTCTTGATTTTTAGATGTTGCTTCAACCATTTAAAAAAGAGTTCAATATTCCAACGATTGTGGTAAAGTTCTGCAATGACCGATGCAGGAAGTTCAAAGTTGTTTGTCAAGAACATGAATTCACGACCTTGTTCCTCATCAAGATAAACCACTCTTCTGAGTGTAGCTGGGTAATCTTTACTACTCTTATAGACGACAAACTCAATGGTAGAGTCGGATAAAACATTCTTTGGAAGCCTCCGTTTCCATGAGATTTGTTTGAACTTCAAGTTCTTCTTCGCACGTATTACAAACGTTGCTTCTATCTGCTCTATCTTGTAGAGATTGGCGAAGTCGTTGTACCCACGGTCGAAGATGTAATACGCCCCTTTTCGTATGGTATCTCAGGCATTACCTTTATATCACTGGTTGCCGCCACCGTGATATGAAAGAAAGCTGGGACTTGGGATTCAATATCATACAGCGTATGTACTTTGATTCCGCCCTTATGCTTACGAAACTTTGCCCATTGGAATACTTCAAGACATAAATCTATCGTTGTGGAGTCAAAGGCATATACATGACCGGTAAATCCGAACATCTTCTCGGTACTCTTGGAACGTGCCGCCGCCACCAAATGATAGGCGTATTCTTCAAAAATCCGATAGTCACGACCCTCATTCGCTTTAGCAAGATTGCTTCGGGTAACGGACTTGCCCATACCCAAGTGGTATAATTTGCTCCAATGAACTTCAAGAGCAATGATAAGGTCGCGTAAGCTTTCGCTTTTTGAGAGTTGTCCGAACATCATTACAAGTAACTGATTCCAGCAGGTGAATGACTTTACGTATCTGTCTCCCTGATACTTAGCAGATAAACGATTGAACTTGTTGCGGTCAAGAAATTGAACTAATTGAGCAAAAACGTATTTGTCTTTAAACATAACAGTCTGATGTAGACTGCAAAAGTAAATTCAAGTCCGTTTGCAAGAAAATCTCTTGTAACAAATTAAATATCAATCATTTCAAAAAAACTATAGCGATTTTTTAGTGGATACTAATGAGGCAAAATAATAAAACAACCACAAAAAAATCCGACACCATGAATTACGAAGAAATAAGACGACGCATTAGTATTCGGGCTTACCTCGCGGTACGGGGAATCAAACCCCGGTGAGAACGCGGCAACCGGGGCATGTACCTCTCGCTGCTGCGTGAGGAACGTACTCCCAGCTTCAGTGTCAGTTACGACAAGAACCTCTGGCACGACTTCGGAACGGGCGAGGGCGGCTCAATCATCGACCTTGTGCCCCGTATGGAGGGTTGTGCCGAGGGCGAGGCCGTCTAAAAGCTCGTAGTAGGCGAACACGAACGCTTGTATCCCTTTCCGACCAATCGCAAAAGACAGGCTGACCGGAAGCGCTCCGCCTTGCTATCCTCTCCGACCGCGAACAGATCCATCCGGCATTGGTCAGCTATCTCACGGGGCGAGGCATAGACCCTGCCATCGCCCGGACTTATTGCCGCGAGGTGCGTTACACGATCGGCGGCAAAGAGTATTTCGCCGTCGGTTTCCGCAACGACGCCGGAGGGTGGGAGCTCCGCTCCGCACGGTTCAAAGGCGGCTCCTCGCCCAAACATATTACGACACTTGACAACGGCAGCGATATGGCAATGGCGTTCGAGGGATTTATCGACTTTCTGTCCTATCTCTCGCTGAAAGGAACCCGTTACCGTCGATTGACAGCATCGTGCTCAACTCGGTGGTGAATCTGCACAAGGCTGTTTCGTTCTTCTCGCGCCACAGGGTCGTCCATGCCCTCCTCGACAACGACGACGCAGGGCAGAAAGCGTTGGCCCGACTGGGAGAATCCTTACCCTCGTCCGAAGTGATCGACCAGTCCGTTTTTTTACCGCGACCACAAATACCTGAACGAATACCTGCAAGAGAAGCAGCACCAACAAGTGCAGCGCAAACAGCAACCACACGGGCATAAGGTGCGATAGCCCGATACCGGGGGGGCGTCGGACGAGCGGAGGGAGTGGCAAGGAAACTTCAAGGCTTGCCTTGATATAGCGAACTATAACTACCGGCTGCGCTTCGGTAGTTGTGGGCACTTCCGAGGGATTCAGGGCTCTGCCCTGAAAAACCCTGCGAGGGTCCTGCCTTCAACCCGGACAAAGGGTTTAGCTCCTCTCACTCCGCGGCGGTCTTCGACTGATGACCGCCGGAAGGCCCGCACAAATGTAATCATTGCATTCATTTCACAAATGGGAAGAACGTCTTTCAGACGCTCTTTCCATAACACTGACAATTATGGCAAAGACATCCATCAACATAAAGCCCTGCCTTGAGCGGGGCGCACAACAGACGGTTAGCGGAATATCTCGCTAATATCCGCAAGGGAAAGATCTACATCCGTACCGACCTCATGGCGAAAAACGAGGAATGGGTATCGCCTGAACTGGGCGATACCTCGCTTGAAGAACGAACAGGCTGATAGCTGCAATAGTCAAGAAAAAGACAGGCCGGGCTGTGCAGACCAAAGACCGGGAACGGGTGAACAAGAAGACGGGCAAGGTAACCGTAGTCCGTGACAGCACGCCAATCAAAAAGGGCGTGGTGGTCGTCAAGGAAGATACCGCAATGAAGCAGTTGCAGCGTTTCTGCGATGTGTGTAAGGTGCGATGGGGCATTACGCCGTTGCAAATCTTCATATACCGCGACGAGGGACATTACGAAATGCCCGACGATGAAACCTCATGGAAGCCGAACTACCACACCCATATCGTGTGGGACAGGATGAACCACAACACGGGCAAGTCTTGCAAACTCTTGCCGCAGGACATGAGCGAAATGCAGACCATATGGGCCGAAGCGCTCGGCATGGAACGCGGCACGTCCAAAGTGCAGACCGGACGTGAGCATCTGGAACGGACGGACTACATTATCGCCAAGCAGAAGCAGGAGGCCGAGAAAACCCGGATAGCCAAAGAACAAGCCGAAGCGGAACTGAAAGCGGTAAAAGGAGAGCTGAGAACCGAGAAGCTGAAGAACTCCACCGCCGAGGTAGGTACGACCATCCTCGACGGTATCGGCTCGAGGATCGGCACGTCGAAAGTCAAGCGGCAGCAACAGCAGATAGATGACCTTACCCAAAAGAACGAACGCCTGCACTCCGAGATACGGAGGCTGAACAAGACGATAGACAGGGAGAGGCGGGAGCATGAACAGACCGCCAAAAGACTGCAAGGCGAGATAGACCGCATTTACGGTTGGTTTCCCGACACGCCTCAGCTTATCCGGAGGGGAGAGTATTGCAGGGAGATAGGCTTCACGGACAAGATGGCCTGCGACCTCGTGAATATGCTGCCTGTCCATTTCTCCGGAAAGCTCTATTCATCGGAGCATTCCCAGCACTTCGAAAACGAACACTCGGAAGCCCGGCTCCTGCGGGATGAAAAAGGCCCTGGTGGGTTTCAACTGGTCATCGACTTGATACCCATTTTGCAATGGTTTCGGCAAAAGGCGGAAGAATTTTTGGAGCGCTTAGGAATAGAGATCAAAGACCGCGAACAGGGTCGGGGAATGTGGATGAGATAGAGTAAAATCTATTTCTGCGTATAGCTTATATGGGCAATACCCCGAATGAGTGGTTGTTCATCTGCGAATTATTTTCTATTTTTGCAACGTCGAGCGTAGTAATGCGTTCGGCAGACATACTGAAAGTGTTTTCGCACTGTCCTTGATAGAAAATCTGACAGTTTTCACAAGCAAAAGGATGGACGAACAGCACTCATTTCTTGTTTAGATTATGGCAAGGGATACGTTTAGTGTTCCCATACTCCATATCTACTCAAGTGTGGGGTATTGCGTCGTTTAATTTTTGCTTGGGCTTTGTCAGAGCCTTCTATCAGATAAACGAAATCGACTCCACACTTGAACCGGTATATTCGTTCTATCCTGTTTATTTCCAATTTATATAAAAATAGAACTCTACGATTTGATACCATAGAGTTCCCGTAGATTTTGTACTTTAAAAGTGTTCTATTATAAGCGATAGTCTAAAAATAAGATGTTATCTTGCGTATTTTCGTATTGCAGAAACAATACTCTCCGTATTCCAATGTACAATCTCAATTGCCCTGTTGCTAACAATAGAAGAAATTCGTTCTTGTCCTCTTGGAATTACTCCGATAATTGGCACCCCTTTTTCTATTGCTTTATCAAGCTCCCATTTCATCCAATCGCTATGTGAAGCATATATTCCAGCAATCCCTAAAACAATATCTGAGGTTTGTATTCTTTCTGTGATTCGTTGTCTTATGTAGTATGTATTCATTGAATTTATAGAATCTGTTGGTGGAAATTCTGTAAACTCAACACTAAAGTATCCTCTTGATTCAAGAAGATTTCTTAACGACTTTAAATCATTCACATGTGCCCAAGAATGACTAATGAAAATTTTGTATGTATTGGCCATATTAATCAACTTCAATATTTATCAATTGTTTTAGCTCTTCTTTTTGAAAATTATATGTGTCTTTTTCCCATTGTTCTGCCATATCTTTAAATAGTTTTTCGTATTTACGTCCTTCCTCTTGTTTCCCCAATGCATAACAGCATATTGAGAAAGTTGCCGACATCCATTTTACATTAGGGATATTTGTTATATCTTCTAATTCCATTTTAGAAGATAATATTTTATATAATTGTTCTCGTATTTTTTTTGCCTGAATTCGACAATATATTTTTTCATCTTCACCATCATTCAAAAGGGTAGATTTTTTATCAAAGCAAAAAGCTAAGTTTTCACCCGTATAGAAATCATAACTAATCATATACCCTTTTTCATAATATTCAATAGCTCTATTTAAATAACCAATGTTATCATTATTGATTCTTGATAATCGTTTATAAATGGCTCCTTTTAAACCAAATGTTTCTGGATCATTTGAGTCTGTCAATCTCTCAAGTATTCTTAATGCATCATTAAGGTACATTTCTTGCTCTTCTTTACTTACTTTTTGTTTATAAGTACATAATGCCAATTGCTGAATATAGTATGGCTCAGCTGGATTCTTTTCTAAAGCTTTTTTCCAGTATTTGATTGCTTCACTAAAATTTTCCTCTTTCATTTAGCAATTTTGCACTTTCAACTAAAGCAAAAATATCAATCATTTTTCTCTGCCAATGCTCCTACGATATCTTTATATTCTTCAATATCCATATGTGGCTCTTGCAGTGTATGCAAATATTCGTAGACAGGACTATCTTTTACTGAGCCTTTCGCTATGTTTAATATTTTTTCTTTTAATAATTTTTTCATCCGATTAGCTTCATCTACACCAACGTCTTCACCCAAATGCTTGTATGAGAAAACTCTCGTATGATCAATATCAAATGGTATTTTTGAAGTTGATTCTGCTTTGATTATGATTGTAGATGAAGGTTTAACTGCATGCCGTACTCCAAGTTCATATATTGCGTTAGGATTTAATGTTGAGATATCTGCAATTACTAAATCTGCCCAAAGAATCAATGCATACATGCTTCTATCTATAAGACCTGTATCTTGTACTTCATCAGCTCTCACGCATTTATAGCCACATTCTGAAACAATCGGCTTAATTATATTCTGATATGTTTTATCCAAATCAAAAGTATTCCCTGAAGCCAAGTCGGTTTTTTTCCCGAAACCCATGACAACAAAACACAATTTCTCTTCCATTATTTTAATTATTTTGGTCTAACAATAACTTCATCAGCTATAGGCTGACTGCGCTTATTAAATGCTTTTTCTACATAAGAATTAGGATCCTTTTTAAAGTCATCCCATTTGACTAATACACAGAATCTGTCGCCTTCATCGTATGCACATTTTCCGTGATTATTTAAATAATAGTTCCGTCCAAATTCTTTAATAACAGTGTCATCGTTGATAGCTACAGTATTATGATTTTTGCCACAAATCTGGCATGTGTATTGACCTTTGTATATAGAATTATACATTGACGGCAAAACAACTCCTAAAATTCCATTTCGAGTATTACCTTCTCCATTATACAATGAAGCTTGCAGTTCTCTCTTTATAAATCGTTGTTCTTCCCATCCCAAGGTTTCAGCACTATATAATCCAATCAGAAAGATTGTAACTGTTGAGTCAGAAAGATAATCTTCTCTGATTTTTCGCATAATATAGTCTTCGTCGTCAGAATTAATAGGAGTATTTAACGATTTGTCTATCATATCAACTTTTTCATTATCGCTCCATTTTTGTATTTCTTTTTTATACCAACAATCTTCCGTTTTAAAAGATATATAACATTTATGTCCCATATGCTTATGTTTTTGACAACAAAAGTACAAAAATAATTCGAGGTATCGAATATAATTCGCTATATTTGCACAATAAAATTGCATCTAAGAATGAAACTAAATAGGATAAAGGCGGTCTTGTCGGACAAAGGTATTTCCCAAACGTGGTTGGCTAAAAAACTGGATAAGAGCTTCAGTATGGTCAATGCCTATGCTTGCAACAGAATCCAGCCTAACTTGGAGACACTGCAGCAAATTGCAGAGATTCTTCAGGTAGACTTAAAAGATCTGATAACAGACAAGGATGAACGGGAATGATGTCCTGTGGACATGTATTATCTTTTTTAGCGTATAACTTCTGATAATGCAGAAATATAGGAACAGCTATGACACCAGAAGAAAAAGCTAGGCAAAAGATAGATCAATGGTTCGCCGAGGCAGGTTGGAAAGTAATCAATAGGGAAGATTATGAACCAACCTGTACAGCTGTTGCCATAAGGGAGGGATTGCTGAAGGGTAATCTTGAAGCGGATTATTTCCTTTTCATTAATGGTAAGGCCGTTGGTGTTCTTGAGGCCAAAAGGGAAGATGTGGATGCGCTTTCCGATAAGGTATGTGAGCAGGCGGCATTATATGCCAAAAGCGTTCCTCATATATATCAGACATATCAGAACCCATTGCCTTTTATTTTTACTTCCAATGGGAAGGAACTGTATTTCTGTGATTTCCGCAAGAAGGAGCAAAGTTTCAAACAGATAATGGCTATCCCAACTCCCTATGAGTTGGTCAAACAGTTAGGGATAGGTGATTATTTTGCAGGACTTCCTACTTTGCAAAAAAAAGGATTGCGAGATTGCCAGTATGAAGCCGTAACCGAGTTGGAAAAAAGTTTTCGTGCAAGACAGAACCGGGCTCTGATGGTTTTGGCGACAGGTGCAGGCAAGACATATACAGCTTGTCTTGCGGCATATCGTCTGCTATCCTACACCCCCATGCGAAGGATACTGTTTCTGGTGGATAGAAATAATCTTGGCAAACAAGCCGAGGGCGAATTCGGAACTTTCCGATTGACAGAAAACGGAGAAGCCTTCAATACCATATTTACGGTAAACAGGCTTCGTTCTTCATCCATTCCGTCAGACAGCAATGTGATTATTTCGACTATTCAGAGACTTTTTTCATTCTTGAAAGGTGATACTATCGAAGACAGCGATGAAGATGATGGCAATGAGCCAACCGAGGAAATCATTTTGCCGCCAAATCCGAACCTGCCGCATGATTATTTTGACCTGATTATCATAGACGAATGTCATCGCTCTATTTATGGAAACTGGCGGAAAGTATTGGAGTATTTTGATACGGCAAGGCTCATTGGATTGACAGCCACACCTGTACCGGAGACTATGGCGTTCTTCAACAATAACCGTATAGTCAACTATACCCTGGAAAAAAGTATTGTTGACGGTGTAAATGTTGACTGCCGTGTATATAGAATCAAAACACAGGTAACGGAGAATGGCGGTCCATATTGGAGGGTGAAAAGGTAAAAGAAGAAACACGCTATACAGGAGATATAAAACCATCTTCAACAAGGAAACTAAAATTTATACCTGTAAGGAACTGAATCGAAGTGTCATCAATCCTGCACAGATTAAACTTGTCTTATCCACTTATCGCGATGTAGTCTATACCGAAACTATTCAATGACCCTTCAAAGGGAAGCCAACTTTGACTATTTGCCGAAGACATTGATATTTGCCCTCAACGAAACTCACGCTACCAATATCGTACAGATTGCGAAAGAGGTATTCGGACGTACCGATAACCGCTTGTGCAAAAATCACATATTCTGCAGGCGACAGCTAACGAACTGATACGCCAGTTCCGCAACGACAA
>ENA-OQAB01000877-OQAB01000877.1-human-gut-metagenome-genome-assembly--contig:-NODE-877-length-15109-cov-3.174676_pt1 | contig 15109 bp, 16 predicted proteins | sample MGYA00242490_ERZ504517 | MGnify/ENA primary metagenome ERZ504517 (study PRJEB26092, sample SAMD00036298) | human gut metagenome | host: Homo sapiens | study: EMG produced TPA metagenomics assembly of...
AAAAGATGAGCAAACGACGTATTTTGGTTTTTATTTTTTTTAGTGCTGCTTGAGATTTCTATTCATCTGTATATATAAGTGAACACAAACGTCCTCTGGAAATACTGGAATTTCAAAAGGATGGGAAGCCCATAGAAGATGCAGATGAGATTCCTCAGGAAGCAAAGGCGCTGATGGAAGAATACAGAGAAGCAAAACAGAGTGAGCTTCTGTACATAAAGGTTTCCAGGATAATGTCAGTTTTCGTGCATGGTTTCTCTGGTTATCTGCTATATCCGCAATGATAAGACCGAAAAGCAGAAAAAAGATCGGATACCATAAAGTTGTCAATTTCATATACGAAAGAAGGAACGGTTATGAAGAAAAAAGCAACCACAGCAGCTATTATAATTGGAACGGCATTATCCGTTTCACTCCCCGTCTACGGTGCACAGTGGAAGCAGGACAGTACGGGCTGGTGGTATGAGCAGGATAATGGTTCTTATCCAGCCGGCGGTTGGGAGCTGATTTCTGGAAACTGGTATTATTTTAATGGATCAGGCTACATGCAGGCCGGGTGGATTGAGTCGAATGGAGAATGGTATTACTGTGCGCCTACAGGCGAAATGCTGCATGATACCACTCAGACAATAGACGGGGTATCATATACGTTTCAGTCCAGCGGAGCATGGCTGCAGCAGGAAACAGCCCCGGCGGTATCCATTACAAAGGAGCAGGCAGAGCAATGGTTTTATGCGACGTATGCAATCATTGCAAATGAAACGGGATGGAATCAGGAGTATTTTGTAAGCACCCCAGGGAAAAAAATCGCGGGTGATGCCAGGACCAGGCTGGAAATGGCATGGGGGATAACAGACCGCGCATCTGCTGATTCTACTGATTAACTGGATTTTGACCTCAGGCCACCGCTCCGGATTTCAGGAAGAAATGGGATTGCTTTTTTATATGGGATACCTGAATGGAACGGAACAGCAGATCGAGGAGCAGTATAAGGATAATGAATTCGTTAAGGATATGCTCCTTGCGTATAAACGCGGAGGAGAAGGAGCAATCGACGGCTGGGATTACTGCAGGGCCATGCAGGTATTGAGAGAGTGTTATCTGGCAGAGTATTATACGGAGACAGAAATGCTGGATCAGATGCTCTCAGCCGCAAAAACGATCCAGGCACGTTTTGTCTCATGGGATGATATGGCGGAGAGCTATATGAGAGGATATGAGTATTGGAACAACTCGCCGGATAAGTACAAGACGAGGAAAAAACCTGTATAAGAAGCTGAAACAGGAGACCTCCTTCTATGTGGTAGACTGGAATCTGCCATTGGGAAAAAGCGTGGTAGGAAGTGCTTATAATAACAAAATACCGTTACCAGAGATTTGCATTATAAAAATATGGTGTATCGAAAATGGTGAATTTTCACATGATACGTGGTATAAGTTGATGATTGTATCTTTGGGGACAAAATATCAAAAAACTTCTTAATGAAATATTATCATAGATATGCAGCAGTCATGCTTACTGAATAATCTGTTTTATCATCACTTATTGGAAAGCGGAGTTGATGCTGACCATATCATTCGCATTGCTTTTGACTCAGCCGATGATCTTTATCTGATTGGCGAAAGCCTGATTCAGATTGAAAAAGGAAAAAGCGTGGAGTTGACCCTGAAAAGTTCATGGCATATATCCGTTCCAAAGTTGCAGGTGAAGGAATGTATTATCTGCTGCTTGATGAAATTCAGATGCTGGATTGTTTTGAAGCTGTTCTGAATGGTTATCTTCGTAAAGATAATATGGATGTATTTGTGACTGGAAGTAACGCAAAACTCCTGTCCAAAGATATAGCTACCGATTACAACGGTGATAAGTACATGGGATTATCTGAATATATGCTATACGGCGGTATCCCTCTGGTTGTCCTTCGTGAGGGAGCAAACGATAAGGCAGCTGCATTACAGAATCTGTTCAATGAGATTTATCTTCGAGATATTACCAAACGTAACCGAGTGAAGAACATTGGAGAACTGGAAGATCTGCTGAATATTCTTTCTTCTGCCATTGGTTCGCTGACCAATCCGGAAAAACTGAAGAATACGTTCAAGACGATAAAGAAATCCAGAATCACTTCCGCTACCATTAAGAAATATCTGGATTATTTTGAGGATTCTTTTCTGATTGAATCAGCACAAAGATATGATATTAAAGGAAAGGCATATATCGAAACTCCAAAGAAATCGGAACGAACCCGTGGCAGAACCAGAACCCGGAGTGGGAGACTACGGAGCGAAACTTCATTTATGATGACAACGGGCAGCTTATAAAGTGCACGGAGAGCAGGGGGCAGTTTGACAAGGCCACCTATACTTATGAGTATGACGAGGCCGGGAACCGCACCTTCGCAAAGAAAGAGAAGCTTTACAGCTATCTGGAGTCCTGGCAGATCCGAAATCAATGGCGTAAAATATTCGGATATTGATTATATTAACCGTATCTTTAAAAAGTGGAATGACAGTTAGGAAGAGACGTTTATGCTGACAACAGAGAGATCATAGCGGATGGAGTACCGGAAATAGAGGAGTATATGAACATGGTGTTTCCAGATATGGAAGAAAATGAGCTCTTTAAAAACGAACTGCTGGAGATTGTGGTGGATGTAACAGGATTCCTTCCGGAGACTGCGTAAAAGCAAAAGAACAGATGTTCACTGCTTCTGTACTTTTGAAAGAACTTGTGATATAGTAGACGCAAAGAGTCTACTGTCAATGGCAGTCGCCAAATGCCTGCAAGCAGTCACTTGACTCGTTGCTTTGTGGTATACGAAAGTGCAATGTCTGAGTCCTTTTTATATGGTTTGTTCCTGTTTCGTCCATATAGAATTACATGGGTACGGCAGGTTGCAAAAAAAGCAGATTGTGAACAAAATTCGTCGTGGGCCTATTTTGCCGCAATCTGAGAAAGCGCCACGACGAAAATGAAAAGTTCCTTGACGAATTTTTGCCTTATAGGCGTCCTTTTTTACTTTGAAATCTGGAGGTGGATTTTATGCAAAATGAACAAAAATCTTCAAATTACATTCCGAATACGCCCCCACCGGCGACCAGCCCCAGGCCATTGAGGCGTTGGTCAAAGGGTTCCAGGAAGGCAATCAATTCCAGACTTTACTAGGGGTTACGGGTTCCGGAAAGACCTTTACCATGGCTAATGTGATTGCCCAGTTAAATAAGCCGACTTTGGTAATAGCGCACAATAAGACCTTAGCAGCACAGCTCTATGGTGAGTTCAAAGAGTATTTTCCGGGTAACGCAGTGGAATATTTTGTCTCCTATTATGACTACTACCAGCCCGAGGCCTACGTTCCCTCCACGGACACCTACATTGAAAAGGACTCCGCCATCAACGATGAGATCGACAAGCTGCGCCATTCGGCTACAGCAGCTCTTTCCGAGCGCAGCGATGTGATCATCGTGGCATCTGTATCCTGTATTTACGGTCTGGGAAGTCCCATTGATTATCAGGAGATGGTTATTTCACTGAGACCGGGGATGGAAAAGGACCGGGATGATGTGATCCGCAAGCTGATCGAAATCCAGTATGACCGCAATGACATGGACTTTAAGCGGGGAAGCTTTCGGGTCAAGGGTGATGTTCTGGACATTTATCCGGCCTACTCAGACGGTCAGGCTTTCCGGGTGGAATTTTTTGGGGATGAGGTAGACCGGATCATGGAAATTGATACCGTGACTGGAGAGGTGAAGGCCCAGCTGGGGCATGTGGCGATTTTTCCGGCATCTCATTATGTGGTTCCCAAGGAAAAGATGATGGAGGCCACGGAACATATTTTAGAGGAATTAAAGGAGCGTGTATCATTTTTTAAGAGTGAGGATAAGCTGTTAGAGGCTCAGAGGATTTCCGAACGCACGAATTTTGATGTGGAAATGATGCGGGAGACAGGCTTTTGTTCTGGTATTGAAAATTATTCCAGACATTTGACGGGAACAGCACCGGGAGAGCCTCCCTGTACCCTGATTGATTATTTCCCCAAAGACTTTCTCATTATTGTAGATGAGTCCCACATCACTCTGCCTCAGGTACGGGGCATGTATGCGGGAGACCGTTCCAGAAAAATGACGCTGGTGGACTATGGGTTCCGCCTTCCTTCTGCCCTGGACAACCGTCCTTTAAATTTTTCGGAATTTGAAAGCAAGATTGATCAGATGCTGTTTGTATCAGCTACGCCCTCTGTCTATGAACAGGAGCATGAGCTGATGCGGGTGGAGCAGATCATCCGTCCGACCGGGCTTCTGGATCCGGAAATATTTGTCCGTCCTGTGGAGGGGCAGATTGACGATCTGATTTCAGAGGTGAACAAGGAGGTGGCAGGCCATCATAAGGTTCTGATCACTACTTTGACAAAGCGGATGGCAGAGGATCTTACCGATTATATGCGGGAAGTGGGAATTCGGGTGAAATATCTCCATTCCGATATTGATACCTTAGAGCGTGCGCAGATCATCCGGGATATGCGCCTGGATGTGTTTGACGTGCTTGTAGGGATTAATCTTTTAAGAGAGGGCCTTGATATACCGGAGATTACGCTGGTGGCGATTCTGGATGCGGACAAGGAAGGTTTTCTCCGTTCAGAAACCTCACTTATTCAGACAATTGGCCGTGCGGCACGGAATTCTGAGGGTCATGTGATCATGTATGCCGATACCATCACAGATTCCATGCGGGTGGCGATTGAGGAGACGAAACGCCGCCGTCAGATCCAGCAGAGATATAATGAGGAGCATGGCATTACGCCTACAACCATTAAAAAGGCAGTAAGAGACCTGATCACCATTTCAAAGGCCGTGGAAAATGACAGTTTCGCAGATACGAAGGATCCGGAATCTATGGATGAGAAGGAACTTAAAAAGCTTTCAAAGGAACTGGAAAAGAAGATGCGTCAGGCAGCAGCCGAGTTAAACTTTGAGGAGGCGGCTCGGCTCAGAGACCGTATGGTGGAAGTGAAAAAGCTGCTTTTGGATATGGAATAGTCTGGGAACCGGTTTGGGCTGTAAGGAATTGTAAACTCTTTGTAAGAATTATGAAATTGCATAAATCCAAACTTTCCTTTATAATAAAATCATACAAAAGAAACAAAACGAATCTTAAATATAAGGAGGAGAGGTATATGTATACAAAGAAAATGTTTTCCCTGGCAATGGCAGCGTTTTTGTCAGCTATGGCTGTATTTCCGGTCTATGCGGGCACGGAGAAGATCGATACAGTGCGTTTGGAATTTTCTTATGATAAGGAGCCGGAGAGCGGAGATGATATTGGTGATATCAGCGTAAGGGCCAGAGACGATTCATATGATGTGGATTCCGTAGAGTACACGAATCTGGAGGATAAGGATGTCTGGACGGTAGGAGATGTTCCCGAGGTAAAGGTAGAACTTTCTGCTTCTGAGGGATACTGTTTTTCCTATACCAGCAAGAGCCACTTTAAGATAAGCGGCTGTGACGCTGAGTTTAAAAAGGCAAAAATTTATGATGACGGCGATTATATGGAAGTGACGGTAGAGCTGGACCGTATCGGAGGCAAGCTGGAGGCTGCTGATAATCTGGACTGGAATGACAGCACGGCTGAGTGGGACGAGGTAGAGGGTTCCAAGAGCTATGATGTAAAGCTGTTAAGAGATGACAAAACGGTTACAACTGTCAATACATCTAATACGTATTTTGACTTTTCCGGATATTTTAATAAAGAAGGAGATTATACCTTCCGTGTGAGAGCTATTGCAAGCTATAATGACAAGGCAGGCGAGTGGTCTGAGGATTCTTCTTCCCTGTATGTAGATGAGGATGAGGCAGGTTCTTACGGTGGAAGCGGACGCTGGGTACAGGAAGGCGGACGCTGGTGGTATTCTTACTCTACAGGCGGTTATCCGGCAGATGGCTGGAAACAGATCGATGGAGTGTGGTATCTCTTTGACCGTTCCGGATATATGCTTACTGGCTGGCAGAAGGTAGACCGTCAGTGGTATTATCTTGGTTCCAATGGTGCTCTTACAACCGGCTGGCAGAATGTAAACGGACAGTGGTATTATCTCAATGGAAGCGGTGAGATGCAGACGGGCTGGCAGTATGTAAGCGGCAGATGGTATTATTTAAACAGCAGCGGCGTAATGCAGACAGGATGGCTGGAGCAGAACGGACAGTGGTATTATCTGGATGGAAGCGGCGCTATGACAACCGGATGGCAGTCTGTGAATGGCAGATGGTACTATATGGGCGGAAGCGGAGTGATGTTTAGAAATACCTGGACACCGGATGGAAGATATGTAGACGGATCGGGAGCCTGGGTTCAGTAAGGATTGTATAAAGGATAGGTAAAAAGAGGAGCTGCTGTAACGGATGAAAGGGTTCGTACAGCAGCTCCTTTTGTATGCTTTAATTGAGGGGAAGCATGCAGGAAGATACGATCTCAATCGAATCAGATCTCCGGCTGTAGCGATAGATCTGGTTGGAGAGGCGGTCCTGAGGCAGAACCTCGGAGGCATTGATCTGGGCTACCATTTGGCTGAGTTCGTCATAAGAAATGTCTTCTTCATCGGGAAGAAGCAGAACTTCATGGATACTGGAGGGAAGAATCAGCACGTCGCGTTCAATCCCTTCTGAGAAATGTTTAAGAACATCAGGATAGAGCATACAGATTGCTCCGTTGATTCCGCAGGTATTGGAAAGAACATAGAAAGGGGTCATGGCCTGTCTGTTCAGGTCGGGGACGGCGTCTGTCAGATCCTCTAAAATACAGTCCATACTGGTAATGGACGGAGGAAAGAGCTGGGAAACATTGGAGATGGCAGCCTGAAAGAGTTCATCCTGGGAAATACCCCAGGTATTCAGATGAGAGGTATGGATTCCGGCAGTCATTATACCGGTATCATTTTCCTGAAGAAACAGGTAGAATACGATGGAAAGATCGTTCCATGGAATATGAGGCATATCCTGCAAAAGTGTTTCATTGGCAGCCGTGTTTATAAGGCGGCAGGCGGTCCGGGATTTCATGGCGCTGTAATCGGAAAGCCGGGCCGGATGAATGGTGGGCAAAGCCTCATTGGAGCGGTACAGTTCCAAAAGCTCCTGAGTGATTTCCTCCAAAGAGCAGCCTTCCAGATACTGATGGTAGCAGTTATTGAGATAAATAGCAGGAGCTACCGGATTTTTGTCTTTGGAAATGCACAGACCATCCAGAATCAGGCCGTTGTTTTTGGTGATCCTGTGCAGGCTCAGTTCATACTCCTTTCCCAGGGCCTGTTCCATGCCCGTTTTGATTTTGTTGAGAAATACGTCGTATACCAAATGTATACCCCCTTAGTACATTATATTTATGTAAACTGCAAAAGGCAGCTTCATAGCAGGTAAGAAAAATATTGTCCGGATATCATTCCTGAACAGGATCTGAAACGTATATAAAAGAATGTTTAGAAGGTTACAAAACAGACAGAAATTCTGATTTGTGAAATAAAAATGAATCTATGTCCAGAATAAAGGCAGAGAGGACTTTTGTCAAGAGAAAACTGTATATACAGGAAATAAGATCATAAAAAAATGAAAAATCCCTTGACAAAACAGAGAGAAAGGAATATATTATGAAATGTAGATGTTAGCACTCCAAAGCATTGAGTGCTAATAATCGCAGGAGAGGAAGGTGACAGGAAACGATGGATACACAGCTGGATAACCGGAAGATCACCATATTAAAGGCGATCATCAAAACCTACCTGGAGACAGGCGAACCGGTTGGTTCCAGAACCATTTCCAAGTATTCAGAATTAAAACTGAGTTCTGCCACCATCCGTAACGAGATGTCAGATCTGGAAGAGATGGGATATATTATTCAGCCCCACACTTCCGCAGGACGTATTCCTTCCGATAAGGGATACAGGTTCTATGTAGACCAGATCATGCAGGAAAAGGACAATGAAGTTACAGAATTTAAGGATATGATGGTTCAGAAGGTTGATAAGCTGGAACTGGTCCTTAAAAAGATGGCTCAGGTTCTGGCGGCCAATACCAATTATGCGGCCATGATCAGCGGCCCCAGCTACCACAAGACAAAGCTGAAATTTATCCAGCTGTCCAGAGTAGAGGCACATAAGCTTCGGTAGTGGTTGTGGTAGAAGGCAATATCGTTAAAAATACCATGATCGATATTGCGGAAGAGCTGGGGGAACAGGAACTCTTGAATCTGAACATCCTGTTAAAACAGCAGCTTAAAACGGGCTGACGATTGAAGAAAATCAATCTGGATATCATCAGTCGTCTGAAGGAGGATGCAGGCATTCACAGCCAGGTGGTGGAGCTGGTCTTAAACGAGGTTGCGGAAGCGATCAAGGGCCGGCGGAGAAGATCTTCAGATTTATACCAGCGGGGCTACGAAATATTTTTCGGTTATCCGGAGCTTTCAGAAGGCGATAAGGCCAGCAAGCTGATCGGGACACTGGAGCACAAGGAAAATGCTTCAGGAGTTTGTTTCCGAGGTCAATACGGAAAAACGGCGGTGACGCCGGGATCCAGGTCTATATCGGTGATGAAACGCCGGTTCAGTCCATGAAGGACTGCAGCGTGGTTACAGCCAATTACGATCTGGGCGGAGGACTTCGGGGAACAGTCGGAATTATCGGACCGAAGCGTATGGATTATGAAAAGGTCCTTGGAACGCTGCGGAATCTGATGAGCCAGCTGGATGCAGCATTTAAAAAGGATGAAAGGTGATAAGCAGTGAGTGAAGATAATAAGAAGGAAGAAGTAACAGATATTCCGGAGACAGAGGAAGCGGCAGACGCTGTCAAAGAGGAAACTGCGGAAGCAGAGACTCAGACAGAAGAAGCTGAGGATAACGCGTCAAAGGGAGGTTTCTTTAAGAAAAAGAAGGATCCGAGAGATGAAAAGATCGAGGAGCTGACCGACCGGGTAAAACGCCAGATGGCTGAATTTGAAAATTTCAGAAAGAGAACGGAAAAGGAGAAATCTTCCATGTATGAGATGGGCGCCAGAGATATCATTGAGCGCATCCTTCCCGTGATCGACAATTTTGAGAGAGGCCTGGCAGTAATCCCTGAGGATAAAAAGGAAGATCCCATTGCAGAGGGCATGGAAAAAATCTACAAACAGATCCAGAAGGTCTTTGAGGAAGCCGGAGTAAAGCCCATTGAGGCAGCCGGAAAGGAATTTGATCCCAATTTCCACAATGCAGTGATGCATGTGGAGGATGAGAGCCTGGGAGAAAATATCGTTGCGGAGGAGCTCCAGAAGGGATATATGTACCGGGACAGCGTTGTAAGACACAGTATGGTTAAAGTTGCAAACTAAAATATTTTATAGATTGATCAAATCAGGAGGAAATAACTATGGGCAAGATTATTGGTATCGACTTAGGTACAACGAATAGCTGCGTTGCCGTTATGGAAGGTGGAAAGCCAACCGTTATCGCAAATGCAGAGGGCGTAAGAACCACACCATCTATCGTGGCATTTACAAAAACAGGTGAAAGACTGGTAGGCGAGCCAGCAAAGCGTCAGGCAGTTACAAACGCAGACCGCACCATTTCTTCCATCAAGCGCCATATGGGCACAGACTACAAGGTGGACATTGACGGAAAGAAGTACACACCACAGGAGATTTCCGCCATGATCCTTCAGAAGCTGAAGGCAGATGCAGAGAGCTACTTAGGCGAGACAGTAACAGAGGCTGTTATCACTGTTCCCGCATACTTTAATGACGCACAGCGTCAGGCAACCAAGGACGCAGGAAAGATTGCAGGTCTGGAAGTAAAGCGTATCATCAACGAGCCTACAGCGGCAGCGCTGGCTTACGGCCTTGACAATGAAAATGAGCAGAAGATCATGGTATACGACTTAGGCGGCGGTACCTTTGATGTTTCTATTATCGAGATCGGTGACGGCGTAATCGAGGTTCTTTCCACCAATGGCGATACCCATCTTGGCGGCGATGACTTTGACAATGCAGTTACAAACTGGATGATCGCTGAGTTTAAGAAGGCAGAGGGCGTAGATCTTTCCGCTGATAAGATGGCTCTTCAGAGATTAAAGGAAGCAGCTGAGAAGGCAAAGAAGGAGCTGTCTACCGCTACTACTACCAATATCAACCTTCCGTTCATCACTGCAACTGCAGAGGGACCAAAGCATCTGGATATGAACTTAACCAGAGCAAAATTTGACGAGCTGACCCATGACCTGATCGAGCGCACCGCAATTCCGGTACAGAATGCATTAAAGGATGCAGGCATCACTGCTTCTGAGCTTGGAAAGGTGCTGTTAGTAGGCGGTTCTACCCGTATGATCTCTGCACAGGAAAAGGTAAAGCAGATCACAGGCAAAGAGCCCAGCAAGTCTTTAAATCCGGATGAGTGCGTAGCCATCGGTGCTGCAATCCAGGGCGGAAAACTGGCAGGCGATGCAGGCGCCGGAGATATCCTTCTTCTGGATGTTACCCCACTGTCCCTGTCCATTGAGACCATGGGCGGCGTAGCTACCAGACTGTCGAGAGAAATACAACCATTCCTACCAAGAAGAGCCAGATTTTCTCTACTGCTGCTGACAATCAGACTGCTGTTGATATCCATGTGGTACAGGGTGAGCGTCAGTTTTGCAAGAGATAACAAGACTCTTGGGCAGTTCCGTCTGGATGGAATTCCGCCAGCAAGAAGAGGTATCCCTCAGATCGAGGTAACCTTCGATATCGACGCTAACGGTATTGTAAATGTATCTGCAAAGGATCTGGGAACCGGAAAAGAGCAGCACATCACCATTACCTCCGGCTCCAATATGTCTGACGCTGATATCGACAAGGCTGTAAAGGAAGCTGCTGAGTATGAGGCTCAGGATAAGAAGCGCAAGGAAGCCATTGACGCCAGAAATGACGCCGACTCCATGGTATTCCAGACTGAAAAGGCCTTAGAGAGGTTGGAGACAAGATTGATGCCAATGATAAGGCAGAGGTAGAGGCAGACTTAAATGCACTGAAGGAAGCAATCAACCGTGCTCCGGTAGATCAGATGACGATGCTCAGGTAGAGGATATCAAGTCCGGCAAGGAGAAGTTGATGAACAGCGCTCAGAAGCTCTTTGCAAAGGTATATGAGCAGGCACAGCAGGCAGGAGCAGGCCCTGACATGGGCGGCGCAGCAGGCGGCTCCAGACCGGATGATGATGTAGTAGACGCAGACTTTAAGGAAGTGTAAGGAGAAAGGATTCCCGCCTGCAGCAGGGCGGGAATCCATTATATAAAACCGTAAGGCCAGAGGTCCGGTCCATTGGGCGAGATGCCCCCTGGCCGGACCTAAAGGTCTGTCCGGGGATATTTATTAAGAGAAAATGTTCTGATAGATATGTAAGAGGTAAACAACATGGCAGAGAGTAAGAGAGATTACTATGAGGTTCTGGGCGTTTCCAAAGACGCGGATGACGATGCCCTGAAAAAAGGCATACAGAAAGCTCGCCAAAAAAATATCATCCGGATGCCAATCCCGGAGACAAGGAGGCAGAGGCCAAATTTAAAGAGGCATCTGAGGCTTACAGCGTGCTCAGTGATCCTCAGAAGCGCCAGCAGTATGACCAGTTCGGCCATGCCGCCTTTGAGCAGGGAGGCGGAGGCGCAGGAGGGTTTGGCGGCTTCGGCGGTTTTGACTTTGGCGGTCAGGATATGGGAGATATTTTTGGAGATATTTTTGGAGATATCTTTGGCGGCGGCCGTTCCTCCAGAGGAAGAAGCGGTCCTTCAAGGGGCGCAAATGTAAGAACCGCAGTGAGGATCACCTTTGAAGAGGCTGTGTTCGGCTGTGAGAAGGAAATTGAGATTAATTTTAAGGAGACCTGTTCTTCCTGTAACGGAACAGGCGCAAAGGCGGGTACGTCGCCCCAGACCTGTACAAAATGTAATGGAAAGGGTAAGATCATGTATACCCAGCAGTCCTTCTTTGGACAGGTACAGAATGTACAGACCTGTCCGGAGTGTGGCGGCACAGGCAAGGTGATCAAGGAAAAGTGTCCGGATTGCTATGGTACGGGGTATAAGACAGTCCGCAAGAAGTTTAAGGTGTCCATTCCTGCCGGTATTGACAATGGTCAGTGCGTTCGTATGGCCGGAGGCGGAGAGCCCGGTATCAACGGCGGTGAGAGAGGCGACTTGCTAGTGGAGGCAGTTGTTTCCCAGCATCCGATCTTTAAGCGTCAGGATACAAGCATTTATTCTACCGTGCCGATTTCCTTTGCAAGAGCGGCTTTAGGTGGTACGATCCGGATTAAGACAGTGGACGGAGAAGTGGAGTATGAGGTTCGTCCTGGTACGCAGACTGATACGAAGGTGCGGCTGAAGGGGAAGGGTGTGCCTTCCTTAAGAAACCGGAATGTGAGAGGGGATCACTATGTGACTTTAGTGGTTCAGGTTCCTGAGAGAATGACCCAGGCTCAGAAGGAGGCCCTGAAGCGGTTTGATGAAGCTATGAATGGGGTGGCTTCGGAGGAAGGGAAGCCTAAGAAGAAGGGGTTTAAAGAATTTTTTGAAAAATGAAGATGAGATGCGCTGAGTGCAGGCGCGTTTCGTGCTTTGACTGATGTGAGCGGGAGACCGCCCTGGAATTGCTCTTGTTGGATGGTTTTGTGTGAGGATGACGAGAGACGGTTTTGGGGGCGGTTTTTCTTTTTTTGTGGGGAGGATGTTGTTGGAGGGGGGGATGCGGAAGGGGAAAAGCTTTATCTTTGGGAGCGAGGGGATGCGGGAGCTGGTTTTTTAGGGATCGGGCGGGATTCAGGACGGGGATCTTCTTGACCCGCAAGCGGGTCAAGAAGCATCGGATGTTCATCCGATGTGAAATCGTGCAGGAACAGCTCCTTACAAGCGAGCTTTGACGGGGCTGTTTCTGCACGATTTCGCGCCGTCCTGAATTTTTGAGAAAAATTAAGAAAATCGCAAAGATTCTGGGGGGGAGGATGGGTATAATGGTAGATATATTTTTACCTGGGACTGCCGGATGACGTGGGATTTCCGGGGACTGGGTAAGGCTTATGAGGAAGAAAGGCTGTTGGTTATAGAATGAAAAAACGGATTTTGATCACGGGTTCAGGAGGATTTCTGGGGTCGAGACTTGCGGAATATTTTGAGGGGAAGGATGGGTATGAGACGGTAGCGGTTACCCATGAGGAGCTGGATATTACAGATATGGTGGCGGTGTCTGCATTTTTTAAGGCGATTCGTCCTCAGGCAGTGCTGCACTGTGCAGGCTTGTCTAATACGGGACAGTGTGAGGCGGATCCCCTGGCTTCGGGACGGATCAATGTTCAGGGAACAGAAAATATAGCAAGAGCCTGCAGGGAGAGCGGCTGCAGGCTGATCTTTATGAGTTCGGATCAGGTTTATGCGGGAACAGATACTCTGGAGCCGAATCGTGAGACAGACCGGGTGAAGCCGGTGAATGTGTATGGAAGGGATAAAAAACGGGCAGAGGAGGCAGCGCTTGCTTTGGCAGAAGGGGCGGTCTGTCTGCGTTTGACCTGGATGTATGATTATCCGGTTCCGAAAAGGACGCCGGGAACCGGGCTGTTAGGACAGATGTTTGCAGCCGCCGGGGAAGGAAAGGTGATTGTAAGCCCGACCCATGATTACAGAGGCATCACCTATGTGTGGGATGTGATCCGGGCTATGGAGCAGGTGATGGAACTGCCGGGAGGAATCTATAATTTCGGGAGCAGGAATCAGAGAAGCACCTGGGAAACCGCCGGGATTTTTGCTCAGGCAGTATCTGTAAAAACAGGAGTGCTGCCAAAGGTGGAAGCGGACAGGGATCGTTTTCGTTCGCTCCCCAGAAATCTGACGATCGATACAGGTAAAATAGAAGCCTTGGGGATTTTCCTTGGGGATACGGCAGAGGGATTATCCCGATGCATGAAGGATAACGGAGTCTGCTGGAAGTGGAAGAAAGAGCAGCTGTCTGCCCGGGGATAAAGGCCGGACAGAAGAATTGCCATAACAAAAAGGAGGTTCTGTCGAACGTGGGACAGAAGGATATAAAAAAAGATCAGGCACCAAAACGGCCGCAGAAGGTATCGGGACAAGCTCTTAAAATCTGCGGAATGACATTGATCTGTCTGGGAGTTATGTTTGCCGTGGCCTGGGTGAACCGGAACCGCCAGGAGAACCGTCTGGCGGAAGAATATACGATTTCAGCGGAAAATCCCCGCCATATCCGCTTTGAAGAGATGCCTGAGGGAGAGGCCGAAATGACAGCAGGTCTGTTTTTCCGCTATCACGCCATGGCTCAGTATGAGGAATGCAGCAGCCTTCTTTCAAAGGATCAGGCAGAGTTTATGAATTTTCCCCAACAGGAGGAGGATTTTAGAAGCGGCTCCTACATAAAAGATTATTTGATCCACAGCTTTGAAACGCTTCCGGAGGAGGAATATGCGGGAAGCAAAGAGTATTATGACGGCAGAGCAGCCCTTTTGGGATATGAGGAATACCGTGTAGTCCGTGTGGTCTTTCATCAGACCTGGACAGACCAGGCCATTAAAAACAGACAATTAAGCGGAGATGGAGAATATATCCGGGAAATGGCTGTGGGAAAGGGAAGGGACGGATGGAAAATATTTGAGACCGGAAACCCTCAGGAGCTTTAAGTCTGGTTTTTTCCTATTACATTTCTCTCATAGTTGAAAATATACTGTTGCATTACCCCTGCATAGCCCGGATAGCATCCGAAGGAATCTTCGATGATTCGGTCAAACAGCTGGGATTTGGGGATGCGGCGGTATTTTTTTTCGTCAAAATAATGTTCCATGAGGATTTTCTGGATCCAGGTATCGACAGGAAATGCATCAATATGATGGAGACCGAAGAGGCAGACGCAGTTCGCTACCTTTTTACCGATTCCATAAAAGCTGGTGAGATAATCTATGGCCTCTTTATAGTTCTGGGAGGACAGAAGATCCAGGTTCAGGCTTCCTTCCAGTGCGTCCTGACAGAGCCGGTGGATATATTTTGCCCGGTATCCCAGCTTCAGTGCCAGCAGGTCATCCAATGAGGCGCGGCTTAACTGTTCCGGC
>ENA-OQAB01000879-OQAB01000879.1-human-gut-metagenome-genome-assembly--contig:-NODE-879-length-15096-cov-5.185984_pt1 | contig 15096 bp, 13 predicted proteins | sample MGYA00242490_ERZ504517 | MGnify/ENA primary metagenome ERZ504517 (study PRJEB26092, sample SAMD00036298) | human gut metagenome | host: Homo sapiens | study: EMG produced TPA metagenomics assembly of...
CTTTAGTGTTGACAGATTTTATCGGATAAAGTATTATAAGTTATATAAGTTATACTTTATTACTAAGGAGATGTCATGATGGGAAGCAAACTCAAAGGAAACGATAAATTCATGAGCTCTGTCAAGGTCGGCCCCAAGGGGCAAATCGTGATCCCGAAGGAAGTGCGGGATATGTTCCAGATTAACCCCGGCGATACCCTTCTCCTGCTGGCGGACGCCCAAAAAGGCATCGCAATTGAACGCTATGGCGTGTTTGCAAAATCGCGGACGCTATTTTTGCCGGCAAAGCAAAAGAAATTTATCCGGAGCATACGGAAGAGGATTCTATCACCTTTGCCCGTGCAATCCGAGAAACTCAAGAGGGCGGTGAGGACGATGAAAGCGATTGAAACAACAGCGCTTACGAAACGCTACAAGGATAAAATAGCTGTTGACGCGCTGAATCTGACGATTGATCAAGGGGAACTGTTTGCCCTCCTCGGCGTGAACGGCGCGGGTAAGACAACCACGATTAAAATGCTTTCGTGCTTGCTGCGCCCAACTAGCGGGGACGCGCTCCTGATGGGAAAAAGTACTGTTTCACAACCCTATGAGGTCAAAAAAAACATCAATGTTTCTCCACAAGAAACAGCAATTGCGCCAAATCTGAGCGTGCGTGAAAATCTGGAGCTGATCTGCGGCGTTTATGGGGAATCAAGAAGCCAAAGCAAGCAAAAAGCGCAGGAAACCATTACGGCCTTCGGCATGGAGGAAATCGCAAAAAGCAGGGCCAAAACCCTCTCCGGCGGCTGGCAGAGGCGGCTTTCTATCGCAATGGCTCTGATTTCCGAGCCGCAGATTTTATTCCTTGATGAGCCGACACTAGGGCTCGATGTGTTGGCGCGGAGAGAGCTGTGGAAGCTTATAGAGGGGCTGAAAGGCAACATAACCATTTTATTGACAACACATTATCTGGAGGAAGCACAAGCGCTGTCAGACCGCGTTGGCATCATGGCCCATGGCAAGCTAAAAGCGCTTGGAACCGCGCAAGAACTGACGGCCCAGGCAAATGCAGCTTCTTTTGAGGATGCATTTGTCACGCTGTGCGGCGAGGGAGGTGGAATGGCATGAAAACGCTGGCTTTTGCCATACGAAACGCCAAGGAAATGCTGCGGGATAAATTGAACTTGGTGTTCGGGATTGGGTTTCCAGTTATCGTTCTTTTGCTTTTGTCGCTGATTCAATCGAATATTCCGGTGGATTTATTTGAAATCGAGCAGTTGGCGCCTGGAATCGCGGTATTTGGTTTATCTTTTATTTCCCTCTTTTCTGGAATGTTGATTGCAAAGGATCGCACCGGCGCCTTCATGCTACGATTGTTTACCTCACCGATGACCGCTCCCTATTTTATTCTTGGCTATACGGCTCCGCTTGTGCCACTGGCCGCTGCACAGATGGCGGTATGCTACGCAGTGGCCCTCTTACTGGGGTTAACATGCAATGTGCGGATTTTGCTTGCAATGGCTGTATCGATTCCTGCCGTGCTGCTTTTTATTGGGATTGGTCTGCTTTGTGGGAGCGTATTCAATGATAAGCAGGTTGGCGGCGTGTGCGGTGCGCTTCTGACCAATTTGAGCGCGTGGCTATCTGGAACATGGTTCGATTTGAAATTGGTTGGCGGAGCATTTGAAACCATTGCAAACCTTCTCCCCTTCGCCCATGCCGTTAATGCTGGGCGGTACGCTCTCACGGGCAACTACAGCAGTATCCTACCAGAGCTCGTATGGGTAGCGGGCTATGCCATGCTCGTCTTTACCGCGGCGGTCCTCGTTTTTATGCGAAAAATGCACAGCGATCAAATGTAAAGGGTTCATCAACAGGCGGCGGGAATCATAGTGATTCCCGCCGCCCGCTTGCCTGTTTTCATTTAACTGTTCTGCCCGTTGATAACCCGATATGCCATGCCCGGATCGTCGGACATAATGCAGTCTGCGCCAATAGAATTTAAATATTTCACATCCTCAGGGTCGTTGATCGTCCAATACTGAACCGCCAGATCCATTGAGTGCGCATAATTGATAATGCGAGCTGTGCCCAGATTAAAACCTGCAAGCCTATAGGGAATCTGGAGCGCCACATAGTTCACATCCAGTTTGATACCGAGGAAGCTTGCAAAATAAAATTGAAGCACCTCTGCAATTCCGGCGGACCGCATCAGATCCGGATACTTTTCATCCACATATTTGCTGACTTCCCCATGAAACGTGCCGAAGATTACATCGTCGAGCAAATCCCGTTCCTTCAGGATGTTATAGAGGATATCAACCCCCTGCTTGCCAAGATCGCCGCCGTTTTTGATCTCAATGATGTACTGAAAATCCCCATGCGCCTGTAAATAATCCAGCACCTCCTCTACCCGCTGGATGCGCACGTCATCTGGCACATCGTCCCCTTTGAGCCCTTTGTAAGGTGTGCTGCCATCCTGCGCGGTAAATTTTGCGCCCATATTGAGCGTTCGCAGCTCTTCATAGGTCTTGTCCTCCGGGCGGACATCTTCCTCACCGAATACCTCCGCGGAATCGCTGGTTCGATCCAGCGTATCGTCGTGAAGGAGAATTAAAACGCCGTCCTTTGTGATGTGGAGATCAAACTCAAAAATATCCGTCTGAAAATCCTTGCTCTCCACACAGTTTTTGAAAGCGGCCATAGACTCTTCCGGATTCAAATCTCCCCCGCTGCGGTGCGCGGAAACCATTGCCTTGCCGTCGGTCGTGATATATCGGAACGACCCGGTATACGGCTTGACGGAAGCGGGCTCTGAGCGGTGGAAATAGATCGCCGTTTGCGTGCCTGCGATGCAGACGACCAGCGCCAAAACCACGCACAGAGCGATCTTCCACCCCCTATGCTTGCGTTTCATTTGATAAACCTTCTTTCCAAATAAAATTTCATAAAAACGAAGAGCAGTCCGCCCCATCTGCGGACTGCTTTTCGCTTATTCTAGCACAATCTTATGAAATACCTTTTTCCCTTTTTTAACAAGCACATGGCCCTTTGCAAAATCAGCCTTGGAGACAGCCGCGCCAAGATTCGTTACACGCCCATCATCCACCGTAATACCGCCCTGCTCGATGAGCCGGCGTGCTTCCCCTTTTGATTTGGCAAGAGATGCGGCCACCAGGATATCAATTACCGTAATAGCGTCATCCGTGAACTGCTCCGGCTTCAGCACAGTAGTCGGCATATGCTCTGCATCCGCGCTGCTGCTGAAAAGGGCCTTCGCGGCAGACTGTGCCTTCTGGGCCTCTTCTGCGCCGTGGATAAGCTTTGTCACCTCAAAGGCCAGCTTCTCCTTGGCCTGATTAAGCGCGCTGCCCTCCAGCTTCTCATATTCTGCAATTTCATCAAGCGGGATAAAGGTTAACATCTTCATGCAGTTAATGACATCTGCATCGTCAACATTGCGCCAGTATTGATAAAACTCATAGGGGCTGGTCTTTTCCGGATCAAGCCACACGGCGCCTTTTTCCGTCTTGCCCATTTTGCGGCCGTCGCTCGTTTGCAAAAGATTGAAGGTCATGCCGCAAACCTCGCGGCCATCCATGCGGCGGTTTAATTCCACACCGCCGATGATATTGCTCCACTGATCGTCCCCGCCAAATTCGAGCTGGCAGTCATATTCCCGGCTGAGCACAAGAAAATCATAGCTCTGCATAATCATATAATTCAGCTCAAAGAAGGAGAGCCCGCGCTCCAGCCGCTGTTTATAGCACTCCGCCGCCAGCATACGGTTGACGGAAAAATGAACGCCAACCTCGCGCAGAAATTCAATATAATTCAGATTTAGCAGCCAATCGGCATTGTTGACCATTAAAGCCTTGCCATCTGAAAAATCCACCAGCTTTGACATCTGCTTTTGGAAGCAGTCGATATTGTGCTGAATGGTCTCCTTTGTCAGCATTTTGCGCATATCGGTTTTGCCGGACGGGTCACCAATCATGCCGGTACCGCCGCCGAACAGCGCAATCGGCACATGCCCTGCGCGCTGCATATGCGCCATCACCATAATCTGCACGAAATGGCCCACATGCAGGCTATCTGCCGTGGGATCGAAGCCGATATAGAACTTGATTTTTTGATTCTCCATCAAATCCCGGATCTTTTCCTCATTGGTCATCTGCGCGATCATGCCGCGCGCCTTGAGTTCGTCAAATACGCTCATTCCAAATACCTCCCAAAAATTTTCCGTGCAGAAGGTTATAAAAAACGCCCTCTGCAATCCAAAATTACAGAGGGCGGAAAATCCGCGGTACCACCTCTATTTACCGCTTTCTCACAAAAGCGGCCTCACCGGGTACACTCGCCTTAAACGATTCATACCCTCACGCTGTAACGGGCGCTGCCGGCGCGGCCTACTGAGATTCCTGTTCAGCCTTGCAGCTCAAAGATGTATTTCATGGAATGCCCGCATTCCCTTTCACCAACCGGGAACTCTCTGCGCCGAACATGGGCCACTACTTCTTCTTTTCATTGCCATTGAGGGGATTATAACCAATGTGATCTAAAAAGTCAAGTACGTTTCCCGAAGAAAACGGTAGGAACATCCTTAATGTATCGGTTATGTCTCCCGCTAAATGGCATTGAAAAATACGCATCAATACGGATTTTTTATTTAATCCCTCGGCCCCATAAACTTGTCGCCATTTAAATGTATCATGTGTTCGGGTAGTTCAGCCAGCCACACTTCCGTGTCCCAAGCCAAATTTGAGGCGAATCGCTTATATGTTTTAAAGTCTAAAAATGCTGTAATGAAAATTTTACCAGAGGCTACCTCCTTGGTCATTTCTTTTATTTCCAAAATCCGCTTAGGATCCATTGGCCCAACTGATGTTACAGATTCAATAAAATAGATCCAATTAACATCTTCCCTATATAAAACGATATCAGGCATTTTATCATGAAGCGTAATTTCAAATCCAAGCTCCTTTAACTTTTCAACATCTTTTACAAGATCCTTTGCAGTGGTATCACCGACATACAAACATTTGCTACCAGGAGCAAAGCGAGGGGCAAATTCTTCAAGAATAGCCTTTTGGAGTTGATTGTGCTTACCGATGGAAAAAGTAAAGTCCTCACCATTAATTTTGACAGGCATTTTTTTCATCTCTTTTTTGGAGGCATAGATTGTAACTAATTTATCATGCTTCCTTAAAAATGCTGCAAGTTCTTCGTCCCAAATCGCTGTATGATAAGAACGAATGAGTTTAACCATCTCCCAGGTTAACCTATACTTATAATGTGGTGAATTAGTCGGTTTTCCATTATCTTCAATAACCGCAGCGTTTCTAAAGTGGTGCATAGCCTGCTTGCGAAATGTTTCACGGCTATTCTCTGCATATACGACATCATAATTTACTTTGGTGAATTCTATAATGTCATGAATTCTTAACCAATTTTCTGTCGCATTTTCCCATGAGGAATTTGGTGTTAATCCGGCCAGGGCCAGTAGAGAATAACAGCATAAATCACTCTGCTGTGCTTTTGGCATACCGATTAAAGATAATATCTGCCGAGCTTCATCTATGTTTTTCATTAAAATCACTTCCATAATTTTATCACAGTTTTCTGTGGATAGATCACCGGAATCCAGTAGTCGGTTACCTAAATTATTAATTTTCTCTAATGACGGAACAGGCATGATATTTATTTCGCTTGCATTCACCTGGGTTGAACCATTAAGAATACGGTAAAAGGTATCATATCTACTAGAATTAAAAATAACATATAGCCCATAAACTGTATTCAACGGTATATCCGAATCATCTATACTGTCAATAAAATTTATTTTGTTTTGTGTGCTTATATAATCATACTCTGGAAGCCTATCTGATAAATAAATACCAACTTGTAACCGTCGCTTCTCCTCTTTTGCGGTAAATCTTTTAACAAATAAGTAGTTTTTATTCTTCTGTATTAGGCCGGTCAATTCACTCGTAATAAATTCATCCCCCTTATTTATGGGAAAATTTACTATACCATCCTGAATATGTTGCGGAAAGAATAGAGGGACAACTCCATTCCCAGGAGCAGAACGCAACAATTCCCTATTTCTAAAAACCACTGTAAGTCCCGTTTTCATTTTCAGGCCAATTTCGGGTAGCGTATAGTGCAACGGACAAATTGACTCAATGATCTCTAACTCTCTATCATTTGTGGGAAGAAAAACATACTTTTCTTCACTAAAAACAATGGTAGAATAATCTACACTCTTTGAAGATTCATCTTCAAAATCAGCATTTGACCTAGTTGAAGTAATATGAACCTTCTTTACAGCCCTTTTTTGTTTGCATAATTTGACAATAATTGTTTCTTGCAAAACAGTCTCATCACTAAAGACTTTGTCGCGACTAATAAAAAGATGTACATGTAAAAGTTTACATTTTGAAAAAAGATATTTTCTAAATGCCCTGAAATAAAAACCCGATGTCCATGAACGTGGAATAATATAAACTAACTCACCATTCTCACACAAATTATAAACACTCATTGAGGCAAATAAAAAATAGAGATTTGGGGCACCATAACAGACGCTTGGCATGGATTTAGCCTCTAGTGCATCTTTGGGTATTTTTTTATAGGGTGGATTGCCAACAATACAATCAAAATAGTTTGCAAATCGTTGTTCCGCTCCAGGCATCTCGTTAAAGTCTTCACATTGTGATGTAATATAATTATCTGTAATGATTTTATATTCTAAGGTGATTTTAGAAACTTCTTTTATATATGATAGGTTTGCTTCAAGCAATGGAATAATACTAGAATTATTTTCATAGCATACTAATTCTATTTTTTCTATACATTTACCTTTCCAAATTCTTTCTATCAAGGCAGCGGATAAAATCCCAGAACCCGCCCCAGGATCAAGAATTCTTATAACCTTTTTTGGGGGAACAGAAAATAACTGAGCCATATATTTAGCAGTTGCAAGAGGCGTAAAAAACTGTCCGATTAGCTTTCGATCACTTTTCGATCTCTCCTCTAGATACGCCTTTGTATGTCTGATAATATATTCTAACATATATAACCTACTCTATCTTAGAAGTTATCATTGTTATATTTTAAACAAAAATAAAATTTAAATTTGTTATGATTGAAATACCCAACCCTACTTCTAGTTTTAATCCACAGTGTATCCTCTGTTTCTGTCTGGTAGCTACCGCGGATAAAGCAATGAAAAATCCTCGTAACTACGTGATTTCAACGTAATTACGAGGTTTTTTCAATGGTCCGAGTGGCGAGACTTGAACTCACGGCCTCTTGACCCCCAGTCAAGCGCGCTACCAGCTGCGCCACACCCGGATAGGTTTGCTCAATCATCGCAACGGTAGCTATTCTATCATATCCATCTGTTTTTGACAAGAGGCTTTTTAGAAAAATTTTTCCTTATCACTTTGCCTGCTCAATCAGACCTAAAGCCATCGGAAAGGACATCGCCCTTTCTATTTACATCTGTCATTCCCGATTGTTACAGAGATTGCGCCACATTCTGAAATTTCGTCTTTGTCTGATCAATCATCTGCTGCTGTGCTTCCGGCGGCGCATACCATCCGCGCTTCTGCATTTCTGTAAATACATCTACTTGGATATTATGCTCCTCGCGTAAGATATTCAAAAAATCATTGCGCAGCGCCTGGTGCGTGCATTCATTGCTGAACGTGTTGTAAACGCCGGTAATATGCTTCTGAGAGCTGAGAATATCATTCATGATTTCCTCATCACTCAGGCAGCTTTGCTGGTTGTTTTGCTGGCCCATCGTATCCATATTTACTTCCTCCTTATCAGTTTAAATGGCCCATCAGAATATTAAAATGGTTCTGATGCTGGGCGGCAATCTGCTCACAGGTAGATTTTATTTTGGGATCTTTGGTCATCGTCGCATAATTTTTAAACTTTTTGATCAGCACCTGCTCATACGTCAACTCATCGCTGATTGCGTCGAGCTCTTTTGAAGTAAGGTTCGGCATTTATTATCACTCCTTGAAATATTTGCATCCCTATCATACCCATGTTGGAAATTTTTATACCTTCTTTATTGCAATTGATGATTTGGCTTTTTCATAGTATAATTCATTTCATTATCTTGAAAGGAGGCGCACGAGTGGAGGCATCGATTCATGAACAGCTTCTTGCATTATCAGAGCCGGAGTTTCAAAAATTCTCCAGTAGCCTTCTCCCCGGTACGAGCAACATTTTAGGAGTCCGGCTGCCCATCTTACGCAAGCTTGCCAAAAAAATAATCAGGGGAGATTGGCGCGCCTATCTTGCCAGTGCGCAGGATCAATCCTTTGAAGAAATCATGCTCCAGGGGATGGTGATCGGTTACGTTAGAGCGGATTTGCCGGAGCTTTTGCATAGGATCGCGGCCTTTGTGCCAAAAATTGATAATTGGTCTGTTTGCGACAGCTTTTGCAGCGGCTTGAAAATTGCCCGAGAAGAGCCTGAAGCGATTTGGAATTTCATACAACCTTACCTTCACACAGAGCGGGAATTTGAAGCGCGCTTTGGGGTGGTGATGCTGCTGTTCTATTTTATAGAGGAACGGCATATCCGCCGTGTGCTCGCCCTGCTTAATCAAATTCCGGCAAAGGGGTATTACGCCCGCATGGCAGTGGCTTGGGCAATCTCGATCTGCTTCGTTCAATTTCCTGAGCTGACGATGAAATATTTAAAAGAGGAAAACTCACTGGACGATTTTACTTATCAGAAAGCGCTGCAAAAGATCACGGAATCGAATTGCGTCAATAGCGAAAGAAAAGCGGTGATTCGCAAGATGAAAAATCAAAATAGGAAATAATGAGAAACGCCCGGCTTTCCCTTCCCGCCGGAATGTGGTATAATAGCTCCAAACAAAGTTTGAAGCATTGGAAAAATGTCTGTCGGCGTGAAACGCCTTCCCGCCGCAAGGTGGCAACGCCATTTTTTGTATTTAAATGCTTTGCATTTGTGGTATGATAGCTTCAAACAAAGTTTACAGCTATTTGAAAGCGATTTATGCCGCTTTATTGCAACGATCAGAAAGGACGGATAACTCCATGCATACCATTCACACCAACAGCGTACAGGAAACAGAAGCCGTAGGCAGAGCTTTTGCAACAAGGCTGCACGGTGGCTGTGTTGTCGCTCTTTTTGGTGGAATGGGCATGGGGAAAACCGCGTTTGTGCGCGGCCTTGCGCAGGGGTTGGGCATTGATGCGGAGGTGACCAGCCCAACCTTCGCGCTGGTGCATGAATATGGCGGCAGCCCTCCGCTCTGCCACTTTGATATGTATCGTGTCAACTCTTGGGACGGCCTATATTCTACCGGATTTTTGATATTGGATGCGGGTGGAATTTTAGCCGTCGAATGGAGCGAAAACATTGAAGGCGCGCTGCCGGAAGACGCAATCCGCGTGTCCTTTCAGCGCGGAGCATTTGAAAGCGAACGGATTATTACAATTGAAAAGGCGGTGAATCTGCATGAAAATTCTTGCACTGGAATCTTCCGCCTGTGCGGCCAGCGTCGCAATTGCTGAGGACGGAAAGCTGTTGGGCGAGGCTTTTTTAAATACCGGCCTGACGCATAGCCAAACGCTACTCCCGCTGGTGCATGGCCTTTTAAAAAATGCGAACCTTGCGCTTGATGAGATTGACGCTTTTGCTGTTACCAACGGCCCGGGTTCCTTTACCGGCGTGCGAATCGGCGTAGCGGCGATAAAAGGTTTGGCTTTTCCGCATGATAAGCCCTGTATCCCACTCTCTACGCTGGAAGTGATCGCCTTTGGGCAAACCGGCGGGGATTGCACTGTGTGCGCTGCAATGGACGCACGCTGTGCGCAGGTATATACAGCGCTTTTTTTACCTGCCGTGCCGGAGCGCTTTCGCGTTTAACGGAAGATGCGGCTATGAAAAATTACAGAGCTCCCCCCCCCTGTTGACAGGCAAAAATTTGCCGGTTGTTTTTGCGGGAGATGGCGCGAAGCTCTGCATGGATGCAATTGGAGAGCAAATTCCTGGCAGCCGAATTGCGCCGGCCTATCATTATTATCAACAGGCGGCCTGCGCCGCGCTATTGGCGGAGGAAAAGCTTCTCCACGGCGAGGGGATTCCCTCGGACGCGCTCGCCCCTTTCTACTTGCGTCTACCTCAGGCAGAGCGTGAATTAAGAAAAAAACAAAATAATGAATGATTGGGAGGATTTTTACATGATCGCACTTGGAGCCGACCACGGCGGATATCAGCTCAAAGAAACCATCAAAAAGCATTTGGAGGAGCGGGGCATTCCCTACCAAGATTTCGGCACAAATTCCACAGAATCGGTCGATTACGCCCCAATCGCCGCAGAGGCTGCGCGCGCTGTGACCAGCGGCGCCTGTGAGAAAGGCATCCTCTGCTGCGGCACGGGCATCGGCATCTCCATCGCGGCGAATAAAGTGAAGGGAATCCGTGCGGCGTGCTGCTCCAATTATTTTGGCGCGAAATATACGCGGCTGCACAATGATGCGAATATGCTCTGCCTCGGCGAGCGTGTCATCGGCCCCGGCCTTGCGCTGGAGCTCGTTGACGTATTCCTTGATACCCCGTTTGAAGGTGGTCGCCACCAGCGCCGAATTGATCAGATTACAGCGATCGAACAGGAAGAGCTCTGACACGCCTCACCTTTGATCCCATTCACAACAAAGGGAGGATCAAAATGAAATTTGCGTATCTCATCTTGGGCGAATTCGTATATCCCCAGGATTCGGCAGCCATTCATGGCGAAACGGCGCAGATCATCGGCGTATCCAATCTCGAAGAAGCCTGCGCAGCGGCGAAAGAACTCGCCGCCAACGGCGTGGGCTGCATCGAGCTTTGCGGTGCGTTTGGAGAAAACGGAGCCAAAAAAATCATAGAGGCCACAGAACACAAAATCCCCATAGGATATGTTATCCATTTACCAGAGCCAAAAAAAACATTTGAAATGGCATTCGGCTGAATCAGATTTTAACAATTGGTCAAACCAAACCCTGGAGGTGAAGCAGTGCAAAAAATTTCGAAGCTGGTTTAAGCTCTATTTTAGGGAAACGGATAAGCTCCTGTTTTTTCTGTGTCTGTGCGCATCCGCCTTTGGGATGCTGCTCGTATACAGCGCAACAAAAAATGGCGCGACCAAGCTGATCCCCTCAGAGCTGCGAACCATGATTATCGCAGTGGCGGCAGGTTTGATCCTTTGCCTGCTGATTTCGTTTCTCGATTATGAAGTGATTATCCGGCTATGGCCGCTGGTTGCTATTTTCTGTGTGCTCATCATGTGCGCCCTTTTCATCTGGGGTTCTGCTCCGCCAGCAAGGCCTGACGCACGCTCCTGGTTCGATCTCAAGATATTTTATTTCCAACCCTCGGAGCTAGTGAAAATCGGGTTCATCATCACCTTTGCCGTGCATCTCGACGCAGTGAAGGATCATGTAAGCAAATTCACGACCGTCCTGCTGCTCGGTATCCATGCCCTGATCCCAATTGGGCTTGTCATGGCCACGGGCGACGACGGCTCGGCGCTCATTTTTATGCTGATGTTCCTTGGCATGATGTTTGCCGCTGGGGTGCATTGGGGCTATTTTGCCGCTGGGTTTGCCGCGGTTGCAGTGGCCTTCCCCGCCATCTGGGCGCTGGGGGATAAATTCATTTTGAATCAGGATCAAAAAAATCGTTTTCTTGCCATTCTCTATCCGGATCTCTACGCAAAAAATGAAGCTTTTCAGCAGAACCGTGGAATTGGTGCGATCGGCTCCGGCCAGTTTTTCGGGCAAGGCCTTTTCAATGGGAATTATACGCAAAGCGGCGCTGTGCCGGAGAACCAGAACGATTTTGTTTTTTCCGTTGCGGGTGAAGAGCTGGGCTTTATCGGTGCGATTGCTGTGCTCGTGTTGCTCGCGGCGATCATTCTGCGCATTGTGATCAACGGCAAGCGCGCTAACGACAACGCAAGCTACCTGATGTGCATGGGCATGGCCTCCATGCTCGCCGCGCAAGTCATTATCAATATCGGTATGGTGCTTTCAGTGGCTGCCGGTTATCGGCATCACGCTGCCGTTTTTCAGCGCGGGCGGTTCTTCTAACCTCTGCGTCTATATCGGGATTGGGTTAATGATGAGTATTTATCGCTTCAATCAGAAAACGCCTGTGGCAAATTTCCGATTGCAACGCGTCGTCACTCGATTTTCCACTTGATCGAATCTCTGCGGCGTCCGCCGAAGCCGGCCGGGCGCTATTTTTTCAGTCAATATATTTTTCTATATAGGAAGGAAGATAACAGGATGCCAATTCAGCTCATTGCAATGGATTTGGACGGAACACTTCTCCGCTCAGATCATATGACCGTTTCCGAGCGGAACCGTAACGCGCTGCAACACGCCTCTGAAAAGGGCGTTCATCTCGTCCTTGCCAGTGGTAGAACGTGGGTGCAGCTGGAAAGCGTAGCGCAGCAAGTTCCCTCCGCGCAATATGCCTTGCTCTCTAACGGCGCTGCGGCGCGGGATCTGCATCAGGGCAAACGGCTTTTCACCTTTGATTTTCCTTGGGGGGACTTTCAAACGCTCCTCTCCCTTCTGCACCGTTACGAGGCTGTTTTTGAAACCTACTGCGCTGGGCATTCTTACCTTGAGCGCCGCCTGATCGGCCGCTTTCATAACGAAAGCCTGCCCGCTGCCTTTATCGAGCGTCTGGCCGCCCGTCTAACCATTGTGGACGATCTGGAAGCATCCTTGGCTGGCCAGACGATTGAAAAAGTGAACGTTTTCTCCATGCCAAAACAGTATTACACCCCCCTGCTCACCGCCCTGAATCAAACAGGGCTTTTTGAGGTTTCTTCCGCAATTATTGGAAACATAGAGATAAATACACGGGGCGTTGATAAGAGGGCGGGCCTGAAAAGGCTGTGTGCAGAGCTATGCATTGAGCCGGAAAACGTGATGGCCTTCGGCGATGCGACCAACGATCTCGGCATGCTGCGGTGGGCAAAATGGTCGTTTGCCATGGAAAACGCGCATGAGCCGGCACGAAACGCGGCACGGTACAAAACTGCATCCAATGAAGAGGACGGCGTGGCGCAGGCGATCGAGCGTTATGTTCTATAAGATTGTGCTTGGAGAAAGTCCGTTTGTAAAAATGGCTATTTTATCGCGTGTTTTTTACCCTTTCTTTTCTGCCGGATCATTGCCCAAAACATTGACAAAAATCCAACAAACGACTACAATAAAAAAAGATTGTTAAAAACTCAAACAAGTAGGAGGACATGCAATGGGATTCACCCTCGGTCAAAAGCTTATCAAAACACATCTCGTCAGCGGCGATATGACGCCCGGCAGCGAGGTCGGCATCCGCATCGATCAGACGCTCACGCAGGATGCGACAGGCACCATGGCCTATCTCGAATTTGAGGCGATGGGCGTTGAGCGGGTGCGCACAGAGCTTTCTGTTGCTTACATTGATCATAATACGTTACAAACCGGGTTTGAAAACGCGGATGATCACCGCTTTATTCAAACGGTATGCAAAAAGCACGGCATTCGATTTTCCCGCCCCGGCAACGGCATTTGCCATCAGGTGCATTTGGAGCGTTTCGGCATCCCAGGCAAAACGCTGATCGGCTCTGACAGCCACACCCCCACAGGCGGCGGTATCGGTATGCTCGCCATCGGCGCAGGCGGCCTTGATGTGGCGGTTGCCATGGGCGGCGGCACCTACTATATCACCATGCCGAAAATGGTGCGCGTCAACCTGACGGGTAAGCTCAGCCCTTGGGTGGCGGCGAAGGATATCATCCTCGAAGTGCTGCGCATTATGAGCGTTAAGGGTGGCGTTGGCAAGATTATCGAATATGGCGGCGAGGGCGTGAAAACGCTCTCCGTACCGGAACGCGCCACGATCACCAACATGGGCGCAGAACTCGGCGCGACGACCTCTGTGTTCCCCTCCGACGAGGTCACCCGTTCATTTTTAAAAGCGCAGGGCCGCGAGCAGGATTGGATCGAGCTGCTGCCCGATGCAGACGCGCAGTATGACGAGGTGATTGAAATTGACCTCTCCTCCCTTGCGCCGATGGCGGCCATGCCGCACAGCCCGGATAATGTCAAGAGTGTAACGGAGATTGGCCCGATCAAGGTTGACCAAGTCAGCATCGGCTCCTGTACGAATTCCTCCCTGCTCGATATGCTCAAAGTGGCCGCGATCCTCAAGGGCAAAACCGTGCACCCAGATGTGAGCCTTTCCATCGCGCCCGGCTCCAAGCAGGTGCTCAATATGCTCGCGCAGAACGGCGCGCTGGCTGATATGATCGCCGCGGGCGCCCGCATTCTCGAATCTGCCTGCGGCCCCTGCATCGGGATGGGGCAGTCCCCCAATTCCAAAGGCGTTTCCCTGCGCACCTTCAACCGCAACTTTGAGGGCCGTTCCGGCACGGCGGACGCGGGCATCTATCTCGTCAGCCCGGAGGTTGCCGCCGCAAGTGCGCTGGCAGGTGTGTTGACCGACCCGCGCACGCTGGGCGACGCGCCGCAGGTGACGCTTCCGGCGGAATTCCTCATCAACGACAATATGGTCGAGCTGCCTGCCACGCCGGAGGAGGCGAAGGCGGTCGAAGTTCTGCGCGGGCCGAACATCAAGGAATTCCCTGTGACGAAGGCTCTGCCGGATTCCATTGAAGCGAAGGCAGTGCTTAAGGTCGGCGACAACATCACCACCGATCACATCATGCCCGCTGGCGCAAAGATTCTCCCCTACCGCTCCAACATCCCCTATCTTTCCAAATTCTGCTTTGGGCAGGTCGACCCGGATTTCTCCGAGCGCTGCAAGGCGGAGGGCAAGGGAATGATCATCGGCGGCGCGAACTATGGCCAAGGCTCTTCCCGCGAGCATGCAGCCCTCGTCCCGCTCTATCTCGGCGTGAAGGCTGTGATCACCAAGAGCTTTGCCCGCATCCATCAGGCAAACCTCATCAATGCGGGCATTCTGCCCTTCACCTTTGCGAATGAGGCGGATTACGACAACATCGAGCTCGGCGACGAGCTGCGCCTGCCGGAGGTGCGCGCGCTGATCACGGAGGGT
>ENA-OQAB01000880-OQAB01000880.1-human-gut-metagenome-genome-assembly--contig:-NODE-880-length-15090-cov-3.089888_pt1 | contig 15090 bp, 16 predicted proteins | sample MGYA00242490_ERZ504517 | MGnify/ENA primary metagenome ERZ504517 (study PRJEB26092, sample SAMD00036298) | human gut metagenome | host: Homo sapiens | study: EMG produced TPA metagenomics assembly of...
ATGAAGATCGACGAAAAATGTCGTATTATACCCGTTAATAATATAAAGCATAGAAAAATCGACTTTGGGTAGAAAGTCGTCTTTTTCGTGCGGTGTATTATAAAAATATTATTTAGGAGGTCACAAAGACATGACAAAATGGGTTTATATGTTCACAGAAGGTGACGCAACCATGAGAAACACTCTTGGTGGTAAAGGTGCTAACCTTGCTGAGATGACAAAATTAGGTCTTCCAGTACCACAAGGTTTCACAATCACTACAGATGCTTGTACTCAGTACTATGAAGATGGAAGAAAAATTAACGATGAGATCATGGAACAGATCATGGACGCAATCGTTAAAATGGAAGAGATCACAGGAAAGAAATTCGGTGATAAAGAGAATCCACTTCTTGTATCTGTTCGTTCTGGAGCAAGAGCTTCTATGCCAGGTATGATGGATACAATCTTGAACCTTGGTTTAAATGAAGAAGTTGTAGAAACTTTAGCTTCTGCATCAGGAAATGCTCGTTGGGCTTGGGACTGCTACAGAAGATTTATCCAGATGTACTCTGACGTAGTTATGGAAGTAGGTAAAAAATACTTCGAAGAATTAATCGACAAGATGAAAGAAGACAGAGGAGTAACTCAAGACGTTGAGCTTACAGCAGAAGATCTTCATGAGCTTGCAGAGCAGTTCAAAGCTGAATATAAAGAAAAAATCGGTGAAGATTTCCCATCAGATCCAAAAGAACAGTTAATGGGAGCAGTAAAAGCTGTATTCCGTTCCTGGGACAACCCACGTGCCAACGTATACCGTCGTGACAACGATATCCCATATTCTTGGGGAACAGCTGTTAACGTACAGATGATGGCATTTGGTAACATGGGAGATGATTGTGGTACAGGTGTTGCATTTACTCGTGACCCAGCTACAGGAAATAATGGTTTATTTGGAGAATTCCTTACAAATGCACAAGGTGAAGACGTTGTTGCTGGTGTTCGTACACCAATGCATATTTCAGAAATGGAACAAAAATTCCCAGAAGCATTCGTACAGTTCAAAGAAGTTTGCCAGACTTTGGAAAAACACTACAGAGATATGCAGGACATGGAATTTACAGTAGAACACGGTAAATTATACATGTTACAGACACGTAACGGTAAGAGAACAGCTCAGGCTGCTTTGAAAATCGCTTGTGATTTAGTAGATGAAGGTATGAGAACAGAGGAAGAAGCAGTTGCTATGATCGATCCTCGTAACTTAGATACATTACTTCACCCACAATTTGATGCTGCTGCATTAAAAGCTACTGCACCAGTTGCAAAAGCACTTGGAGCATCACCAGGAGCTGCATGCGGTAAAATCGTATTCACAGCTGACGATGCAAAAGAATGGGCTGCAAGAGGAGAAAAAGTTGTTCTTGTTCGTCTTGAAACATCTCCAGAAGATATCGAAGGTATGAAAGCTGCTCAGGGTATCTTGACAGTACGTGGTGGTATGACATCTCACGCTGCCGTTGTAGCACGTGGTATGGGTACATGCTGTGTATCTGGTTGCGGTGACATCACAATGGACGAAGCTAACAAGAAATTCAAATTAGCTGGAAAAGAATACCATGAAGGAGATTTCATTTCTCTTGACGGATCTACAGGTAATATTTACGACGGAGTAATCCCAACAGTAGATGCTACAATCGCTGGAGAATTCGGAAGAATTATGGGATGGGCTGACAAATACAGAACATTAAAAGTTAGAACAAATGCAGATACTCCTGCAGATGCAAGAAAAGCTCGTGAGCTTGGTGCAGAAGGTATCGGTCTTTGCCGTACAGAGCATATGTTCTTCGAAGGAAACAGAATCGATGCATTCCGTGAAATGATCTGTTCTGAGACATTAGAAGAAAGAGAAGCTGCTCTTGAAAAAATCCTTCCAGAACAACAGGGAGATTTCGAAGCATTATATGAAGCATTAGAAGGAAATCCGGTTACAATCCGTTTCTTAGATCCACCGCTTCATGAGTTCGTTCCTACAACAGAGGAAGATATTAAGAAACTTGCTGATACTCAGGGAAAAACAGTTGAACAGATTAAAGCAATCATTGATTCTTTACATGAGTTCAACCCAATGATGGGACACAGAGGACTTCGTCTTGCTGTAACATATCCAGAGATTGCTAAGATGCAGACAAAAGCTGTTATCCGTGCTGCTATCAATGTACAGAAAGCACACAGCGACTGGACAGTAAAACCAGAGATCATGATCCCATTGTCATGTGACGCAAAAGAATTAAAATATGTAAAAGATATGGTAGTAGAGACTGCAGATGCTGAAATCGCTGCAGCAGGTGTTGAGCTTGCATACGAAGTTGGTACTATGATCGAGATCCCGAGAGCAGCTCTTACAGCTGATGAGATCGCTAAAGAAGCAGACTTCTTCTGCTTCGGTACAAACGACTTAACACAGATGACATTCGGATTCTCTCGTGATGATGCTGGTAAGTTCTTAGATGCTTACTATGATGCAAAAATCTTTGAAAATGATCCATTTGCTAAATTAGACCAGATCGGTGTAGGTAAATTAATGGAAACAGCTATTAAATTAGGAAAACCAGTTAATCCAAACCTTCACGTAGGTATCTGTGGAGAACACGGTGGAGATCCAAGTTCTGTAGAATTCTGCCACAAGATTGGCTTAGACTACGTTTCTTGCTCACCATTCCGTGTGCCAATCGCAAGATTAGCTGCTGCACAGGCTGCTATCAATAACAAGTAATACACCGTAGATAACAGGTGTAGAAACTTCATTAGTTTCAATAACAGAACCCCTTACTGCTTTCATTGCGTAAGGGGTTTTTTAGGTAGTTGTTGCATCTAAGAAAAATTTTTATATTGACATATAGTTGGTTTAGTGTTAATCTCAATATACTTTGAGAAGATAGGAAAGGAGAAGACAATGGAAAATAAATTAAAAGTTTTTGGTGTAACCGTTTTGATTTTAATATTCGGTCTTTTTCTCCCTTCTTTTTTACAGTTTCGAGATATGGATTCGTATGCGGGGAGAACAACTTCAAGCATACGAACAGAAACAAAGTACACAGATGACATGGGCGCGAAAATTCTTCATGATAGTTATTTGCGTTCGGAAAATCGGAAAGAAGCGTTTTCTGCTCAAAAGTTTGAACAGCGTAAGAGTGTTCAGCGATTATCAATTGAATTCTTTGTGATTCTTATATTCTCTTTGGGCATATGTCTGAAGAGAGTCTATTTGTCGTATATTCAATTCTATTCATTCCCCTTTGAGAGGTTCCTATGGGAGCAAAGTGTTTTGCTCAAAAAGGATGGGAAAAAAGAGAGGATTTGCTTTTGCCTTTAAAGATTAGAGAGAAGTAAAGAAGGAAAGCGAGAAAATGAAAAATAAAAAATTACATATTTGGATTGCTCTTGTAGTAATCGCATTTTTTTGTGTGCCTGGCAATCTTTGGATGCGGAGACAGTATCAAAGGAATTCGCGATATGCGTTTTGGAATCGATATTCGCGGAGGTGTAGAGGCGGTCTTTGAACCGGCGGGGTTAAAAACAAAGCCGACTAAGGAACAGTTGGAAATGGCAAGAGATGTAATAGAGACCCGATTGGATGCACAGAATATTTTAGACAGAGAAGTAACGGTGGACGAAAAGGCGGGAGATATTATTGTGAGATTTCCGTGGAAATCAGATGAAAAAGATTTTGATCCGGAAACCGCCATTCAGGAACTTGGAGAGATGGCAGAGTTGACATTTCGAGGAGAAGATAACACAGTGTATGTGAAAGGGTCGGATGTTTCCAAAAGTCAGGTGGCGGTGGATCAACAGAATCGGTATGTCGTAGAGCTGGAATTTACGAGTAAGGGGTGCAAAGAAATTTGCAGATGCGACAGAGAAGCTTGTCGGACAGACTATGAGGATTTACATGGATGAAGAGTTGATTTCAAATCCGACTGTCAATGCAAAAATAACAGGCGGGAAAGCTGAAATTACAGGGATGGCTTCACAGGAAGAAGCGCAGAATCTTTCCGACAAGATTAATTCAGGAGCGCTTCCGTTTTCAATGGAGACGACTAATTACAATACAATCAGCCCGACACTTGGAAATAAGGCGTTAAATGCGATGGCACTGGCTGCTGAGATTGCATTGGTATTGACTTGCCTGTTTATGATTGCGTGGTATCGCCTTCCGGGAGTGATCAGTTGTCTGACACTGGCATTTCAGGTCGCGCTACAGGTTTTAGTTATTTCGGTTCCGCAGTATACAATCACACTGCCCGGAATTGCAGGGTTAATTTTATCAGCCGGCATGGCGGTGGATGCCAATATTATTATCAGTGAGCGAATCAGTGAGGAACTGAAAAAGGGAAATTCGGTCAGAACTGCGGTGAAGAATGGATATAAGCGTGCCTTTTCGTCTGTTTTGGATGGAAATGTTACGACGGCTGTAGTAGCTGGAATTTTGATGGTGCTAGGCTCCGGCACGATGCTGAGCTTTGGATATACACTGCTTCGACAGGAGTTATCATCAACCTGCTTGCAGGTGTATGGATGTCCAGATATATGTTGAATTCGGTTATAAGATATAAGCTCTTCAATCAGGAAAAAGTGGTTCCGCAAAAAGGAAAGAAAAAAATGATTCTGAAATTTGCAGAAACAAAAAATTATTTCTTCCTGACAAGTGTTGTGCTGCTTATGGCTGGATTGATTTGGAGTTCGGTAAATGGAATGAAATTAGATACCCAGTTCACCGGCGGAGTCATCTTAAGATATACATATAGCGGAGAGGCTGATACCGGAAAGATCCAAAAATGAGGTTCAGGATGTTGTAGACAGAAATGTCAATGTGCAGACTGCAAAAAATTCGGCTACAGGGGAAAAGAATCTGGTAATTACATTATCAGGGAAGAAAGGACTGACACCGGAACAACAAAAAGAGATCCTGAATACGATCAATGAGGGAAATACAAATCAGTTTGAGACGGCGGAGACATCGGCGATAGAACCATATATTGGTGCGAAGGCATTGAAAAACTCAGCGATTGCGATTGTTTTGTCATTCCTGTTTATTGTAGTGTATATCCGAGTGCGGTTTTCAGCATTAGGAGGACTGGCGTCAGGAGTTACGGCGGTGATTGCGCTGCTTCACGATATACTTATTGTGTTGTTTATCTTTGGAATTTTCAAGATTCCTGTGAACGATGCATTTGTGGCTGTTACTTTGACGATTATCGGATATTCGATCAACGATACAATCGTGTTATATGATAGAATTAGGGAACACAGAAATGGTGCAAAAAATAAAAGCACACTGGCAGAGCTGGTGGATATCAGTACGACAGAGACCTTGCAACGCTCTATAAACACAGCATTTACTGTGGTTCTGTGCGCATTTGTTATTTTTGTAGTTTCCGTAGTGTATGGAATGGAATCCATCACGAATTTTTCACTTCCACTTTTAGCAGGACTCATTTCGGGATGTTATTCTTCCATTTGTATAGCCGGACCACTATGGGTATGGTGGGAAGAACATAAAGAAAGGATTCAGAAAAGAAAGACAGGACGAAAAGGAAAATGAAAAAGATAAGTATGTTTTTAAGAAATCAGCCTCCAGGCAGAATGATTGTGGGAGGATTTGCAGGTGTCATACTGTTTGGTATGATTCTGCTGCTCCTTCCGATATCTGTAAAAGATGGAGCAGAAGTATCTGCCATCGACGCGTTATTCACCTCTACCAGCGCAGTGTGCGTAACAGGTTTGATCGCGATTGATACAGCAGATCATTTCACTGCCTTTGGTCAGGGGATTGTGGCAGCATTAATACAGATTGGCGGGCTTGGAGTGACCTCGCTTGGTGTGGGGCTTATGCTTGTGGCAAGAAAAAGAGTCGGAATCAAGAGCCGAATGTTGGTAAAAGAAGCATTGAATATCGACAGTTATAAGGGTATTGTTAAGCTGGTGAAAGCGGTATTGCTAATGACGCTGTGCTTTGAAGCCGGAGGTCGCTATCTTAAGTTTTTTGTTTTCAGCCAGGATTACGATACGGTTCATGCAGTGGGAATCAGTATATTCCATTCAATTGCGGCATTTAACAACTCAGGGTTTGATATTTGGGAGGGCTTAGGAACCTTACGATTTATCAGGACAATGTTCTTTTGAATCTGACAACCTGTATCCTGATTATTTTTGGAGGACTGGGATTCCTTGTGATTTTGGATATACTAAAACAAAAGCGTTTTCGCAAACTGACCTTGCATTCTAAGGTGGTTATTGTCACGAGTTTAGTTTTGCTGGTTGCGGGAACGGTTATATTGAAGTTGACAGAAAATGTGACATGGCTTGGGGCGTTCTTTCAAAGTGTTTCAGCAAGAACAGCCGGATTTTCCACATACCCGATTGGAGAGTTTACAAACGCCGGTTTGTTTGTATTGTGTATTTTGATGTTTATAGGTGCTTCTCCAGGATCTACAGGTGGAGGTATCAAGACGAGTACATTTTTCATTATGTTCCAGAAGATAAGAGGAACATGCACAAAGGGAACGGTGCATGCGTTTCACCGAAACATATCAGAGCAGAATATTACAAAGGCGTTTATGATTACGATTCTTTCCGGAACGGTTGTATGTATCGCAACATTTTTCATGTGTGTACTGGAACCGGAATATAGTTTTATGCAGCTTCTGTTTGAAGTGGTTTCCGCATTTGGAACGGTAGGTCTTTCCACTGGAATTACCCCTGAACTCAGTGTAGCTGGAAAGGCTGTTATTATTATTGTTATGTTTATAGGAAGAGTTGGAATTATTACGTTACTTTCTATGTGGGTGAATCGTGTAGAACCAAGAGCGAGATACTCAGAAGAGGAAGTTTCAATAGGCTAAAAAGGGAGAAATTAGAAAATGAAAAAGAAATTAGAGACAGCGTATGGAGTGATTGGTCTGGGGCGTTTTGGAGCAGCCCTGGCAATGATGCTGGCACAATCCGGCAATGAAGTGATTGCAGTAGACAGAGATGAAAAGAAAGTAAAAGAGATGCGTCAGTATACCGATTGTGCTTTTGTGACAGATGATCTCAGTTCGGACACTCTGAAGGAGATCGGAATTCAAAATTGTGATGTGGTCATTATTTGTATTGGAGAGAAAGTCGACGTCAGCGTATTGACAACGATGAGTGTGATAGAGTTGGGCGTGCCTCGTGTTATTGCAAAAGCGCTGAGCCCCGAGCAGGGTGCAGTGCTTGGCAAGCTTGGCGCTGAAGTAGTATATCCGGAGAGGGATATGGCGCTCAGACTTGGGAAAAAGCTATTGTCTAACAATTTTTTGGAGTATGTTTCTCTGTGCAATCAGGTCGAAATCCGTCAGATACGGGTTCCGAATCATTTGATTGGAAAGAGCATAGAAGAGACAGAGATTCGCCACAAATACCGACTGAATATTATTGCTATTGAAAATGGTGATGAGACAGATATCGAAGTGATGCCGGACTACCGTCTGCGTCATGGGGATATCATTGTGGTCATCGGAAAAGTCGATAACATTGATGTTTTTGTAAATGAGATTTAAGTGCCGGAGGGAAAGATTATGGAAATGACATTTATAAATTTCTGGCAGGAGATCGTGAGAAATCCGATGCTGTTTATCACAGTTTTACTTACATTGGGAGTTATTTTTGTAAATGGCTGGACAGATGCACCGAATGCGATCGCCACCTGTGTGGCTACCAGATGTATGCCTGTGCGTGCTGCAATCATGATGAGTGCGGTGTTTAACTTTCTCGGTGTTTTTGTGATGACACAGATCAACAGTTCTGTTGCATCTACGATCAGTAATATGGTGGATTTTGGAGAGCACACAAACGAAGCTTTGATTGCACTGTGTGCGGCGTTGCTGTCTATTGTGGTTTACAGCACAGCCGCCTCGTTTTTCGGGATACCGACAAGTGAGAGCCACAGTCTGATTGCAGGCTTATCAGGAGCGGCAATCGCCATTCAGCATGGAGTGAGCGGAATTAATTTTGATGAGTGGATAAAAGTGCTGTACGGACTTGTGCTGAGTTTGGTTTTGGGATTTGCAACAGGATGGGCAGTGTGCAAATTGCTTACTGTTTTGTGCAGGGCGATGGATCGCCGAAAGACAAATCGCTTTTTTGGCGGGGCACAGATTGCAGGTGCCGCAGCTATGAGTTTTATGCATGGTGCACAGGATGGACAGAAGTTCATAGGTGTTTTGTTTTTAGGGATTGCATTTGCGGGAGGACATAATTCTGTAAATGGTATGGAAATTCCGGTGTGGCTGATGCTTTTGTGCAGTATTGTTATGGGTGTGGGAACCAGCGTAGGAGGAGAGAAGATTATCAAATCCGTAGGAATGAATATGGTAAAACTGGAACGTTATCAGGGATTTTCTGCTGACCTTGCGGGAGCAATCTGTCTGCTGTATTCGAGCCTGATGGGAGTTCCGGTTTCGACAACGCACACAAAGACAAGTGCGATTATGGGAGTAGGGGCAGTAAAAAGACTTTCGGCTATTAATTTTTCGGTTGTAAAGGATATGATGCTAACCTGGATCTTTACATTTCCAGGCTGTGGATTGATCAGTTTTTGTATGGCAAAAATATTTATGTACATGTTTGGATAAAAGGAGGAAGATGGCAATGTCAAAAAAACAGGATGATTATTACTTTGACAATTTTATTAAATGTGCGGAATACGCATGCAAAGAAGCGTATTTATTGAAAGAGATACTGACGGATTTTCAACCAGCAGAAATCTCAAAGCGTATGGAGGAAGTTCATGAAATTGAGCGTGAGGCAGATACGCACAGACACGAGATCACAGACAAACTTGCGAAGGCATTTATTACTCCGATTGAAAGGGAAGATATCATCGCGCTCAGCCATCACATTGATGATGTGACAGATAAGATTGAGGAAGTGTTGATCCGTGTTTATATCAACAATGTACAGGAGATGCGCGAGGAAGTCTTCAGCATGCTGAATGTGGTCATTGAATGCTGTGAAGAACTTCAGAATCTGTTGAAAGAATTTAAGAATTTCAAACATTCTAAAGAACTCAAACAGAGTATTATCCGATTGAATACATTGGAAGAAAAAGAAGATGATCTGTTTATTTCCAGCATGAGAAAATTGCATGTGGAAGAGAAGGATGTCAGAAATGTGATTGCCTGGAGAGAGATTTACACATATCTTGAAAAATGTGCGGATGCCTGTGAACATGTGGCGGATATCGTAGGAAGTGTTGCGATGAAAAATACATAAGTATAGAAATGAACTAACAGAAATACGAGTTAGTTCTTTTTATGTTCGCTCTAAAATTGTCAACAGGAAGTTTCCGCACGATGGCAGTGGCGCAGGGAGAGGAATTGTGCCGTAGTTATCGAGAGACGAGTGGGAGCAACACGGTTGTTTTGAGATTTGACCACCTCTACGGGGAACCAAAGAAAGAACGACAGGAAGAGAATCCTTGTTTTCAGATGATGCTGGAGGCGCTAAAGACCGGCAAGATTTCTGCGAACAGTCGAAATGTATTTTCTCTTTTGTATATGAGTGATGCAGTAGAGTTTACATACCAGATTATCAAAGCGGAGAATCTATTACATGCGACTTACAACATTGCATCAGGAGAAAGCATTACACAGATGGAACTGGCAAGACAGATTCAAAAGTATGCGGGGACGGGAATGGAACTGGTGGACAATACGGTGGGAGAGGGATATCGCCGGGTATTAAGTACCGAGCGTTATAAATGCGAATTTCCACACAAAGTGTTTGTTCCAAGTGAAGAAGGTGTAAAAAGAACAGTCAAATACATGAAGAAACATAGCAGGAGATTTTCTGAAGAAGGAAGATGCCGGGGAAGTATTGGCAGCCGCACGTGGAAAATGATAAAAAACGATTGTACGTTTGCTCATCCCGTATCTGGAAAGCCTGTTTTGCTTTGGAGTGTTTTTTATGCTGAATTAACAGGGCTGTTTCCAGTGCGTATTACAATAAATTAGACTTTTATCTGTTATATGTGCTTTTGTTTGCAATCGTATATGGGCAGCAACAGGCGATTTTTTTCAGCGCTGCTTGCCGTGGTTGGATATTGTTTCCGACAGATGTATGACCGAAGTGGATTTGAAGTCCTGATGGATTACGGTACGTATGTCTGGATGGCTCAGCTGTTATACTCGGAATGGTTGTTGGATGATATGCGGGATCAAATACCGCTACATAAAAGAGAAGGACAAAGAAGAAATTGGTTATCTGAACGGGCAGCTTGGAGATATGATCGATATCAATGAGAGAAATGTGCGAATGAAGCATATGTTTGAACGCCAGATTGTGAATCAGAAAGACAGCCTTGGGAAAATTTATGCGATTGTGTCAGAACTTGATCAATATGGTCCGGAGGAGGTGCTTTTCTATGCGGCGCATGTGTTGTCACATTTGATGGATACGCCCGATGCTGCAATTTATACTGTAGTAAATGGAGACTATGCGCGTCTGTTTTCTTTCACATCTGATACTGCAAAGAAGATGGGAAATTCCATTAAGTACACAGATATGAAAGAACTGTATGGAGAACTGAAGGAACGCCGCGTGTATATCAATCGGACAATGGACAACAGGTATTCCTTGATGGCGGTCGGGGTATATGCGGAAGAACAGATGCAGATTATTATGATGCTGTGGGGGATTCCATGGGAACGGATGAATCTGGCAGAATCGAACCGATTGATGATTATCGGTTCTCTTGTGCAAAATGCCGCAGTTCGTGCAAGTCGTTATCTGGAAGCGCTGCATGAAAACCGATATGTGGCAGATACAAATATTTTAGAGCAGGAAGCTTTTGAAAGACTTGTGAATGCGTTTTTCGGTGCAAAGGGTAAAGGATGGACAGAATGTTCTCTTTTAAAGATAGAAGATGCAGCGCGAACGTATGAGGACACCGCGCATGCCTTCAGTTCGCTGCTTCGCCAGACCGATTATCTGGGCGTGCTGCAAGATGGGCTATATGTACTGCTTCCAAATACCAGCGAGGAAAATGCAAAATGGGTTATCGCAAGATTCCAAGAGCAGGGATGTAACTGTGAACTGAGGAATAGGGAGGTGACGGGATGATGGACAGAGAGGAAATGTTGTTTTGCGTAATATGGGGATTAAATTTTTTGATCTCGATCTTGTGTTTTTTGTGGAAAGCAAAGGAAAACAAAACGACATGGAGAATGCGGCTTGCCGTTATGGTGCTCTGCCCGGTTATAGGACCACTGTTCTTTGCGTGCAGTCAGCTTGTCTATCGAACGATTTTTCGGCAGGAGGTAGATTTGGAAGATGTGATTTTCAGTAAAGAGCGCATTAAGACGCATCTGAAAGCAGATGAAGAGCGTGAACGCAACATGGTACCGATTGAGGAGGCGCTGGCGGTCAGTGATAGAAAAAATCTTCGTATGTTGATGATGAATGTGATTCGCGGAGATTTAAAAGATTCTTTGGAGTCAATCATGTTGGCTTTTATGTGATGACGTCCAGAGCAGAAGGGCTTCCGATGGTTCTTCTGGAGGCGGCAGGATACAAAGTGCCGAGTATTAGCTTTGACATTCAGACCGGACCAGCAGAGATTATCGAAGATGGGAAAACCGGATTTTTGATTCCGCCGTTTGACTTAGAGCAGATGGAAGAAAAGATAGAACTGCTCATTCAAAAAGATGCTTTGCGCAAAAAGTTTGCACAGCAGGCGGAAAAGAGCAGACAAAAATTTGCACTAGACAAAATCGTGGCACAGTGGGAACGATTGTTAGAAGAAATTATATAAAAAAGGGACTTGCATATCTGTCTCACTTTTTGCACTTTTTCTATTGATTTTACATGAAATTAGGAATACAATCGATTGTAAAAGGGAGATGAAGTGGAACACAAAAAAGGAAGGTGATGATGGTGCATCAAGTGGATATGGAACGGTTTGCATTTTTATTTTTATGTGGAAATAGGGACAGGCGCATCTTGCAGGGAAAAGAAAAAATTACATTTTCGGATCTTGACAGATTGAACTATATTACTGATTTTTTGGGACTAAAGCTTTACGGGCTGGAGATTTGGAACAAATATGCCGGACAGTTCAGGGAGCAGTTTCAACAGTTGCAGCGATTGTATGATGAGACAAGCAGCATTGTACCTTATGATCCATCGGAAACAGATGAAGATCAGCAGGAACAGTGGGTGAAAGATTTTTGCAGACAGGTACCGGATAGGAAAAGCCGGAGAAAATTGGAAGAAATTGTAAAACAACTTTATATGGAAAGAGGTTGGGAAGGATTGCAAAGCGATATATGAAGTCGAAAGAAAAAATCAATAAAGATTATAATGTTTTTAGAACTCTCCGGTTTCACTGGGGAGTTTTTTGTAGTATAATAAAAACAAATTTAGGACAAGAAGGTGAAGTTTGTGAAGGGACAAAAGAAGAATCCATTATATAAGAGTTTTGGATATGCTTTTGAAGGAATTTTTACCGGAATCAAAAAAGAACGAAATATGAAGATTCATTGTCTGACAATGCTATGTGTTGTTGCGGCAGGATTTGTGTTTCGAATTTCAGTTTCTGAATGGTGTATCTGTCTGATTCTGTTTGGAATGATTCTGTCACTGGAACTTGTCAATACGGCGATGGAAGCGGTGGTAGATCTTGTCACAGAAGAGAGAAGGCCGCTTGCAAAGCTTGCGAAAGATACAGCGGCGGGGGCAGTTTTGATTGCGGCAATTATGGCAGCAGGAGTGGGACTTTTGATTTTTGTCCCGAAAGTGTTAGAACTTATATAAACAAAGAATTTCATGGCAAAATGAAAGGAGACAGAATGATGGAAGGATTTGGAGAAAGCGTAAAAAAACTATTGTTGGCAGGAATCGGTGCGGCAGCAACAACTGCGGAAAAATCAAAAGAGTTATTGGATGATATGGTAGAAAAAGGAGAATTAACGGTAGAGCAGGGGAAAGCATTGAATGAGGAACTGAAGCACAATATCAAAAAGACGGTCAAAGAGAATGTGAATGTGTCAGTGAAACCGACTTCTCCGGAAGAACTGGACGAACTATTGGAAAAGATGACGCCGGAACAGATCGAAGCGTTGAAGGAGAGACTGAATGCTATGGAAGGAGAACAATCTGAGACTGAGCAGCAACCGGATGAAGAGCTCTAGACAGAATAGGAAGATGTGACAGATGGGCAGACAGGAATCGCAGGAATACAAAGAAAGATTGAAAGAGATGACAGGGGTACTCCGAAAGCATAATATTACCAGAGGAGTATCCCCGGAGAAGCTACGTCTGATTTTGGAAGATTTGGGACCGACGTTTATCAAATTAGGACAGATTATGTCGATGCATTCTGATATTTTGCCAAAGCGGTATTGTGATGAGCTGATGCGTCTTCGCTCTGAGGTGGCGCCGATGTCGTTTTCGGAGGTGGAGGAAGTATTGCGGGAGGCGTACGGCTGTCCATGGAAAGAGATTTTTAAAAAGATTGAAGAATTACCACTTGGCTCAGCCTCTATCGCACAAGTGCATAAAGCAGTCTTGAGAGATGGAGAGGAAGTTGTTGTAAAGATACAGCGAAAAGGGATCTACGATAAGATGGCAAGAGATATCGGACTTTTGCATCGTGCGGTAAAGTTACTTCCGCCAGTCAGCTTAAAGGGTATGGTTGATCTTGACATGGTACTTGATGAACTGTGGGCAGTTACAAGAGAAGAGATGAATTTTCTGACAGAGGCATCTAACCTGGAGGAGTTTGCAAGAAGAAATAAAGATATTGTGTTTGTTGGAGCACCCAAGATGTACCATGAGTACACGAACCGCTATGTGCTGGTGATGGAATATATTGACGGATATGCCGTCGATGATAAAGAAAATCTTCTGAGAGACGGATATGATTTAGAAGAGGTAGGTATCAAGCTGATTGACAACTATATCAAGCAGGTGATGGATGACGGATTTTTTCATGCGGATCCACACCCCGGCAATGTAAAGATTCGGGGCGGAAAGATTATCTGGATTGACATGGGGATGATGGGGCGTCTCACAGAACGTGATCGAGAACTGATTGGAAATGCGGTAGAAGGAATTGCTATGAGTGATATCGGAATGATTCAGGATGCGGTGATGGCGCTTGGAGATTTTAAGGAGCCACCGGATCAAAGCTGCCTGTATGAAGGAATCAGCAATTTGCTCTCACAGTATGGTACTGCCGATATGGGGAGCATTGATATTGCCAAAGTGACGATGAGTCTCATGGAAGTGATGAAGGAAAATAAGATTATCATGCCGCATGGACTGACGATGCTTGCAAGGGGACTGACCCATATGGAAGGGGTGCTTGCTGATATTGCGCCGGAATTGAACATGGTGGAGATAGCCTCCAGACATATGGCGGGAAAGATGCTGAAGGAAAAAGACTGGAAGCAGGAATTAAAAAACAGCGGTAAGACAATTTACAGATCGTTTCATAAAGCAATCAATATTCCGTCACTGATCTCTGATATTTTACAGGGATACCTGAAGGGGCAGACAAAGATTAATCTGGATCTGCATGCATCGATGGAGTTGGAGAGACTGCTGCGAAGACTTGTGAGAAATGTTGTGATGGGACTTTGGGTGATGGCGCTGTTGATCAGTTCCAGCATTATCTGTACAACGAACATGAAACCTAAGATTTGGGGGATTCCGGCACTGGGAGCATTTGGTTATCTGATTGCGTTTGCCATTGTGATGTATGTGTTTTTAAAACATATTTTTTCGAGAAAATAGGAAGGATTTGCACAGAATCGATAAAAATTTCATGTGTAAATCCTTCTTTTTTGTAAAAGCATGTGTCTTGTCACCTGTAAAATACAGTGCTATAATAATGGAAGTTTACATAAGGAGAAGAAAAGCATGGATATGATTGATGAAATTAAGAAATGGAAAAAAGAAAAAAATGCAGTGATTCTTGCACATTATTATGTGAATCCAGAAGTACAGCAGATAGCAGATTACATTGGAGATTCTTTTTATCTGAGCAAAGTAGCGGTTGGATTAAAAGAGCAGACCATTGTG
>ENA-OQAB01000881-OQAB01000881.1-human-gut-metagenome-genome-assembly--contig:-NODE-881-length-15086-cov-6.017515_pt1 | contig 15086 bp, 19 predicted proteins | sample MGYA00242490_ERZ504517 | MGnify/ENA primary metagenome ERZ504517 (study PRJEB26092, sample SAMD00036298) | human gut metagenome | host: Homo sapiens | study: EMG produced TPA metagenomics assembly of...
GAACACAGAAAATCGTCGGGAATTTCGCACCTGATTTTTAATTTTTTGCCGTTACAGGCGTTTTGTATGTGTCGGATGACTTGCAAAATCCTGTAAATATGCTGTAATAAAGGAGTAAAGACAGACAAGCGATTGGCTGTTTTTGCTGTCGGGCTCCGCGTGGAGCGCGGATTGAACATTCATACAAAAGTAGCCCAAAGGTAGTCCCGCCGGTGTCGGGCTCCGCGTGGAGCGCGGATTGAACATTTCACCTGCTCCTTAATATTAATTTTTTGCATATAAAATCCCCGCGCCGCTTATCGTGAAGCGGCGCGGGTTTACTTATTCAAATATGTGTTTACGAGTTTATGTCAATATACATTGCTGTAATTTTAGGTATTGAAATTTGTTGCCCCATAACGGATTCGTATGTTTCCAATCCATCTGCCATACCGTAAAAGGTTATAATGTCTTCTTCTAATATCCTCCCTCCTTCTTCGGACGCAGGAAGATATTCCACGTAAACTGTATCATCGTATAATCCATACTCGTCTTTTGTGACATTAACCCTGAGTGCATGGCCACTTCCGAAAAGACCGTCCATCACTTGGACTACCTCCCCGGTAAACTTGATACTCTGACCTTGGTATTTTTCTGGATATCGCGCTAGTTCTTTATAAGATATTTTTTTACAACGGTTTTTATACGCCTTTTCAGGGTTTTCTGTAGGAGCTGTTGATTTAGGCTTTTCCGTTTCAGCCGCTTTAGTTTGTTCATTTGACTTATTTGATTCAGTTTTGTTTACTACCGCTGGTGTAATACTTGGGTCTGTGCCGCTAGGCTCTGTCTCTGCGCCATCTCCAGTAGATATACCACCCACAATAAATAATACCACACAGACTGCAAGTGCAATCCCCATAGATTTCACATTGCGCTTTTTGATGGCTGATACAATCAAATTGATTAAGTAAACAATGACCCCAATCAATGATGCTACAATTAAGCTCATTCCGAATTCCTGAAATATGGCAAATAGTAATATCCATACTGCCACCATAGCTATCGCTATCTTTCCCCATGTAGGAATTTTCTTTTTCGGTTTTTTAACCGATTCTTGTGTGGCAGTGCTTACAGACTGACCATTCAGCGTAGTTTCGGCTTTTTCTTCTTGGGTAGGCGCTCCACAATTCGGGCAAAACTTTCCGTCTGTGTGCGTTCCGCATTTTTGACAATACATTCTATTCCCTCCTTAATTTCTTGAATTTACTATATCATATCAGGATTATTTTGTCTATATTTAAAGAATAAGAATGTAATTTGACCGGCATTATATCCCAAATGCCGGCCTTCCTGTTGCCAATGCTTCCCGTTTGCCTCCGCGAACGGCACTATTGTAAATCTTATCATCTCCAATCTGAACGCACGGGTCAATGCGCTTTACATCATTTCGCAGCGCCCTCACTTCAGAAAGCAGTTGACGAATCAACGCAGAATTTGCGCGGGTGACATCACTTGATCCCGCTGTATTTGTCCTCACCTCTGCGCCAGAGTAGTTCACTCTGTTTTGTGGAAGCTTGAACTGATCTACGGTCACAGTCGGGATAGCTGCATAGCTCTCCATCTCGCGCACGATTTGTTCCGCGAGCCTCTTTAGCCACCCAAGATTGCGTTCAAGCGGTACGATTGCTTCCGCACCCGCTTCTCCCGCACCTATAAACTGGGCGCGATCCAAAATGCCGCCTGTGGCCAACCATTGCACTTTTAACTTCGGTATTACAGTGGGAAGGTTCAGCGCTTCGAGAGCCTTCTTAATCAGGCCAGATGTGTTGAACCCGTCTTTGTTATCCCAATACATGTGTGGGGTTTTAATTTTAGCCCTCCATCCCTCGAAGCGTTTTTTCAAGTCGGCAAGCACTTCTTTTGCACTGTCGAGAATTGAGTTGAACTTATCTTTCCAATACTTCTTTGTGAACTTTGGCGCCCACTCGGTGTTCCACCATTCTTTAATATTGTTTCCCCAAAACGAAAACACATTTTTGATTTCTTCCCATTTTTCAGAAGCACCCGTCTTTATATTTTCCCAAGTCTCTCCGGCTCTCTTGGCGATATCCTCTCCCCATACCTGCCAGTTCTTTTTAATCTCTCCGGTTTCAATATTGATGTACTTTGAGGTTTCGCCTAGGTTTTTCTTGACGCTATTAAGCACGCCATAATAGGTATCATCGGCGGTTCCTTTTTGCTCTTCTTTGTGAGCTTTCGCCGCCGCCTCAAGTTCTTTGTACTGTTCCTCAGTGATGATTCCGGCCTCTTTTTGTTTTTTTGCATAGAATATGGTCTTTTCGTACTCGGTTTCAGCGGCCTTCACCTTTTCGTCGTGTGTTTTTTTTGCGTTTTTGATAATCTCACTGGCTTGTTCAAGGGAAACGCGAGTGGAGTTTTCTTTCATGCGGCGCATGATTGCAAGGGATTCCGCCTCGGTTTCAGAAAGGGTTTCAATTCCTGTTGTCTGCATTTGTTCTTGCAACTGCGCAATTTTTTCTTTTTCGTCCTCACGCAATTTTCGGTTATCTTTAGCAGCAGCTTTCATAATCGCATTGATTTGAGATTCTGCATCTTGCGTTTTCTGCTTCTGCTGCTCATAATATTTATCGGTAGAGGAAACCAATTGCTGATATGCTTCACTGCCTAAATTATCTTTGAGAGGTTTTAAATTGGCAAGCGCCTCGTTGTGATCAGCGTCCAGTTCCTTGACGATGGTTTCCCTAATCGCTTTAACCTTTTGCGCAATGCTATCAACATCCTCCTGCTTAACAATTTTATTTCCCCAATCAATGGTCTTTATTGCATCATCCAGAGTACGGAGTTGCTGCACAAACGGTTCAACTTTTGTTTTCGTTGCGTTGCTGATCCCGTCCTGAAACAGGTCTACCGGCTGCACGGCATCCGATGCAGCATATCCAATTGCACGAATGGCAAGAGTAACTGCTTCGAGCGCTGGGAAAACGGCAGCCAGAACAATGTCCCAACCATCCAGATCAAAAGCCTTGAAAAATGCTGATATCTTTTCCCTCACTTCTTCGGGAACGAGATAGTTATATAGGCCGGTCAGTTTCTTAGTGACCCAATCAATGGCTTCGGTGCCCACGCTTTTTAGCACCTTCCAAGGTGCCGATATTCCTTTCCTGAACAGCTCGCTTTTGGAGTAAAGATCGGCGAACCGTAGAACAATAACAGCTACCATTGCCGCAATTGCCGCTAATGGGCCTCCTTTGATTCCCAACCCCATGAGCGCAGTTGATACGCCCTTTAGTCCTTTAACGCCTAAAACGGATTCCAGCCCGTGGAAAATGGCCTTGCCGATCTTCCAAAGTCCAAACGCCGTGCCAATCGTCGTAACCACCGGCAAAATCTTTTCAAGCTTTTCTTTTAGTTCATCCGCCAACGCCCCGAAGTTTGCTATCGGCCCGGTGTCCACTTCGTATCCCCATCCTGGATCATAACCCGCGCCGCCCCCTGAAGAGGTTTTGATGTTGTTTTCTGCCGGGGCCTGCAAGCGGTTGATTTGGTCGATGGGAAGCAAGGATTTTTGAGCCTTCTTCCCGGCTTTCTCCGCAGAATCTCCGATTTCATCCTCTGCCGCCGCAATTCCGTTATAGCCATTGATAACCTGCTTCTGCTTTGCGATCTCCGCATCGTAATCCATGCCCATTTTGCTGTATGTCCACTTGGCAAGCGCGGTTCCCGCTCGCTCGATCAATACGGCAAATGCATTCAGCCAAGGAAGCGCCGCCTGGATCACGGGAATAAATGCCTGTCCCAAGCTTCTTTTTGCTGCGTCAATCCTTTGTTTTAAAACGCGAAGCTGGTTCTGTACGCTTCCAAGCGTATTTGCCATGTCGCCTTGCGCGTTTTTAGACTGTTCCATTAAAGCGATTCCGCGCGCAACATATTTTTGCTGTTCGTTTAATTCCTGCCCGTTTTTGACCAGTCCATTGCGCCATGCAGCCTCTTTGATGGTTTGTTCGGTAATGACAAAGCCATACTTTCGAACGGCCCTTCCCTGCCCTGTGAGGGCTGATTGCAGGTTTTCATAAGCCTGCTGCGGGTCTACGTTGTAGAGGCTTGCCATGTCGTTTGCAAGCATCGTCATGCTTTTGCTCATTCCGTATGCCGTGCTCTGGCCTACGCCAACCGCTGTTCCGATCTGCTGGAAAGTTCCCAACATATCCTTTGTGATATATTCATCAAGGCCAAGGTTATTTTTTAACCGCACGGCGAATTGCTCCGCGTCGTTTGCCATGTTCCCAAGGGCAACCCTGAAAAGGTTCTCGGTTTCCGGCGCGGCAATAGCGGATTGAATCCCTTCTTTGATCGTTGAAGTGACCGCCCGCATTCCACCCCAAACAACAGTCATCATAAGGGCCCTCTTTATGTAGTAGCCCATGCTCCCGAAGTCTTTTTGGGCCGTTTTGGCGGTTTTTTTAATTTGATTTTCGTATCTCTTTGCTTCATCAGTTGCTTGGCTCGTTGCGGCCGCGACTGCCTGCGCCGCTGCCCGACCAACAGGGCCAAGCTTTCGAAGGGCCGCAATCACTCGATTCGTCTCTTGCTTCATGCGAGATATATATTCTATCTGCGCTTGCGCCTGTTTTGTAGCCTCTTGCGTCTGAGATGCCACATTACTTCCCAACCAATTTCCCTGTATGGACGCCATGAGGTTTTCATATGACATTTTGTCTTGCATATAAGCATTGAGAGGCGCAGTAGGGGTTAGCACTTTACCCTCTTTACCCAAATCAGCGCTTCTTTGCTGAATCGTTGTATGCGTTGCCGCGTTCTTTGCGCGTTTTTCGGTTTCCTGTATGATCTTGTTCAGATCACCATATTGATCCGCAGCAGCCTTTGCCGCTGCCTGAATCTCCTTATTGGATTTCTTCACGGCCTCCGCCGCTTTGGAGACCGAAGGCACGATTGTTTTTGCCTGACTGGACATATTGGACAAACTGGCGGCTCCGATTTTTTGTAATTCGGGCTGGACTTTTCGTAGCTCTTTTAATGCTTCTTCGACTTTCGCGCGGACAATGATTTCTATTTCTTCGACCGTTACCGCCATATAATCACCAGATTTCATCCAAAATGAAGGGGAAGCCCCTTACGGAGCCTCCCTTATGCGTCAAGGAACGCTTTCCATGTCTGAACAATCGCCTTTTCTTTGCGTTCCGGGGGGATATTTTTATTTGGCTCTTCAAAGAGTTCGGGATACATCTTTTTGAGCGTCAAATTCTTCGGTTGTTGTGAAAATGCGTTTATGACTTGGGACGCAAGCCCGCTTAATAGAATCGCCTCATACCTGAATTTGTCTTTTTGGCGTTCGTGATACGCTTCAATGTATTCGTGCACTTCGAAGAGTGACATTTCCTGGAATTCAAGCGGCTTGACCCCGCATTTGTATGCTTCCGGACGTATCGCAGCAATTAAACCGCGCCAATTATTGCATCCTTCGCCATAGTATTCACCGCAGAGTTCACAATCTGTTCCAGATCGAGCGCCGGTGCTTTCATTTCCTCCTTCAGCTCCTCTACGGTGTAAATTTTTTTGAAAAAACCGCCGCCATTTGCCTCCTGAATCAACTCTTCGTATAACTCATAGATGGTCTTTCCCTCAGTCCTGCATTCGTCAATAAGGTCAAAGGCATCGTCCAAACTGGAAACCTCTTTTGAAAATGTGAATAGGGCCGTTGCCAGTATCTTAACGTTAGGACCTGCCGCCGCACGTTTCCAAAATTGAATTGAATCCTTGATCCCAAATTTTTCCTCAAACACTGCCATGCTCCGGGTGGTGAGGCGGATTTCCACAGTATTCTCTTTTGTTGTAATAACCATTGTTTTTCTCCTTTACTCTCACAGATCGGCTGACGGAAGCCCTTCGGTTTCTTCAACCTTGCCATCCTTGTAAATAGTGATCGTGTCCTTGATCATGTCACCGTCTGAAATTGCGTCTCCCGCAAGATGGAGGGTCCCAGGGAATTTATACGTTAACGGTTTGCCACTCTCAGCTGCTGTTTCGTCCGGCAGCTTTACAAAAAACCACACGCGCGTATGGCTTTCTGAAATCGTCTTTAATTCCTTGTGCTGCTCTGCAACATATAAAACCGGAACTTCCAGAGTTTCACTTTTCTTTTTACCCGGTGTCGCAAATTCCTCCGAAGATTCAAGCGCCGTATAGGTAATCTGCTCCGGTGCGCTTTCGAGCTTCGGAATTTCCTGTACCATGAAGATTTGCTTCATTTCTGCGCCGTCTCCACTCTTCGCATACCACAATTCTGTTCGCATTGTGCCCTTCGGCGTAGTCTTTGCGTCGGCATTAAATTCTGCCATACCATCAATTCCTTTCAATGTGATTTGTAATTGCATTCCAGCGGCCTTCAAAATATCCGCCGTAACGCCATTTGCCTGTGATTTCGTCCCTGTGAAGGGGCGTGTTGTTTGTGAGCTTCAAATTCAATCCTTGTAGCTTTTTTGACGTTTGATCGAATAGTCTAAGCACTTCCATCTGCCGGCTGCCCCATACCTCAACGGTGATTGAGAGGTCGCGCCCCGCATCAAGGTAAACTTCCTTTTGAAGCGGAGGCTGCACAACACAGCAAGGGAATTCCGCGCTGGCGCTCGGATTGGTGAGAATCACACGGTCTTTGCCGAAGCTTTCAATCTCCGAAATAGCGCCGGTTATCTTCCGCGTGATCCCTTCCGTGCTGAACGCATAGAGCCTCATACCACAGCCTCCCGGAATAGTTTGATGATTTCAACCGCAACGGCGTTCACTGTGCCCTCACGGTTTTGGAATGCGGCGGGGTGCATATAGGGATGCGGATACATTCCGTCGCATTCCCAATACTCTTGACCATTGATTTTGACTTTCGGATACCCGTACTTTTCAAACGACTTTGGAACCATCGAAACATGAATATACCACGGTATGCTCTTTGCACGCTTCAGGCGTATTGCTTCCGGGTTCCCTTGATCGTCAACCTTCAAGCCGGTTCCGAACTCAACATAAGGCGCAAAAGATGTAATGGACGTGTCAGTGAACACCCGGCCCGCCACTTCATTCCCATCGGCGTTGAGGATTTCAAATTTGATGGATTTTGCAACAACGCCGGGCGCAAGCCGAATTGCAATTCCGGCAGTGGTTTTTAAGCCTTTTTCCACGCCGCGACGAGCCGCTTCCGGCATTCCAGATATCGTCCTCGCGATCTTTTTTTCAAGCTCTTGCAGCCCATTTATTTTGATCTCAAACATGGTTCACCTCGTTTCAGCGCGGATAATAACCGTGGTTGGGTTCCGAAAGGGGTTCGCTCCAACAAACGAAGGGAGAACCTGCAAAACGCGGTAATCCCCCGCCCCATAGTCAGTGAACGGTTTACCTTCTTTTTCAAATGTCCCAATAGGAGAAGGGCGACGCAAATAGATTGCGTCGCCCTTCTGGATTTCTGGAAGCTTCGTGAAGCGCAGCTTCGCAATTTCATCCACGTATTCCCCGAACGACTGAATATCCAGTTCGCTTCGGTCTGTCTGAATGTTTGTTTTTGTGCTTCTGAGATTGACGAAGTGTTGAAGAACTTCTCCTCCATCGTTGACGGAAACAGGGCTGCAATACCATATTGTCACAAGCGTACTGTTTTTCATAGTCTCGGCACCCGCAATCCTGCTCTTACGATTTCTTTGGATAATTTTTCTTCCGCATCCTCATAACTGAATGTCTGCCCACCCGCGCCGCTACCGGTCATCCCTTCGTCGCCACGCTTATTCCATACGGAAAGCACGTAGTTCCGAACGAGAACCAGAAGCGCGGCGTTCGGCTCCGTTCTGTGGGATTTGGCAAGGGCGATTTCCAATGCGTCCTCATATATACCTCTCAGGCTCAATGCATCAGATGCGGAGAGTTCTTCGGAGATTCTTGGAATAAGTTTTTCGATCTCTGCATTAATATCCATATCAAGTACCCGTAGCCTCAGGCATACTCAACACATTTACATCACGAACTCCGGTTGGAGCCTTGAATTCTGTGGAAATCCCCGTGATCTTGCCGTGATACCACTCCGGGCCGTGGTCAAGACCAGTCTGCCCGAAAATATAGTATTTTTCACCCGCGCCGGTTTTTCCGAGTGCGTCAAGGTAAAAATTTCCCTTGCCTGGGGTCATCTGCTCAACGGGATAAATCACATCAAAGTTGAAGATTCCAGCGGTTCCGGCTGGAAGAAATTCTCCTAGGTAAAGGTTTACCTCCCCCAACGGTGTCAGAACTTTCGATAAACTGATTCCGTTGACCTCACGGCTTGCCGGAACAATTGTGTTTCCGTTCATTTGCGCGTCGGCGTTGAGTTGGAACATGCTAATAGCATCAAGCCATACCACCAATCCGTTTGTCGGTGCGTTGCTTTCATAGATAACTTTTAGCGCATCAGCCAGCATCCAAACAGTAAGCGGCTTCCCCGCAGCGTCAACAATATTGGATGTAATGGCCGGGAGAATGCCGCGTGTTTTGTTGGCTTTGGTATCGGAATCTGCTTTTGCGTATACACCATTTAGGTAAGTGTACTCGATATCCCTGGCGATTTTTTTCATTTTTGCATCGACCTGAAACGCCAGTTCATCCGCAGGATTCGCCTTCTGGCCCGTAACGTTCAGGCCGGAGAGCGTGCCCATGTTAGACATCTTTGCATAAGAAATGCCAACAGATTCTTGAAAAATCTGTGTTACGTTGGTAGTCTGCTTTCTTTTCTTTACAGATGCTTCTGGCGCTGTCAAAGATGCCGCTTCACTGATCGCGGGCTGTGTTCCGCCGTCTGTGGTGTATTCCTGTCCAACAGCAAATTCCACATGATCAGTGTATTTTGTTTTGCCTCCAATCATAGAAGAAAACGGCGTTCTGGTATTGCCTTTGTTGAAAAGCAATCCAGAGTAATTAGGGGTTTCAAAACTGGTTGCAATCTGATCTGCCATTTAAATTACTCCTTTTTTGTATTTTTCGCTTTTTCGTTCATGAGTTTGATGTACGTTACCCGATCCCCAGATTCAAACGCCTTATTGATCTGTGCGTCCAAGTCTTCGTCTCCGCCTCCGGAGGATGACGAGGTAGGCGGCTTTTGTTGGAGCTTCTGGTTTATCCCTTCCTGAACTTTCTGCTCAAACGTCCCCTTCGGGTAAAACTCGAATTGGGACAGCAGCCCAACCTGGCTTTTTACGCTTTCGGCGGTCGCCGTCTCAAAATCAAACAAGGGAAGGAATTCGTTGGGAATGCCGCTCTGCGAAAACAGGGAAGCCGTTTCTCCTTCCAGTTTCCGAGCGTTTTCCTTACGCTGATGGGATGCTTCTGCGTCCTCATACTTTTTACGGTAATACACCGCTTGTTCCTCCGCCGTCATACTGCGCAAGCGCTCCGCTTCGCTCATGCTGTTGTCGTGCATGATCTTCCATTTCCGGCCCGCTTCCTGCACGGCGGTTTCGGCTGCTTTTTGGGTCTTTGATTTAAGCCATGAAGAAAACCGTTCATCGGATTTAAGAAGGTCATCGTAGTTCACTTCTTCGCCTTTGGGGGTCGGTTCCAAATTTTCATTTGTCTCTGGCATGTAATCATTCCTTTCGTCGATTTTTTGTATGATAAAATGGAGCCTTTATAGCTCCCTTAATCATCGTTTTCAAGTTGTTCGTTTAAAATGGCTTGATACCGTTGAAGGTTGGCTTCAATAAACCGGTCTATTGCGTCATATTCAATCACATCCTTGGATTTTATGATATCATTCAACGATGCGTTCCAATAAGCTGTAACGGAATCGTCTTCGCCATTTGTCAGCGCAACAATCGCGAGGCTTCTCACATCGTATTGTTTGAGCCGATCCAGAGTTTGCGAAATGAACGAGGTGTATTCCCTACCGTCTTCATCTATGATGATGACCACCATAAACCACCCTTTTTCTGTAGATTTTGAATCCGTTTTCACGGAAATACCGTCCGTCTCCCTTGTGATTTACAAGCGTTATGAATTTCCCTTTTTGGATAGCGTAGACCGTTCCATGTGAAGCCGCATTTTTCGCTTCTCTCATTATTGCTTTTGCTGCCGGCTTGGTTACTTCATAGCAGTTTTCCCCAACAATAACCTGCACATTTATCCCTCCTATTTGATCGGCTCGGTAATGCTTCTGCATGGATGCGGCGGCGGGTAGGTGGGCGGGAAGTTGATCCCCATTTTCATATCCGACATGCGGAACGTTTGCCCGTTCAATCCTTTGCATGTAGTCGTGGTAACGTCGTCGATGACCGCAATAAACCTGTATTCTTTCACTTGTGCATCCTTGTACGCTTGTGCAACAGCGGTATGAACCATGAAAGATGTAACCATGTCGTAGTATCCGGCGTATCCGCCAGCTACCGAAGCGTGCGTTCTCCTTAGCTGCCAATGTTTTTGTGCGTTCATGATTCGTACAAATTCAGGAGAATTCATATCGAGGGGCTTCTTTTGAATTAAGTTGGATATGGCTTGTTCTTGAACTTGACGCGCTCGGTAATGTGCATCATTCTCTAACCCAGAATAAAAGTCGCCCCCTGACGGAAGCGTTCCGTCAAGGGATGATTTCACAAAATTTTGATTGATTTCCTGCCTCTTCCCTTTTCCAGTAACAGCATGTGCCATCTTATAGGAATGGTTGTATGCAGCTATTGCGGAAGCTGTCAGAAAAGGGAGGCTCCGCTTCGCTACTGCACGGTTATAGTTCACCATTGAGGCGAAAAGAAACATGAAAAAGGCTTCCTCGCCACGTATTCTACGACGTTTTTTTAAATCATTCATCCATAGCCGCATCTCTCCCTCGTCATATCCATCTTGTTCCCATCTTCTGATTGCGCGATACAGACGTTCTATTTTCTGTCTTGGTAGGTAGCCTTTCATTTCAGTATTTCCGAATTGGTCAAGAACTGATTGCAAGGTGTCCGATAGTTCTTTCTGCTCAGTTTCAATCAATGAAAGTAGCTTTTCCTGCTGTGCGTCAGGAATCTTCCAGAACGTCTTGATTTGATTCTGACTGTTCTTCATCTCCGTCCTCTTCACTTTCGGTTCTCAATTCTTCATTGCGCTTCTTCATGGTTTCAAAATCTTCTTCCTGCTCTGTTTTCTGCCGTTCCATTTCATCCTTTGCATCTACCTCGATTTGGCTTTCGTTGATTGCTGTTTCCTGACTGATTAAGCCGCCTCTATAAGCTTCAATGGCGCGTGAAAGGCTTTTATCCCGGTCGGTTGGTATGTTCCTTTGTAATTTGATGTCAATATCTCTAAAATCAAAATTTTCACCTTTGAGATTTAGTCGGCCAGTAATCAGTTCCCACAGGCGAAGAAGTGCTTTTTTGCAATCCGGTCAAATGTAGCGCAATACTGGTCGAGCGCATAGAGCTTGTATCCTAATGCAGATGCGTTGTCAGCGTTGGAAAACGCTTCATCCGTCATGTTCGGAACGCCTGTGACCATCGTTATCAGATCGTGGTATTGTTTCAAGGTTCCAAGAATTCCATCGTAATTTACATCCTTAATTAGCCACGAAATGCTGCCGCTCGTACTGTCTGCGCCATCAATGCATAAAGAACGCGCTCTCATTATGATCTCTTCTTCAATCTCCCTGTCAGGGTTCGGCACAAGATTCCCATCTTCATCCTTTTTCGTGAGGTCGTTTTCGTACCGATATCCAATAAAAACGAGTTTGGCTTCGTCATTGTATTTCGTCATGCTACGTATGTTGCCTAAATTTGTTTCATAAGCAGAGATCGTTTCGAGCGCCGGTTCAAACACTGCGATCCCATCGGGGTTTTCAAAAGCAACGCATGGGACATCGTTCCAATGAAGCTCTTCCGGTTCTTGCGGAACCCGATCAACGAATTTTCGTCGTAAGGAATCATCAATCAGTTCGATTACGTCAATATCGTTCCCTGACATATCCTTTTCTTTCCATATTCTGACGACGCCAATCATGTTCGGAGGAGTAGCGTAATCATATACCGCAGCCGTTTGCTTACTATCGAAACGGGTATATACTATCTCGTTATCTTCGTTCTCGTAAACATAAATATATGCCGCAGTCGTTATGAGATAATCGTGTACGATCTCTACATACGTTGCGGCATCATCGTTGTATCGCCTGATATATTCAATTGCTTCCGAAAACGAATCCACATATGCTTTTTTTTGCTCATCACTATATCTTGGCTTCTTCCCGGTAAAGGCTTCTCTGATCTTATTTGCTGTTTTTTGAATTGATTCCTCTTTCATTTTTAGAAAGCGTATAATCTGAAGGCCTTGCAACAGAATACATAGGAGATTTCCCGCCAAGATACCCTTGAACCATATTGACGATATAGTATTCAAAGGCAACAACGATCTTCCCGGCATCGCCCTCTCCCATAATCTGATTTTCGTTTAATTTGCGTGCGTATTTTTTATAAAGGTCAATTCTGTGTTCTAGGTATGGGCGCGCGAACGCAGCTATCTCAGAAATATTTTCTGCTCCGTACCCTTTGAATTGTTCTTGCGTCATTTGTATCATAAAGATCACCTGAATGTAAGATTTCCAGCTGTGATAAATCCTCTTTTGGGTTTGATTACTGTATTGACAAAGTATCTGATATCATCCATAGCGTGATCATTTTCCTTGATCGGCTTGTCTTCTCCGGATTTTTCGTCCCATACATAAGATTTAAATTCGGATACTGTAGCCTTGCAGCAATCATTAAATAGGATTTTTTTCTCCTGTAGGCACGTTGCCACATTTCGAATACCGTTAAGCACATCGTTTTCTGCTGAAGTTACGTTGAATCTTCCATGCTTCCTGATACATGCAATAAAACTCGCTGCTGACGGGTCAACGATAACGGATCGTATTGGCAGATTCCCGGCAAGGGTTTCCAAGTCTTTATAATATTGTTCATCCGTCCTTACATTCTTGCTGGCGCGTCCGTTATGATAATATTCCTTTACCCTGTACCAAACGCCTTTATATCTTCCCCATAATCCTGCTGAGAAAGGGTTCATCGTCCCGTAATCACAAGAAATATAATATTGATCGTATTTCCTCTCCTCGCACGGAACAAGATGCTCTTTTTCTCGGAACATCGGGTAAATTGCACCCTCTGCCACAACCCACAGACCAAGAACATAGCGCTCATAAAACACACCGGTGTAAATGCTTTCATAGCGTTGCTTTACTTCTTGTGTCAGGTTTAAATTGTCATCCATCGTAAAGTGAAGATGAAGTCTGTTCTTTTTGCCATATTCTTCCTCAACCCACTCCCGGTGAAACCAGTGGTTAGGGTTTTCTGGGTTGCAGTTAAACCAGAACTTCGACCCCTGCACAGAACAGCGGGCGAGAGCCTGATCCACGAAGGATTGAGGCATAAGCGCCACCTCGTCCAGCAGCACACCAGCAAGCGTCATACCTTGAATTAATGAATAACTTGATTCATCCCGTCCTCCAAATATAAAATACCGATTCTTTTTACCTCGAATAGATATATCTATGTAGTTTTGGCTACGGTGCTCCACGATTTCACAAATTCCGCCCAGCCATAGCTTTAATTGCATTACAATATTGCGCCGTATTGAGGCAATTGTTTTACCACAAATAGCGAAGTTTTGATTTTGATAGTTTTCAAGGCTCCATAAAATAAACCCTATCGTCATTGACAGGGTTTTCCCAGATCGTACAGAGCCGTCACAAACAATAGCATCAAAGCCTCTGTAACGATCCATTTTCCACCAAAGCATGGCCTTTATTTGTTTTTGGCTGAACTTATCATACTTCACGCTTGTTCAAATCCTTTAAACTTTCTGCTATAGCATCTATAAGGTTATTTCCTTCTCCATCGCTTGATGCATCTTCTTTTTTCCATCCAAAATTATTCTCTAACGTAAACTGTGCTCCACGTGATCCGTCTCGATCAAATAATCTTCCTTCTGCATACGCTTCAATTCGAAGCTTTGCCCGGGATATCACTTCTTCAAATGCTTTGGATCGGTTTTTATAGTTCAATAAAGACTGGCGGCTTTTTAAACCAAGATGCAACGCTAGTCCGCAGACTGTAGGCGGCGTGGGTTCTTCTAAGAAAACAATTCGGCCTTTGCATACAACAGGTTGGCCTTCGCAATCTAAAAGCGGTTGGCCCTTCAATGATTCAAAATAATTATCTATTTTCTCTTCCATTTCTTTCGCAGTTTTGTATCTTAACGCTGCCACTTAGTTTCACCTGCCTTTGGATAAAAATAGAGAACCGCCTGAGGGATGGCGGTTCTCTGGTATATTTTTGAGATCACTATTTACTAGCCATTTTCTGCTGGAGGAACGAAGTCTTTTCGAGCACCATGCAATCCAGTCGGTCAAAAAGCTTCCAGAGCCGGCGTTCGTCTTCGTCCTCGGAATTATACATGGCGCGGATGCGGGTGAGCAGGTCTGTCGAATTCATCAATTCATGCAGTGTTGCAAGGTCGATCAGCCTCTCTTCACCCTCGTAGTCTTCCGTTTCAGGCAACGGAACATTGCTTAAAAATCTTAGAACTGCGCCGAATATCATCAACTCCTGATATTCAGGATTATAGTCGCCATCATCTGTGAAGGACCCCAGGATAACATAATCCACAAAGGCGGAAGTTTCCACAAGGCTCAGTTGAGTTTTAAGTTGAACCGGGATTGTTTCTCCTCCCGCATGGTATTTGATAGTAACGATTCCTTGCGGCTTCAATTTACAGAGTTTATTAACTTGGTAATATGTTAATTTTTCCATAATAATCTCCTTTGCAATAGTTCCCCGGTATTACCGCCCCGGGGAAAGGCGGCGAAGGAGAAAGAGGTGAAAGGGAGTGCGTTTTACACGTTCTCCATTATTCATTATAAACGAACAAAACGAACATTGTGAACAAAACGAACGCTTACGAAAATTTATTTTAATTTTTTGTTTCACGGGTATAGGCCATGCGTAAAGCGTCTTTTGAATCATGATGGCCCATTGCGGCAGCAACCTCATCCCAATCCATACCATTCAAAACGTGATAAAACATGATGGTTTGGATTCTAC
>ENA-OQAB01000882-OQAB01000882.1-human-gut-metagenome-genome-assembly--contig:-NODE-882-length-15080-cov-3.048017_pt1 | contig 15080 bp, 14 predicted proteins | sample MGYA00242490_ERZ504517 | MGnify/ENA primary metagenome ERZ504517 (study PRJEB26092, sample SAMD00036298) | human gut metagenome | host: Homo sapiens | study: EMG produced TPA metagenomics assembly of...
ATTATTACAGGTGTGCTTGGAAATGTGATTGCGGACATTGTGTATAAAATTGCGAAAATAGAGGAGCCTGTTGCAAAAGGACTTGCTCTTGGAACTGCGGCGCATGCTATTGGAACAGCGAAGGCGATGGAGCTGGGAGAAGTGGAAGGTGCCATGAGCAGCCTTTGCCATTGCTGTGGCAGGTCTTCTTTACGGTGATTGCTGCTTCTGTATTTGCAGGTTTTGCGTGAGTACTTTTTAAATACAAAATCGAATAAAATAACAAAAAAGAGCTTCTTAGCTTCTTTTTTAGTGCGTTTTAATGAAAAACAAAAAACGTTCGGTAAAATTATAAAAATACTCTTCCATTTCGGAAAAATAGTGATATAATCATAAGCACAACAGAGAAAGAATATATGTTTGGAAAATAAGTTCGGAAAATACGTTTGGAGAAAGGGATACGCTTATGTGGAAGTCGAAAAAAGAAGAGAAATTATCACCATCTATGGCAGTGATTATGGGAATTGTGGTAACAGTGGAAATTATGATAGCAGGAGGAATGATTCTGAATATTGACTTCAGGAGTGTAGATGTGATTGCTCTGCTTCTGGCTTTTGTGGTATTATATTTGCAGTAGTAGCAATATTAACAGATAAATGACAGGAGATAGAAAAGTATGGGAGATGGAATTTCGTCAGGAACTGAAACTTTTTATATCTGGCGCAGATGCTTCAGAGAAAACAGACGAAGAACACCCGGCAGGACTTCGCACTATGTCAGCATATTAAAAGAGCTGGGAATTACGGAAGAGGAGGAGACTTTAAAGAAAGATCTGGGAATTCTTCGGGAATACGGCCTTGATATAGAGGTTTCGGAAGGTGAAGAACCTCTCTGCTGCCTGAGAAGCAGAGAGTTTTATCCGGAGGAGATAAGAATTCTTATGGATATGGTACAGTCTTCCGGGATTATTACGAAAAGAAGAAGGGAAGCACTCATTGCGAAAATAGGAAAGCTTACAAGTGCTTATAAGGAGGAAGAGATAAGGCGGCAGGTAATGGCGTCAGATGCCAGGGGAAGAGATAATCTTTATCAGAGTATGAATACAGTTTACCGTTCAATGGATGAGGACTGCGAGATAAGCTTCCTCTACTATGAATGGATTTTGACAGAGGACAGGAAATTGAAAAGAAAAGGAGAACGCCTTACGTTAAGTCCATGGGGAATTCTTCACAGAGACGAATATTATTACCTGATTGCCATAGATGGAAAGAGCGGGGTTGTAAAAAACTATCGTTTTGACAAAATGCGCGATGTGATGATAGAGCCCGAGAAGAAGCGTTCGGGGCATGACTTTTTTTCGAATGTTGACGTGGCTGATTTTGCAGCAGCAGCGTTCGGGGGCGTTTTTTGCGGAAAGGAAGAAGAAATATATCTGGAATTTGAAAACCGTCTTCTTGGGAAAGCAGTAGATACCTTCGGAGAAGAGCTTGTCGTTACGAAGACAGGAGAAAAATCCTTTACGGCCTGGCGGAGGACTGCCAGTACCGGGGGGAGGACCTGCACTTTGTAAATGGATATCCGGTGTTTACCGCGGTTCATGGGAATGAGAGGGTCACGGTCCGCCTGCGGGTCATGGGAAGCCACATGGTAAGCAATGCCCTGGCAGCCCTGGCAGTGGCTTCTCGGTATGGAATACCGTTACAGAAGGCTGCTGCTGCCTTAGAACAGTTTGATGGTTTTAAGGGACGCCAGCAGATCATTAAGGAAAAGGGCGTCACCATCATAGATGACAGCTACAATGCAAGCCCCGTTTCCATGAAGGCAGGCATTGAGGTGCTTTCCTCCATGGCAGGAGTGAAGCGCCGCATTGCGGTTCTGGCGGATATGAAGGAGCTTGGGCCGGATACCATAACGTACCACAGGGAGGTAGGCGCCTTTTTAAAACATCAGCCAATTGACCAGCTGGTGCTTATGGGAGAACTGGCATGGGAGATTGAAACGGGTCTTAAAATGGATGGAGGAAAAATCTCATGCGTAAAAACCTCCACTTTGGAGGAAACTGAAACATGGCTGGCAGAAGCAGTAAGAGAAGGCGACTGCCTGCTGTTTAAGGGTTCAAACAGCATGGGGCTTTCCAAAGCCGTGAGCTTTATGAGAGAAAAACTCACGAATTAAAATGATTATCTGGAGGAAAAAACACATGGAATTAACGAAAGAAACCTGCCGTCAGACGGCAGAGGAGCTGCTGCACTTTCTGGAGAAAAGCCCCAGCAGCTTTCACGCTATTGCCAATATAACGAATATGCTGGAAGCAGCAGGCTTTGAGGAAATCCGTGAGGAGGAAAACTGGAAGCTTTTACCGGGCGGCTCTTACTATGTGACCCGCAATCAGTCTTCTGTCATTGCATTTAAGGTGCCGGGAGCAGATTTTACAGGCTTTCAGATCATGGCAAGCCACAGCGATTCCCCTTCTTTTAAGATTAAGGAGAATCCGGAGATGGAGGCAGAGGGCCATTTTATCAAATTAAACGTAGAAAAATACGGCGGCATGATCATGTCTCCCTGGTTTGACCGTCCTTTATCCATTGCGGGCCGCCTGGTTGTAGAAGAGGATGGAAGACTGGTATCAAAGTTAGTGAATATAGACCGTGATCTGGTGATGATCCCTAATTTGGCTATTCATATGAACCGACAGGTCAATGACGGTTACAAGTATAATGCACAGAAGGATACGCTTCCTATTTTTGGAAGTCTGGAAGCAAAGGGAAGCTTTATGACCCTGATGGCAGAAGCAGCAGGCGTAAAGGCAGAGGATATCCTGGGCCATGACCTGTTCCTTTACAGCCGGGACAAGGGAACCATCTGGGGAGCCGATGAGGCTTACCTTTCCTGCGGACGTCTGGATGATCTGCAGTGTGCTTTTTCTTCCATTAAGGGCCTGCTGGCAGGAGGACATCCTTCCTGCGTATCCGTTGCAGCCGTATTTGACAATGAGGAAGTGGGAAGCGGCACTAAACAGGGTGCAGATTCCACCTTCTTAGAGGATACCCTGCGCCGGATCAACCGCAGTCTGGGACGCAGCGAGGATCAATATCTGATGGCTCTGGCCTCCAGCTTTATGGTATCTGCTGACAATGCTCATGCGGTTCATCCAAATTACGGAGAATTTGCAGATCCGACCAACCGTCCTGCCATGAACGAGGGGATTGTAATCAAGTACAACGCCAACCAGAAGTATACTACAGATGCAGTATCCGCAGCTATTTTCCGGGCAATCTGCAAAAAGGCCGGCGTTCCCTGCCAGACCTTTGCCAACCGTTCCGATATGGCGGGAGGTTCTACTCTGGGAAATATTTCCAATGCTCATGTGGCTCTCAATACAGTGGATATCGGCCTGCCCCAGCTGGCGATGCATTCCCCTTATGAGACAGCCGGCGTAAAGGATACCTGTTATCTGATCCAGGCAGCAAAGACGTTCTTTAATACCTGTTTAAAAGCAGAGGGAAAAGGCTGCTACCGCGTGGATCAGGAATAAGATCATAAGGGGGAAAACACCCTGATATACACGGCCTCTGGCTTTGCACCATAAAGCCCAGAGGCCGGAGTGCGTCCGGGCAAAGACAGTCAGCCGGATAGGGGTATATTAATAAACGGAAAGAGGAGATTAGAAGAAACCATGCAGAAAGACCTTACAGAGGGAAGCATTACAGGCACTATGCTGCGCTTTGCCCTTCCGATGATACTGGGAAATCTTTTACAGCAGTGCTACAATGTGGCAGATACGCTGATCGTAGGCCGCTTTCTGGGGGCGGATGCCCTGGCAGCCGTAGGCTCGGCCTATACCCTTATGACCTTTCTTACCTCTATTCTTCTGGGACTGTGTATGGGAAGCGGGGCCGTCTTTTCCCTGCGCTTTGGGGAGAAAAACAGCGCCCGTTTAAAAATAAGCATCTATGTATCCTTTGTAATGATTGCTGCGGTGGCTCTGGCCGTCAACCTGGCGGTGGTGGTGTTTACCGATCCCATTATGAGCCTTCTGTGCGTACCGGAAGAGATTTACGGGATGATGCGGGAATATCTGAGAGTGATCTTTTCAGGTATCCTGGCAGTTTTTCTGTATAATTTTTATGCCTCTCTTCTGCGGGCTGTGGGAAATTCTCTGGTGCCGCTGATTTTTCTGGGAATTTCAGCCGTTTTAAATATCATACTGGATCTGGTATTTGTCCTGGTGCTTCACCGGGGTGTAGCGGGAGCGGCAGAGGCCACGGTTATTTCCCAGTTTGTTTCCGGTATTGGAATCGGTATTTATACGCTTGTAAAAATGCCTGAGTTCCGGGTGGAGCGGGAACATATGAAGATAGAGCGCCAGGTTTTAGGAGAAATTTCCCAGTTTTCCTTTCTTACCTGTATCCAGCAGTCTGTGATGAATTTTGGCATCCTTATGGTACAGGGACTGGTAAACAGCTTCGGAACGGTGGTGATGGCTGCCTTTGCCGCAGCGGTAAAGATCGATTCCTTTGCCTATATGCCGGTTCAGGACTTTGGAAATGCATTTTCCACCTTTATAGCTCAGAATTACGGAGCAGGAAAAAAAGACAGGATCCGTGCAGGAATCCGTTCTGCTGTGACGGTTTCCGTTCTGTTTTGCCTGTTTATCTCCTTTGTGGTATGCGTATTTGCAAAGCCGCTCCTTCTGATTTTTGTCCAACCCCATGAAACGGAGATCCTTAAGGTGGGGATGAGTTATCTTCGGATTGAGGGTGCGTTTTACTGTGGGATCGGCTGTCTGTTTTTGCTCTATGGCCTTTACCGGGCAGTGAGAAGACCGGGAATGTCCGTGGTCCTGACTGTGATTTCCCTGGGCACCCGGGTGATTTTAGCCTATGTCCTGTCCGCCGTTCCGTCCATTGGGGTAACCGGGATCTGGGCGGCTGTGCCCATTGGCTGGTTTTTAGCCGATCTGGCAGGCTTTGTCTATTATAAAAGAAAGTTGGATGAGATTTGACCGGATTATATGCCAATGTAATTATTGATATTTCCCATGAAAGCGTGGATAAGACCTTTCAGTACCGGGTTCCTGAGAAGCTTAGAGGAACTCTTAAGGTAGGCCAGCAGGTTTACATTCCCTTTGGAGCGGGAAGCCGCAGGAGAAAGGGATATGTGGTGGAGCTTACGGATGAGCCGGAATACGATGTGGCAAAATTAAAGGAAATAGAAGGGATTGTAGAGCACAGCGTTACAGCCCAGTCACAGCTGATCTGGCTGGCCTGGTGGATGAAGGAGCGCTACGGCTCTACCATGAACCAGGCATTAAAGACAGTCCTTCCTGTGAAGCAGAAGATAAAGGAAGCTCCCAAACGGCAGATCCGGCTCATTGGCGAAAAAGAGGCCTTCCGGGAGGCGGTGGATCTGGCAGAGCGCAGAGGCTATAAGGCCAGGCTGCGCCTGTTTTGCCTGTTAAAAGAGAAAAATCCCGTTCCCTACGATCAGGCCATGAACCGTCTGAACCTGACCCCGGCGGTCCTTAAGCCTTTGGAGGAAGCGGGGCTGATCCGGGTAGAAATCGTAGAAAAATACAGAAATCCCCTTCTTGAGATGAAGCGGCTTCTCACAGGGGAAACGGGAAGGCTTCTGCCATGGATTTTTCCGAAAGCAGTCCGATTCCCGTCTTAAATGAGGAACAGCAGGCTGCCGCATACCGCATCTGCCGGGAGTATGACAGAGGGATCCGCGCCACATATCTGCTCCATGGGATCACAGGCAGCGGAAAAACAGAGGTTTATATGGAGCTGATCCGCCATGTGGTGGAGTAAAAAAAAGCAGGTAATCCTTTTGATCCCGGAAATTTCCCTTACCTGGCAGACGGTCATGCGATTTTATAAACGTTTCGGGAACCGGGTTTCCCTGCTTCACTCCAGAATGTCCCCAGGGGAGCGCTATGACCAGTATGAACGGGCAAGAACCGGGGATATAGATATTATGATCGGGCCCCGTTCTGCCCTGTTTGCCCCCTTTGAACGGCTGGGGCTGATCATTACTTGATGAGGAACATGGAAAATGCCTATCAGAGCGAGCTGTCCCCCCGCTATGATGCCAGGGAGACGGCAAAGGAGAGGGCCAGGATCAATCAGGCCAGCCTGATCCTGGGCTCTGCCACGCCTTCTCTGGAATCCTACACAAAGGCGGTTCTGGGAGAATATATCCTTCTTAAGCTCACAAGACGGGCAAAGGCCAGCGCGGCACTGCCTCAGGCGGAGATCGTAGATCTGAGAGAGGAATTAAAGGCGGGAAACCGTTCTATTTTCAGCCGCAGGCTGAAGGAACTGATGGAGGACAGGCTGAAAAAAGGAGAGCAAACCATGCTTTTTATCAACCGCCGCGGCTATGCAAATTTTGTATCCTGCCGTTCCTGCGGAGAGGCTATCCGCTGTCCCCACTGCGATGTGACCCTGACGCTTCATAAAGACGGCCGTCTGATGTGCCATTACTGCGGTCATACGGTGATGCAGCCAAAGCTCTGCCCCTCCTGCGGTTCCGCCTATATTGCGCCCTTTGGAACGGGAACCCAGAAGATTGAGGAAATGGCAGTAAAAATGTTTCCTCAGGCAAGGATTCTCAGGATGGATCTGGATACCACCTCAAAAAAGGGAGGCCATCAGGAAATCCTTTCTGCCTTTGCAAGAGGAGAGGCCGATATCCTGATCGGTACCCAGATGATCGTAAAGGGACACGATTTTCCAAAGGTCACTCTGGTCGGGGCTCTGGCGGCCGATCTCTCCCTCTATGCTCCGGATTACCGCTGCGGGGAGGAAACCTTTGATCTTTTAACCCAGGCAGCAGGAAGGGCCGGAAGGAGCCATATTCCGGGGAATATGGTGATCCAGACCTATCAGCCGGATCATTACAGCATACAGACGGCAGCCAGCCAGGACTATGAAAGCTTTTACAGCCAGGAGATGAATTTCAGGCGGCTTCTGGGATATCCTCCCGCAGTGGGGCTGTTAACACTCACTCTGTCCGACGGCTGTGAGGAGCGCCTTGAAAAGGCCGCAGAGGTACTGGAGAAGATGACAGCCCGTTTTCCGGAGCATTTTCCGGGAAAAAAACTTGCCTGCATTGGCCCTGTGAATGCCCCGGTGTACAAAGTTAATGATATTTACAGAAAAATTTTATATATTAAGAATGAAAACTATGATATACTGATACAGATCAGAAAAATGGCGGAGGCCTGCTTGGATGGCATGGAAGGGATTTCCCTCCAGTCCGATCTGGCTTTATAGGCCAAACAGCAGAAAAGGGGGTTTGTATTCCGCCGTTTATGGTTTGAATATGAAAAAGGAGAGATAATAAAATGGCAGTCCGTCAGATTCGTGTAATTGGAGATGAAGTTTTAAATAAAAAATGCAAGCCGGTAAAGGAGATGACTCCTCGTACGGCAGAGCTGATCGAAGATATGTTTGAGACCATGTATGAGGCAAACGGCGTCAGGCCTTGCAGCTCCCAGGTGGGCGTTTAAAGAAATCGTGGTAATTGACGTAGAGGACGGCAATCAGTATGTGCTGATCAACCCGGAAATTGTGGAGCAGCAGGGCGCCCAGACCGGATACGAGGGCTGCTTAAGCGTTCCCGGCAAGACCGGCATCGTAACCCGTCCGGATTATGTAAAGGTAAGAGCGCTGAATGAAAACATGGAGGAGTATGAGTTAGAGGGACAGGATCTTTTAGCCAGAGCCATCTGTCATGAGTGCGCACACCTGGATGGCCAGCTCTATGTAGAGCTGGTCGAAGGCGAGCTGCTGGATACAGAGGCTGAAGAAGAGGAAGAGGAGATGTAAGATGCGTATCGTATTTATGGGGACGCCGGATTTTTCCGTTCCGGCATTAAATGCCCTGGTGGATGCCGGCCACGAGGTAGCTGCGGTAGTGACCCAGCCGGATCGTCCAAAGGGCAGAGGAAAAGATGTACAGATGACGCCGGTGAAGCTTCAGGCGTTAGAGTACGGCATTCCGGTCTATCAGCCGGAAAAGGTAAAGGATCCGGCTTTTGTGGAGATTTTAAAGGAGCTTCATCCGGAGGCGATCGTAGTAATCGCCTTCGGACAGATCCTCTCAAAGGCCATTCTGGATATTCCGCCCTATGGCTGCGTCAATATCCATGCCTCCCTGCTTCCAAAGTACCGGGGAGCAGCTCCCATCCAGTGGGCGGTGATCGACGGAGAGAAGGAAACCGGCGTTACCACCATGATGATGGATGTGGGACTGGATACGGGAGACATGCTGGAAAAGACGATGATCCCTCTGGATCCGGAAAGGAAACCGGAGGAAGCCTGTTTGAAAAACTCAGCCAGGCAGGGGGAAAGCTGATCCTTTCCACCCTTGATAAGCTTGAGAAGGGCACCGCAGTAAGGACGCCTCAGAAGGACGAGGATTCTACCTATGCAAAGATGCTTACAAAGTCTCTGGGACGCATTGACTGGTCTATGGAGGCAGAGGCCATTGAACGCCTGATCCGCGGTTTAAATCCCTGGCCCAGCGCCTATACCTCCCTTCATGGAAAGACCTTAAAGCTCTGGGATGGGGATGTTTTGAAGGAAACGACGGATGCCAGACCGGGACAGGTAGTCCTTTGTGATCCCCGCCGTCTGGTGGTGGCTGCAGGAGAAGGGCTGTTATCCATCCGCCAGCTTCAGCTGGAAGGAAAGAAGCGGATGGATGTGGAAACCTTCCTCAGAGGCTATTCCGTAAAAGAGGGAGAAATACTGGGAGAGTAAGTTTCCCGCAATCATGCTGTTACGTTAGAAAGAGAGTGAATCTATATGTTTTATATGCCCTATTTTGATCCTACCTACGTTCTGATCCTCATCGGAATGGTGCTGTCTTTAATGGCTTCTGCAAAATTGAACGCTACCTATAGCACCTATGCCCGTGTGGGAAGCCGCTGCGGGCTTACGGGAGCAGAGGCGGCAGAGCGGCTGCTCCGTTCCCAGGGGATCTATGATGTGGCAGTGCGCCGTGTATCCGGTCACCTTACGGACCATTATGACCCCCGCACCAAAACAGTAAACCTGTCGGATGCGGTATACGGAGCCACCTCCATTGCAGCCATCGGTGTGGCGGCCCATGAGTGCGGCCATGCCATGCAGGATGCGGGAGAGTACGTTCCCCTGCGGTTAAGAGCTGCATTGGTGCCGGTAGCCAACTTCGGCGCCCAGATCTCCTGGCCCCTGATCCTCATCGGCTTCTTTATAGGCGGAGGCTTTCTGGTTGATATAGGGATCCTACTTTTTTCAGCCGCCGTGCTTTTCCAGCTTGTGACCCTGCCGGTAGAATATAATGCTTCCCACCGTGCAGTAAAGCTTCTGGATTCCATTGGGATTCTTCGGGATCAGGAAGTGGGGCAGGCAAGAAAGGTATTAGGCGCAGCTGCCTTAACCTATGTAGCTGCTGCAGCAGCTTCCATCCTCCAGCTCCTTCGTCTGCTTCTTTTATTCGGAAACAGAGACAGGGATAATTAACAGGAGGGATTTATGGCAAAACAGACAGACAGGGGTCTGGAAAACAGGGAAATAATCCTTGGGGTGTTGACGGAGGTGCTCGAAAAGGGCAGCTTCGTCCATCTTGTTTTAAACCAGGCTCTTTATAAATATCAATATCTGGATAAGGCAGACAGAGCCTTTATCACCCGTGTCACAGAAGGGACACTGGAGTATATGCTTCAGCTGGACGGGGTGATCAACCGGTATTCAAAGACAAAGACGAACAAGATGAAGCCACTGATCCGGAACCTTTTAAGAATGAGCGTCTATCAGCTTCTCTATATGGACCGGGTGCCTGACAGCGCTGTGTGCAATGAAGCGGTAAAGCTGGCAGTGAAGCACCGGTTTCAGGGTTTAAAGGGCTTTGTAAACGGAGTGCTGCGTACCATTTCCAGAGAAAAGGAACACATTTCCTTTGAGAATCCAGCCATGCGTTTCAGTGTTCCAGACTGGATGTATGATAAATGGGTCAGAGACTGGGGAGAAGAGAGGGCCGAGATCATTGCCGCATCCTTTTTAGAGCCCCGTCCTACCTGGGTTCGATGCAATGAAAGTACCGTACCGGTATCTCAGATATTAAAATCTCTTCAGGAAGAGGGAGCCGGTGCAGAGTGTATGGAAGGCTTTGATTCCATGATCGCCCTGCGGGGCTATGACTATCTGGAAGGGCTGACTGCATTCTTGGAGGGCTGGATCCAGGTTCAGGATATCAGCTCCAGCCTGGTAGGACAGCTGGCTGCTCCAAAAAAGGGTGATATCATCATTGATGTATGCGCTGCTCCTGGAGGAAAGAGCCTTCATCTGGCAGATCAGCTAAAACGGACCGGCCTGGTAGAAGCCAGGGATTTAACAGAACAGAAGGTTTCCCTTATTGAGGACAATATTGTCCGCTGCGGTCTGACAAATATTCAGACAAAGGTATGGGACGCCACTGTGTTTGACCCGTCCAGTGAGGAAAAGGCAGATATCGTGATCGCAGATCTTCCCTGTTCCGGCATGGGAATTATTGGGAGAAAGCCGGATATCAAGTACCACATGACAGAAGAAAGTCTGAAAGCTTTGGAAGAATTGCAGCGCCAGATCTTATCCGTTGTATGGCGGTATGTAAAGCCCGGCGGAACACTGATTTACAGTACCTGCACCATCAATAAGGGAGAAAATGAGAAAAATGCTTCCTGGATTCGCGGGAATCTTCCCTTTGAGCCTGTGGATATAAGAGGAAAGCTCCCGGAGGGATGGGAAGCAGCCTCTTCTGCTTCTTTACAGGAGGGACAGATCCAGATCCTGCCGGGGATTGGCCCATGGAAGGAATTTGACGGCTTTTTTTATCAGCGTTTTTAAGCGCCGGGGATAAAAAGACCGGTTTATTTTAAAGTACAGGAGTTTTTTATGTTAGATTTAACAGACCGCAATGGTAAAAAAGATATCAAATCCATGACCCTGGAGGAAGTAACCGCAGAGCTTGGCACATTGGGAGAAAAGCCCTTTCGGGCAAAGCAGCTCTACGACTGGCTCCATGTAAAGCTGGTGACAGACTTTGATCAGATGAGTACTCTCTCAAAGAGCCTTCGGGAAAGGCTTAAAGAGCATTACAGCGTTACGGCATTAAAGGTTGTAGGAGAACGGATTTCGGCTGTGGACGGTACCAGAAAGTACCTCTTTGGACTGGAAGATGGGAATGTGATCGAGAGTGTGTGGATGAAGTACCATCACGGCAATTCCGTATGCATTTCCTCCCAGGTGGGCTGCCGTATGGGCTGCCGCTTCTGCGCCTCCACCCTGGACGGTCTGGAGCGGAACCTGCGGGCCTCAGAAATGCTGGATCAGATTTATCGGATCCAGACCATTACAGGAGAGCGGGTATCCAATGTGGTGATCATGGGTTCCGGAGAACCCATGGACAACTATGATAACGTGATCCGTTTCCTGCGCCTGATCTCCCATGAGAAGGGGCTTAACATCAGCCAGAGAAATCTGACGGTATCCACCTGCGGCATTGTGCCGGGAATCTTAAAATTTGCTAAAGAGGGGCTTCAGGTCACATTAGCCTTGTCTCTGCACGCCCCCAATGACGAGGTGCGAAAAACCTTGATGCCGGTGGCAAACAGCTACCGTCTGGAAGATATTTTAGATGCCTGCCATACATATTTTGAAGCAACCGGCAGACGGCTGACCTTTGAATACAGCCTGGTAAAAGGGGTAAATGATAATTTAAAGGAGGCCGCAGCCCTTACGAAACTGATAAAGGACCAGCATGGCCATGTAAATCTGATCCCGGTTAATCCCATCAAGGAACGGGATTACGTTCAGTCCGACCGCAGGGCTATTGAGGCGTTTCGGAACTATCTGGAAGACCACGGCATCAATGCCACGGTCCGCCGGGAGATGGGCCGGGATATCGGCGGAGCCTGCGGGCAGCTAAGAAAGAGTTATATAGAAGGAGGGGGATGACATGGAAGCATATGCACTGACAGATATAGGGAGAGTCCGCTCCATGAACCAGGATTATATTTATGCCTCTCAGGAAACCATTGGTTCCCTTCCAAACCTTTTTCTGGTAGCTGACGGCATGGGCGGTCATCAGGCCGGTGATTTTGCCTCCCGGTATGCAGTGGAACATCTGGTGGTGTACTTAAACCGCTGCCAAAAGGGAGCGGCAGTGGCTCAGCTGCAGGAGGGAATCCGCCAGGTAAATGCAGGCCTTTACGATGAATCCCTTAAGAGGGAGGAACTGAGCGGTATGGGATGCACGCTTGTAGCAGCGGTGATAGAGGATGGGATCCTCTATGCGGCTAATATCGGAGACAGCCGTCTTTACCGGATCCATGGAGGTCGGATCCGCCAGGTTACAAAGGATCATTCCTATGTGGAGGAAATGGTAGCCAGAGGGAAAATGGTCCGGGGAAGTGCGGACTATAACCGCAGGAAAAATATCATTACCCGGGCAATGGGAATCGGAACCCATGTAGAGGCAGACTTTTTTGAGGCGGATTTAGAGTCGGGCGACTATATACTTCTCTGTTCCGACGGCCTTACCAATATGGTGGCCGATGAACGGATCTGCGCCATTATATCCGAACCCGGCACTCTTAAGGAAAAGGCAGAGCGTCTGATCGAGGAAGCCAATGAGAGTGGAGGAATCGATAATATTGCGGTTGTTCTTGTAAAATTCGAGGAAGGGGGAACCGGCCTATGTTAAATCCTGGAACCTACCTTCAGGGGCGGTATGAAATTCTGGAAAAAATCGGCTCAGGTGGAATGTCTGTTGTCTATAAGGCAAAATGCCATACCTTAAACCGTCTGGTAGCGATTAAGGTACTGAAGGAAGAATTTGCCTCAGATGAGAATTTTGTAAGCAAGTTTAAGATGGAAGCTCAGGCAGCAGCACGGCTTTCCCATCCCAATATTGTAAATGTATATGATGTAGTAGATGAGGAAAATCTTCATTATATCGTGATGGAGCTTATTGAGGGGATTACCCTCAAAAGCTACATTGAAAAAAAGGAACTTTTAGACAGCAAAGAGGCGATCGGTATTGCCATCCAGGTGGCACAGGGGATTGCTGCAGCTCATGAGCAGCATATCATCCACCGGGATATCAAGCCTCAGAACATGATCATTTCAAAAGACGGCAAGGTAAAGGTAGCAGACTTTGGCATTGCCAGAGCCGTTTCCAGCCAGACGGTTAATTCATCGGCTGCTGTGGGCTCGGTGCACTATATTTCACCGGAACAGGCCAGAGGCGGATACTGTGATGAGCGAAGCGATATCTATTCCTTTGGAATTACGCTTTATGAAATGGTTACAGGCCGGGTTCCCTTTGAGGGGGACAATACGGTTGCTGTGGCTCTGGCCCATCTAGAGGATCCGGTGGTCCCGCCAGGAGATTATAATCCTCAGGTCTATCCGGGGCTGGAGGATATTATTTTAAAATGTACCAAAAAGAAGCCGGACAGGCGCTATGGCTCCATGGAGGAGGTAATCCACGATCTGCGCCGGGTGCTTATGGATCCGGAATGTGATATTTACCAAAATGAGGAAATAGAGGAAGGGGGGGATCCCTATCAGACACGCCCTATTTCTAAAGACGAGTTAAGCCAGATCCGGGATCATCACCGCCGTAAAAGCAGGGAGACTGGTGCAGATGAGGCGGAAAAAGTGACAGAGGGTCTTGAAACGTCTGATGAAGAAAATGGATCCCCAGACAGCCTGTCTAAAGAGGATGCGGAGGAGTTTGGCGACGGCACGGGAGATCATCGCAGCAGGTATCATTCTTCCCGCAAAAGAGAATTTCATAAAAAGATTCCCTCCAGAAAGCGGGACGAGGATGTAAGCACACAGTTTGAACGGATGATCGCTGCGATTGGCATTATAGCTGCCATACTGGTCGTGATCGTGGTTGTTTTTGTGTTTTCAAGACTTACAGGGCTGTTCTGGCCCGGAAGCGGGCAAGACAGCCAGGAAAATCAGACAGAGGCGGTCACCCAGTCCGCATCTATGGAGGAAATCCAGGTGATCCCGGATGAGGGAGAGACTATAATGCCAAATGTTTTAGATCTGCCCAGAGATATGGCGGAAAGCAAGCTTAAGGAATATGACATTGTAATGAAGGTTACAGGGGAAGAGTACTCCGAAAACTATTCCAAGGGCTATGTAATGCGCCAGGATGTGGACGAGGGGACAGCAGTAGAAAAATGGAGTACCGTAGGAGTTATCATCAGCAAGGGAAGCGAACGGGTAGACGTAAAGGCGCTTAATTTATCCGGTATGGATAAAAAGCAGGCAGAGGAGATTTTAAAAGATAAGGATCTGATTCCGTCTGCAAAAGAAGAAGCAAATGATACGGTGCCGAAGGGAAAGGTGATCCGTGTTGGAACAGAAGAAGCAAAGGCGGGAGATACGGTGGAGCTTTTTGTAAGCTCAGGCCCTAAAACCGTTCAGGGACAGGTGCCAAAGCTGACGGACGGCGATGCGGCAGCAGCAGATGCTCTTTTAAAGGCAGCCGGTCTTGTGAGTGGTACAGTGACCTATGAGTACGATCCTTCCAAGCCTCATGGGCAGGTTCTTTCTCAGAGTGAACTTCCGGGAACCATGTTGGAGCCCCAGTCTGCAGTGGATTATGTAGTTAATGACAGTGCTCAGGCTTCCACAGAGGCTGCTGCGGCAAAAACAGGAGAGGAAGAGAAATATTATGTTGGTTCCATTGACGCTACCTGCTCCTTAAGCAATTATATTGGCCCTGCTTCCCAGACAAGCAGCGTGCGTATTTTGATCCGTTTAAAACAAAGGATCCCAAGGATGCCAATACCTATGTATACACAAACCTAATCAGTCCCAGACTGGTAGTAGGCTCTCAGGATATTCCTGTTGTATTCTCGCGGATCAAGGGCGCATACGGCGTTGACAGCGGGATTGTGGAGGTTGTAGATGTGGATAATGACGATAAGGTGATCCAATCCTGGCCGGTATCCTTTTTCCCGGCAGGATAAAAAAGAACAGGAAACAATATGACAGGAAAGATAATCAAGGGAATTGCAGGCTTTATTATGTAAATGACGGCGAAAA
>ENA-OQAB01000883-OQAB01000883.1-human-gut-metagenome-genome-assembly--contig:-NODE-883-length-15060-cov-4.123485_pt1 | contig 15060 bp, 13 predicted proteins | sample MGYA00242490_ERZ504517 | MGnify/ENA primary metagenome ERZ504517 (study PRJEB26092, sample SAMD00036298) | human gut metagenome | host: Homo sapiens | study: EMG produced TPA metagenomics assembly of...
TCGCGCCAGAATCCTCTGGGCATCTTTAAAAGAATAAAAAAAAGAAATGGACGAGAGCGAGAAAAACTCACTCACGTCCATTCGCGGTGGATGATTTAGTTGGCACCCCAACATTTGACAAAGAGCCAAATAAAACTGTCAATGGCATTCAATGTTTCCAACATCTTGCATACTCCCCTTTTAGTGTATTTTAGTATAATAACATAAAAAAAGACCTATCATCATCACTCTGAAGAGATAGGTCCTAAAAGGTCGCAGAAAATAAAGGCTTTCTTCCGCTAGCTCTGTCCTTTTGCCTGAGAGATTAGAAACAATATCCTTGCACCTTCGGCGCCCAAATGGGACTCTCCAGAGTCGTGTCCACACACGGTCCCACCCCCTTAGGGGCACCTGAGAGTTTGACTCCGTCGGTAGGCTGTGCCTTCTCCCGTGTGTTTCGTTCACGCAATATGTATGATGTGCTGTTATTATAACGCGGCTGTTCAAAAAAGTGCAAGCCCTTTGTGGAAATTTGTCCGTATTGACGATACTATTGGGACAAGGAATCCCCAGAGAAAGCATAAGGAAGGAGTTCTTCCCAAGAAACGACCGCTGTGTCGCCCTTCATATTAGCCATGATAATCCGCGGGATGCGGAACTCGGCCATGACTTGACGGCAGGCACCGCAGGGCGCACAGGGACCGTCCGTATCGGCCACGACAGCCAGTGCTTTAAACGCCCTCTCCCCTTCGGAAAGAGCCTTAAAAATGGCCGTCCGCTCGGCACAATTACTCAGGGGATAGCTGGCATTTTCGATGTTGCAGCCGCCAAAAACCCGTCCTGACTCCATCAGGACGGCAGCGCCAACGGGAAAGCGGGAATAGGGGCTGTACGAATGACGGCGATAGTCCCGGGCCAGTTCGATAAGGTCGGCATCACTCATAAACAGAGGGGCTCCCTTCAGGTGGTCCAAAGCCCGTTCTGCCGTCTGCTGCCACTTGAGCGGCGTTAAGGCAATGTGCCCGTCTCGAACGCAGGCCACGTCACTGTCGGGAGGAGCCGTCGTCATGTCGATGTCGCCGACGATACGATAGCAGACACTGCCGTCGAGATCGCGTTTTTCAGCGATGACGTTGTGGTAAATCTGGACGGTCTGGGACGTAATGCAGACATTTTTTCAAGCTGATTTCGCCCTTCGGAGGTACGTTAACGTTAACAATCCCCGGAAAACGACCTTGGAGTGTAATTTTCTGAATCAACTGCCACATCAAGCGAGCCGTTTCCACACAGCGTTCTTCAGTCATCCCGATCATGGATACGGCAAAGGCCGGAATCCCATAATACGGCCCTTCCATGGCCGCTGACACCGTCCCCGAATAAAGGACATCGCTGCCCAGGTTATAGCCGTCGTTGATGCCGGAAATGATGAGATCCGGCCGGTCATCTTTAAGAAAGTATTCCATAGCCATCTTGACGCAGTCCACGGGCGTACCGGAAACGGCAATTTCCCGGATATCATCTTCTTCACGGGGAAGTTCCTGACAGTAAAGGGCCTTATTAATCGTCATCGAATGGGACGCAGCACTGCGCTGGCCATTCGGCGCAACGACAGTCAGCCGGCAGTCATGGGCCGAAAGTTCTCGTTTTAACGTCTGCAGGCCCAACGCCTTCAAACCGTCATCATTGGTCAACAAAATGTGCATAATAAAGCCTCCTACTTTTTATTTTCCTTCCGCAGCAAGGCTGCGCTTTCATACGACAGTGCTCGTGTATGCAGGGTGTGACTCCATTTCATCTTATGCCGATCCTTGAACCCGAGGAAGTTGACGGGAATCCAGCTGTACATAAAAATCGGATAGATGATGAGATACAGCCAAGATTTACGGGGAACCTTGATTTGCAGTAAGACGATAATAGGAATAAGATACTGCCCGACGCCAATAATCGACCAGATTTGAACAGGTACAATCGTATTTAAAATATTAGTATAAAAGGGCCAGTAAGAATTAAGCCAGGCCAACAGGGCGTACACCGTCGAGCCCATCATAAAGAAAGGCTGCGACAAGGTAAGGATGCCGTCAAGCATGCGAATATTCCCGGTCTTGATGCCCCGAGCAAACAACTTAGGAATAAAGCGCTCGCCGCAGTCACACTGCCCTTGAGCCCAGCGCTTTCGCTGACGGCAGGACTGCATGAAGCCAACGACCTTTTCGTCGTAAATGATCGCATCATGAGCCCAACAGGTACGCACGCCTTCGAGGAGGACCTTCATGGAGAATTCCATGTCTTCCGTCAGGCATTCGCAGCCCCAGCCGTACTTGCGGACGATTTCCGTGGCAATGCACATACCCGTACCGCCTAAAGCCGTCGACAATCCGATATTGTACTTGGCCAGGTGCCACATGTGGTTGATCAGCCAAAATGCGATGGAAAAAGTTCCGGCAATCCAGGAATCGGTCGGATTCTTAGAATCCATGTAGCCTTGGATGACCTTCTCCCCTTTCAAGAGGTGATGGTTCATTTCCCGCAAAAATTCCGGATGGACCAAATTGTCGGCATCAAAGACGACGAAGGCATCATACTGCTTTTCTTGGGCCAGCATTTGAGAAAACATCCAGTCCAAGGCGTATCCCTTCCCGACTTCTTCCTTATTGGTCCGAACTTTGACGATAGCGCCGTGATCCCGGCAAATATCCGCCGTATTATCCGTACAGTTGTCGGCAACGACGTAGATGTCGTACATATCCTTCGGATAATTAAGCTGTTTTAAATTGTCGATGAGCTGCCAAATGACGCGCTCTTCGTTATGCGCACAAATGACGGCAGCGAACGTATGCTTGGGGGCTGCCGTACTGTGCTCGCGCCGCTTCATCAAGCCGAAGCAGGCCAACGTAAAGTAATATAGTGAATAAAAAACGATGATGACTTGTATGGGTATCATAACGATATCCAAAATATGTTCCATATGCGACTCTCCCTAAATACTTAGCGAGCTGCTGCGACGTTCATGGCCGTATTGACTAACCCGAAGATAATGTACAGTAAGAATGGCAGGGTAATAACCAAATGCCAATCGACGTACAGAACTAAGGCACCGATAATCACAGCAATAGCCAGGGCCGACTTATGGAGCACATCGGGACTGGCACCTTTAAAGTCGGGGTGATGAACCTGGCTGACCAGATTATACCCCAAGAGTACGACTAAAATCGCGACCAGCCAAGCCGGAAGCACAGCCCCGGAAATGACGAAGGTGGCAATGAGGCAGCCGCCGTTCGGAATAGGCATGCCTTGAAAATAGCCGTGGACGACGCCGGTATTGAGATTAAACCGCGCCAGGCGAATGCCGCCCAAAGCGGCGTAAATAATAGCAGGAATCGCGCCGACCCAGCCCAGGGACTGTAAAGAATAGGTATAAATCAAGAACGCCGAGGCAGCCCCAAAAGATACGACGTCAGACAGGGAATCCAGTTCCTTACCGAATTCACCGGCCACGCCGAGAGCTCGGGCCGAACGGCCGTCACAGGCATCACAGACGACAGCCAAGAGGATGCAGATCCCGGCCCAAACGTATTCCCCATGGAGTGTCATCATCATGCTCAGGACGCCAAAACTCAGATTGCCTGAGGTGAACAGACACGGTATTATCTTCTTCATGAAACAATCCTCCCTATCACCGATTCACCGCCGCGAACTTTATCGCCTTTTTTGACGGTGATTTCAACGTTGTCACGTACATAGATTTCTGCACAGGACCCGAATTTTATCATACCGTACAGCTGGCCGTGCTGTAATTCATCGCCTAACGTGACCCAGGAGACAATGCGCCGGGCCAGGACACCGGCAATAATATTGACTAAAATGTCCGTACGAGTTGAATGAATACCGATAGAATAGCGTTCATTTTCATAACCGACACCGTCTTTATAGGCCGGACGGAATCGACCGCACGTATATTGCTGGAAGTCAATCGTACCCGGAAGGGGTGCCCGATTGACGTGGGCATCGAAAATAGACAGGAAAATAATGACTTTCCGACACCGTTGATTCAGATAGGTGTCTTCATCGACCTCTTCGATACCGACAACGGTACCGTCAGCCGGCGACACTAATAAACGGTCATCCGTCGGCGGTCTGCGCCGAGGATTCCGGAAAAAAATACATAAAATACAAGGCCAGCAAAGCCGGCAGGACTGCCGCATAGGCATTGATGAACCAGCCTGCCGCCAGGGCCAGTAAAAGCGGCACAATGATAAATGGGTAGCCGTCTTCTACAATATAAGGTTTGTTTAAGACATCACTATTCAATTTATCACCTCAACTCATTGGCTTCGCTTGCTGCCCTTTACAGCCAGTACAAACCGCGGCAGGGCCAGCATGCGCTTAAAGCGTGTCGGCTCTTTAAGAAGACGATAGAGCCATTCCAAGCGGTTTTCCTGCATCCATTTCGGAGCTCGAGCTGCTTTGCCGGCTAAGACGTCAAAGGTCCCGCCGACACCCATGCAGACGCAGGGTCCGAGTTCATACAAGTGCTCGTGTATCCATTTTCTTGCTTCGGCACGCCGAGAGCGACTAAAAGGATTCGAGTCCCCTTGCTGCCGATATCTTCGATAATTTGTTTTTCTTCATCATCGGAGAAGAACCCCGAATGAGTCCCGACGACATTGAGCGGCCCGAGCTGCTTCTGCATATTGACTGCAGCCTGTTCAGCAATGCCGGGAGCGCCTCCAAAGAGGTAGACAGCCGTTTGGCGTGCAGCTGCTTCTTGCAGCAGACTGCACGCCAAATCGACACCTGTAACGCGTTCTTTAAATTTCTTGCCCTGTTGTTCTGCAGCCCACAAGACACCGGCCCCATCGGGAACTACCAGGTCGGCCTGCTGCAGGATCTGCGCCAGTTCGGAATCGGACTGGGCCCGCATGACCATCTCCGCATTGGCCGTCGCAATGGAAGCAGCACGGCCTTCGTCGATACATTTGAAGGCCAGTGCCTGTGCTTCTTTCATGGTGACGTTGTCGATGGGAATGGACAAGATATCGATTATACTAGTCAACGTATCCCTCCGCCCTGCTTAGTTTACGCTGTAATTCGGAGCTTCTTTCGTGATATTGACATCATGGGGATGGCTTTCACGAAGACCGGCTGCGGTAATCTGGATGAACTGCGTATTTTCAATCATTTCCTTGATGTTGTGGCAGCCGCAATAGCCCATGGATGCGCGAAGACCGCCGACCATCTGATAAATCGTATCGGCAGCAGGTCCTTTATAAGGTACACGGCCTTCAATGCCTTCCGGAACGAGCTTCTTCGAATTCGAATCTTCCTGGAAGTAACGGTCTTTACTGCCCGATTCCATGGCAGCCAGGGAACCCATGCCGCGATATTCTTTGTAGCTTCGGCCCTGGTAAATAACCGTTTCGCCCGGGCTTTCTTCTGTACCGGCAAGGAGGTTGCCCATCATGACGACGTTGCCGCCGGCTGCAATGGCCTTAGCCATATCACCGGAGTATTTGATGCCGCCGTCGGCAATGATAGGAATGCCATAGCGCTGTGCCACCTTTGCACATTCGTGAACGGCCGTAATCTGCGGTACGCCGATACCTGCGACGATACGGGTCGTGCAGATGGAGCCCGGTCCGATACCGACTTTAACGGCGTCGACGCCGCATTCGATGAGGGCTTCTGTAGCCGCACCGGTTGCGACGTTGCCGGCAATGACCGGAAGGTGCGGATAGAGCTTTTTGATTTCTTTCAACGTATTGAGTACGCCCAAGGAATGGCCGTGTGCCGTATCGATGACGACAACGTCGACTTTGGCAGCGACGAGAGCATCGAGGCGGTCGGTCATGTCATGGGTGACGCCGACAGCGGCTGCAACCAAGAGGCGGCCGTTGCCGTCTTTCGCCGAATTCGGATATTTCGTAGCTTTTTCAATATCCTTAATCGTAATCAACCCCTGCAGGTTGCCTTCTTTATCGACGAGGGGTAATTTTTCAATGCGGTGCTTGCGGAGAATTTCTTTCGCTTCTGCCAGCGACGTGCCGACCGGAGCCGTAATCAGATTTTCCTGCGTCATGATGTCACCGATACGGCGGCTCATGTCTTCTTCAAAGCGCATATCACGGTTGGTAATGATCCCGACGAGTTTGCCGTCGACCGTAATAGGTACACCGGAGATGCGATATTTCCCCATCAATTCATTGGCATCTGCCAAAAGATTATCCGGGTGAAGGAAAATGGGATCGATGATGATGCCGTGTTCCGACCGTTTTACCTTGTCGACTTCACGGGCCTGAGCTGCAATGGACATATTCTTATGAATAACGCCAATGCCGCCTTCGCGGGCAACGGCAATAGCCATAGGGGCTTCCGTTACCGTATCCATACCAGAACTCATAATAGGAATATTCAGTTTGATATCGCGGGTCAGGTTCGTTGATACGTCCACTTCTTTCGGAAGTACGTCAGACTTAGCCGGAACCAAGAGAACGTCATCAAATGTCAAACCTCTCATACCAAATTTATCAGATCTCATATTTGCACCTCTGTTTTGAAAAATATAAGAAATAAAAGGGGTAAATCCCCTTAAATAGCTTATCCCTTATTATAACTGAAATCACCTGTTCTGTACATAATTTTAAAGCAATTTTCTCGTCAGTTGTTCAAAAGGCCGGCAAAGGACTTGCCAAAACGCCGCTTTAGCGCTTCTTCTGCGACCTCCGGATTTCCTGAAGACTGCCACCACTGCCGCGCTGCATCGCGGGCCGCTTCCAAGATAATTATATCGTTTATGATGTCGGCAGCCTTTAAGTCGGGCAGACCGTGCTGGAGATAACCAAAGAGCTGGCCAGAGCCTCGAAGGAGCAAATCCTTTTCAGCCAGGGTAAAGCCGTCGTGGATCGTCTCCATCCATTTGAGGCGTTGTTTCGTCTCGTCACTGCCGCCCTTGGCCATAAGGATGCAGTAAGCCTGCAAATCACCGCGTCCGACACGGCCGCGAAGCTGATGGAGCTGGGCCAGGCCGAAGCGCTCAGCGCCGTCGATGAACATGACGGTCGCATTGGGAACATTGACGCCGACTTCAATGACGCTCGTCGCTACCAAGAGGTCGATATCTCCCTTCTGGAAAGCCTCCATGACGGCCTCCTTTTCTTTTCCGGCCATGCGGCCATGAACGAGGCCGCACGTGCGGTTCTTAAAGAATTTATGACGCAGCTCTTCGTAAAGGTCGGTCGCGGCCTGAAGGTCGACGGACTCCGAGGCCTCTACCAAGGGACAGACGACGTAGCACTGCTGGCCGGCTTCCATAAGCTTGTCCATGAAGGTATAGACCCGCCGGCGCAGGGCTTCACCGACAGCGTAGGTCTTAACCATCTTTCGTCCCGGCGGCAGTTCGCGGATGGACGACACGTCGAGATCACCATAGAGCGACAAGGTGAGTGTCCGGGGAATGGGCGTTGCCGTCATGAATAAAGCATGGGGCTCCTGCCCTTTCCTGGCCAGGGCCGACCGTTGGCGAACGCCGAAGCGATGCTGTTCATCAGTGACGACCAATCCCAGACTGCGAAAGACGACATCTTCTTGGATCAAGGCATGAGTTCCGATGAGGATATCAATCGTACCTTTCTTGGAGGTCTTTCTAAGAGCTGCTGCCGCCTCTTTAGCCGTCGTCCGGCCGGTTAAAAGGGCGATGCTGACGTCGAGGCCGTCAAATAGCCGGAGAAATTCTTCATAATGCTGAGCCGCTAAAATCCCCGTCGGTGCCATGAGCGCCCCCTTGGTAGCCGTTTTTCGACGATTTTTGGCCAAGGCCAGGGCTGCGACGACGGTTTTCCCCGAGCCGACATCCCCTTGGACGAGGCGCTGCATGGCCACTTCACTTTCCATATCATTTTGGATATCTAAAAAGGCCCTCGTCTGTCCTTTGGTCAGCCTAAAAGGCAGGTGCTCATAGAAAGCGCGGAGCAGACGGCCGTTGGGGCCGCATTTGATGCCCTGCCGCTTCCCTTCACGGTGACGACGTAATAAGAGGCCGAGCTGCATATCGAAGAGTTCTTCAAAAGCCAGTTGGCGGCGAGCCCCTTCTTTGGCCTCCATAGAGGGCGGAAAATGAATCGTTTCATAGGCTGCAAGAGACGGCATCTGTGAAAAAGACGAATGGCGCCCTGCATCCCAGCCGGGGAGGATGTCCAAATGAACCGCCGCTATATCGAGGGCCCCGCGGACGGCTTTTCTCACATCCTGCTGCCGCAAACCGTCCGTCAGGCCATAGACGGGGACAAACCCGGAGCCTTCCACCCTTCCTTCTTCCGTATCGGGCGAATTCATCTGTCTCCGGCCGTAGGCCCATTCTAATTTCCCAAAGGCGGTCAGAGTCATGCCGACCTTAAACAGCCGTTTCTTAAAGGCCTGGTTGAACCAAACCAACTCGACAGCCCCGGTTCCGTCGCTGAGGGCAACTTTCAACAGCGACAGTCCCCGTCTCGGACGTGCCTCCTGAACCGAAGCCACCGTACCGCATAACAAGACGGCTTCCCCGGTACCGCACGGCGCCTGGCCGATTGGCCAAACGTGGCTGCGATCTTCATAATCGCGGGGAAAATACTGCAGGAGATCGGTCACCGTCGTAAGATGCAGCCGGGCAAAAAGCGCTTCCTTACGCGGTCCGATGCCTTTGATATCACGAATAGAAAATTCCATAAAAAAACTCCTTGTCAAGAACTTTCATTTATTGTATCATATTTTGTAGGCTTTTTATAAATAAAACTTGCGTTGCCCTATGATTTATGATAAGATTTATACGTTGTACTGTGATGGTGCAGGGAGGTGTAACTAATGGCAAACTTTTGCGAAGTATGTGGTAAAGGAACAATGAGCGGCATGAATGTCAGCCATTCCCATGTAAAAACGAAAAAAACCTGGAAACCGAATATCCAGCGAGTCCGCGCTATCGTCGACGGCGAAATTAAACGAGTTAACGTCTGCACTCGTTGCCTTCGTTCCGGCAAAGTCCAGCGTGATGTTTAATGACTATCGAAAAAGCGTTGCCTACGAAGGCAGCGCTTTTTTAATGCCAAAAAGATACCGAAAACGCCGCCCTTCTTCACAAGGAATCGAACCCTCCAGACGAGTAAAAACAAAAAGGATTGGTCCTCAGACCGAATCCTTTTTTATTTTCCCCGGAAGGGCTTATCCCTCATCAGGGTATAGTTCCTTATTTCGTTTAACGATTTCCATGACTAAATTAGCCGTCTCTTCGATAGCTTTCGACGACACGTCGATGATTGGGCAATGGAGGCGCCGCATAACACCTCTGGCATATTCTAATTCTTCGTTGATCCGCTCGATATTGGCATAGCTGGCATTGGCATCGAGCCCCATACTGCGCAGCCGTTCCGAACGAATGAAGTTCAGTTTAAAGGGATCGATAATCAGGCCGACGATTTTACGGGCCGGGATCTGGAACAATTCAGGCGGCAGGTTGACTTCCGGTACGAGAGGAAGGTTAGCTGCCTTGACCCGTTTGTGTGCCAAATACATGGACAAGGGCGTCTTCGAGGTCCGCGATACCCCGACAATGACGATATCGGCCTTCAAAAAGCCCATGGGATTCTTGCCGTCATCGTATTTTACGGCAAATTCAATAGCTTCGACGCGCTTGAAGTATTCTTCGTCGAGCTGATGAATCATCCCGGCCTTCAACGTCGGTTCTGTATCGGTCAAGGTGCCGACACCGGACAGCATCGGCCCGATGATGTCGACGACAGTAACATCCGTATCGGCCGTCAAGTCCTTCAATTTGCGCCGCAAAGCCGGAGAAATGATGGTATAGCAAATCATGGCCTTATCGGCTTCTGCCTTGCGGACCAATTCTTCGATTTGCTGATCCGAGCGTATATACGGTACACGGATAATATTAAATTCTTGTTTGTCGTATTGGCTTGCCGCTGCCCGGGCGACGCGTTCTGCCGTCTCACCCAGGGAGTCGGAGCAAGCATAAATAATCGGCTTTTCCAAGATTATCTCCTCCCTAACCCACATTCTACAAACAGGCGGTTAATATTGGTCTTTGAAATTCTTCCGATGACCTGCAGTTCTTTTTTATCATCTTCATCACTCGTGATGACGTTGACGACAGGCAGACAGTCGATTTCATATTCATTTAAACGCTGGGCGGCGACGATAGCCTTTTCATCAGGCTGTACATAGATCACCTTACTCACCGGCGTCATGACCATCCTCACCGGCAGCGTTCTGAGGTCGTTGCTGCCCATGGCTGTCTTCAACAAATCCTTTCGCGATACGACGCCGGCCAGGATATTGTCAGTTCCGACGAACACCGTCCCCACATCTTCTGTAAACATGGCGATAATAGCGTCATAGGCGCTCGTATGCTCGCCGACGATGACCGGCTGAGACAGGCAGGAATCGATGGTAATATCCGTAATGGCCCGCGAAAGCAGGTCTTTTTCCTTATTGCCTGTAAAAAAGTAGCCTAACTTCGGACGCGCATCAATCAGTCCCAGCATCGTTAAAATGGCCAGGTCTGAGCGCAGGGCCGCCCGTGTCACATGAAGGCGATTGGCAATATGCTGGCCTGTAATCGGACTGTTTTCCTTTACAATCTGTAAAATTTTTTCCTGACGTTCCGATAACATAGCGTCTTTTCACCTCCTATGTACCAATAGCACTCTCATTCGCTTACTATCATATCATATATGGGACTAATCCGCGATATAAAGTATACATTATTTATAGTCACATCATATCGAATAGTCCTACCCGAAAAAGGCGGTCCAATCATTTCGTTGGACCGCCTTTCTTCGGCTCACTTCGTCACGGGACGATTACCACGTATAATCTTCTGTATCAGCACGGCCTTTTCCGGTCAAGGAATCGAGGAGGATTCGCTGTTCGACCTGGGCAATATGCTTACGCGTCGAGATGACGGCATCGGGATTGACGGAAATGGAGTCAATGCCGCTCTTGACCAAGAATTCTGCAAAATCAGGATAGACGCTCGGTGCCTGACCGCAGATAGAAACGGTCTTACCGTCCTTATGGGCCACTTCGATGAGATGGCGGATAGCCCGTTTGACGGCCAAATTCCGTTCATCAAAGAGGGGCGCTACGGTATCATTGTCGCGGTCACACCCCATGACCAGCATCGTTAAGTCATTGGAACCGATGGAATAGCCGTCGACGAACTGGTTGAACTGGTCAGCTAAGATGATGTTCGACGGAATTTCGGCCATGAGCCATACTTTAAAGTCCGGACCGCGATGGAGGCCTTCCTGTGCCATGAGGTCGACAACTTTCTGCATTTCATCGACACGGCGGCAGAAAGGAATCATGACGTTGAGGTTCTTGAAGCCATATTCTTCACGGACTTTACGAACGGCCTGCAGTTCAAGTTTAAAGGCTTCTACGTATTTAGGATCGTAGTAGCGGGATGCACCGCGCCAGCCGAGGAGAGCGCTACTTTCTTCCGGTTCATATTTATCGCCGCCTTTAAGGTTGCGGTATTCACTCGATTTAAAGTCACTCAGGCGCAGGGTTACCGGACGCGGAGCCAAGGCCTGGCAGACTTTGCGGATCCCTTCAGAAAGCTGGTCGACGACGTGGTCCGGACGGCCCGTTTCGATGAGATATAAGGGATGTTCATGAATGAAGGTCGTCCAAATAAATTCTTCACGCATGAGGCCGATGCCGTCACAAGGAAGAGCGCCGTACTTTTCAGCCAGGTCAGGATTGCCGAGGTTCATATAAATCTTAGTGCCCGTAACCGGTACCGATTCGGCAGCGACGACAGTCGTACCGCCAGCACCGCCGGCAGCTTCTGAACCTTGCGGTTTGATCAAGTCGGCGACGACGCCTTCATAGACGATGCCATTGGTCGCATCGACAGTGATTTCAGCTCCGTCGGGAATGGCCGTCGTCGCTTCGACGCTGCGGCTCTTGGTCCCAACGATACAAGGAATGCCCAATTCGCGGCTGACGATAGAAGCATGGCAGGTCATGCCGCCGGCATCGGTGACGATAGCTTTGGCTTTCTTCATAGCCGGAACCCAGTCGGGGGCGGTCATGGTCGTAACCAGGATTTCGCCGTCTTTGAATTCCGCAATCTTCGACGGATCGAGGATGACGTGAGCTTTGCCGGCAGCACTTCCCGGACTTGCCGGAAGGCCTTTTACGATAACCTTGCGGTCTGTCGTCACTGCAGCAGGTGCCGCAGCCGTTTCGGCCTTTTCTTTATTCTTCTTCGACCAAACCGTTTCCGGACGAGCCTGAAGGAGCCATACCTTATTGGTCCGTTCATCGACGCCCCATTCCATATCCATGTAGCAGCCGTAGTGTTTTTCAATCTTCTTAGCATATTGAGCCAGTTCTCGAATCTGTTCATCCGTAATGACCTGCTGTTTCTGCAGTTCCGGCGGAACGAGGCGTTCTTCACAGTCACCGCCGGGCTTACGGACTAATTCAACGGGTTTCGTATTGACCATTCGCGACACGATGGACAGATCATCCTTGCGAATCTTGAAGTTATCCGGCGTAACCGTCCCTTGGACGACGTATTCGCCAAGGCCCCAGGCCCCTTCAATGGTAATCGTCGTATCGTCACCGGTAACCAAATCCACAGTGAACATGACACCGGCCGATTTGGAGAACACCATCATCTGGACAGCCGCGCTCAAAGCAACGGACAGATGGTCAAAGCCCTGTTTCGTGCGGTAATAAGTGGCTCGGTCGGTAAAGGTCGAAGCATAGCATTCCTTTACTTTCTGGATAACCATATCGGCCCCTTGGACGTTGAGGTACGTGTCCTGCTGGCCGGCGAAGCTGGCATCGGGCAAGTCTTCGGCAGTAGCACTGGAACGAACGGCGACAAAAGGCTGCGCTTCGCCGACTTTCTTACCTAATTCTTCATAGCTCTTGCGGATTTCTTCGGCTAAATCAGCCGGCATCTGGGCATCACAGATAGCCTGACGGATTTTAGCCGTCACATCGCGAAGCTGCACGGCATCTTCAACGTCGGTCAACCCTTTTAATAATTCCGGAATCTTCACATCCATGCCCGTTTCATGCATAAAATGACGGTATCCGGCAGCCGTCGTTGCAAACCCATAAGGAACAGGAACGTCCGTCTGGGACGTCAATTCACCGAGAGACGACGATTTCCCGCCTACGAGAGCTACGTCAGCTCTGCGCAATTCATCAAACCATAATACATACGCCTTTTCTCTATCCATTGCCATCTTCTTTACCTCCTGCTTCTTGCCACACTTAATTGTATATGCTAAATTACCTAATTTCTACGTTTATAGTACGCTAATAAGTCCAAATTGTCAATAGTTTTTTCTAAAAGTCAGAGTACACCTTTTATAAGAGTATACTATATATAAAAATATTTCATATTCAGTGTATCGTAAAACGTTTTAAAAACAGGGGTTACTTTAAAGTTTCTCAACCTCTTCCATATATATAGGATAATAAAGCCGATTGTGGTATAATAAGAAGCTAGTAATATTTTAATTTATATATAATAACCTTATAATGAGTACAAACGTCATGTAGGAGGAAAAAATGTATACACCCAGACGCAGAGCAAAAAAAGCCAAAGAGGCCGGTCCATTCCGCCGCATCCGCCTTTTTATCGCCTTATGCCTTGTCGTTTTTGCCGGCTTAGGGTTTGGTTATATTTTTGCTGCTTATCAAAGCTTGCCGACGGTAAGCAATAGCATGCGGCCTGCCGTATCGTCCCAGGTCTTCGATGCCCACGGGCGGCTGATCACAACCCTTCATTCCGATCAGAACCGGCTTCCTATCGATATCAACAAGGTACCGCAAAATCTGCAGAACGCCTTTATCGCAGCCGAAGACAACCGTTTTTATCAGCACATCGGCATCGATCCCATCGGTATCGTCCGCGCCTTGTTCACCAACCTGACCAACCGCGGTATCGCCCAGGGCGGCAGTACGATTACGCAGCAGCTCGCAAAAAAACGCCTTCCTGTCTCAGGAACAGACGATGAAGCGAAAGATTCAGGAAGCCATGCTGGCCTTAGAAATCGAACAGAAGTACAGTAAAAAAGAAATCCTCGAAATGTACATGAACCAGATTTACTTCGGCCAAGGCGCCTACGGAATCCAGACGGCTGCCAAGACATACTTTAATAAAGACGTCAGTGAATTGACCCTGACCCAGTGTGCCCTCTTGGCCGGCCTTCCCAAGAGCCCGAACTACTACTCTCCTTTCAATAACCTGAATGAAGCTAAACAACGGACCAACGTCGTCCTCGACCAAATGGTCAAGTATGGCTACATCTCCGCCTCGGAAGCCGAACAGGCCAAGAACCAGGATCTCGACCTTTCGAAGAACCACCAGGCTCAAGAAAGCGATGAAAATGCATCCTTCATTGACTACGTATCCCAGCAAGTTGCTCAAAAATACGGTGACGACGCCCTCTACAAAGAAGGTTTGAAGATTTACACGACCCTCGACGTCGACAAGCAGCATGCCGCTGTCCAGGCCCTTCACAACCTGCCGGATAACTATACCGATGAAAACGGTCTGACTCAGCCGCAAGGCGCCATTGTCTCCATCGATCCCAAGACCGGCTACATCCTGGCTATGGTCGGCGGCCGCGGTCAAGACAGCTTCAACCGCGCCAGCCAAGCCGTCCGCCAGCCTGGTTCCGCCTTTAAACCCTTCGTCTATCTCACAGCCCTGCAGCATGATATGACGCCCGATACGACGATGGAAGATAAACCCGTTACCTACGGCAGTTGGAGCCCGAGAAATACCAGCGGCTCCTACCCGCGGATCCATGCCGTTAAGCGTCGCCTTAGTAAACTCGGTCATACGATTGCCGTCCAGCTCGCCGATCGCGTCGGCCCCGAGCAACATCATTGCCAACGCCAAAAAAATTGGGCATCACCACCCTCGCAAATAAGGATGACAACCTGGCCATGGCTCATCGGCGGTCTGACCCGAGGCGTCACGCCCCTTGAAATGGCCAGTGCTTACGGCACCTTTGCCAATAAGGGCGTTCACGTCAAACCGACGGCCATCATCAAAAT